>Ga0126380_10000138_pt1 | contig 18906 bp, 12 predicted proteins | sample PanSoiMetPlot_26_FD_92544 | JGI IMG/M metagenome (GOLD analysis project Ga0126380, IMG submission 92544) | Tropical forest soil microbial communities from Panama - MetaG Plot_26 | ecosystem: Environmental > Terrestrial > Soil > Tropical forest > Bulk soil | place: Panama | collected 2016-02-17
CCAGTAGTGGAAGATGTAATCGGTCTCGTCCCGCCGGCGCGCCGCTGCGCGGACGCGCTCGGCAGCGGGCGTCGGCGGCGCGACCGGCGCCTGTGGCGGGCTGGGCATCGCCGCAGGGGCCGCATGCTGGTCCAGCTGCGCGGCCGCTGGAGCCGGTTCCTGCTCCTGCACCTGCTGGGGTTGTCCGCTATCGGTGTTTCCTTCGCGGTGGTTGGCTGTGTCTTCAGGCATGGAATGACCCCCCTTGCAGTCTTTCGGCGCCCTCGATCGCTTGCAGCCGACCGATCGGGTCGCCTTTCGCGAACGCCCGACAGTCACGCTCGTTCTGATCAGCGTAACGCTGCGGGTAGCCGGTGATCGATGTGCCGGCCCATCGCTTTGCCCAGGCATGCGGCGATGGCGATGGGGTCTGCGCCCGCGCGTCCGCCCGGGCCGCTGTCCACCCGCAGCTATCTGCGTCGGCACTGAACCTGCCGCGATCGCGTCCTTCTTGTGGGGACTGATCGCGGCAGGTCCGTAGCGTGCGCGGCTTCGCGTGCGGCGGGGATGACGGCTACCACGTGCGGGCCGGCCGGGATGCCGGCCAGCTCACGAGGCGCTTTCCGCCGGGGATGCGGCCCCGCCCACGTGCTCCCTCCGGCCTCGCTCTGAGACGAAGTAGATGATGAGCCCGATGCCGATCGACGCCACCGTGATCGCGCCCACGGCCAGAGCCCACCCGGACTTGGTGAAGATGGGTGCCCATGGCGCCCAGAACAGCAAAAACACAGCCGCTACGTCGGCGATGACGCCGACGACCCCGCACAGGGCCAGCACGCCCCACGGGGTGCGCTGAACCGCCTTGAATTTCTCGGGGAACGAGCGCCGAACGAAGAACACGTCGCTGAAGAGCAGCACCATCGACGTGCACCACACCACCGTCACCGCGGCGAGCAGCACCAGGTAGACCTTGGTGGCGTAGTTCGAGCTGGCCGACTGGATCGGGAAATAGATGATCGCGGTCGCGATCGAGGCAATCACGGTCTGGCCGAGGACTGCGTTGGCGGGAACCTTGTTCCGGTTCACCCGCCCGAACTGGTGGGGAAGGCGCCGTTCCAGGCCCGATACGAACATGAGGCGTGCGAACGAGTAGTTATACACGACGGTGTCGGATATGAAAATGAGCACGAGAATGAACGCCACCCACGAGCCGAACGTGTGACTGATGGCTATCTGCACGGTCTGGACTATGCCGTAGGTGGCGTTGTTCTCGGCGACCGGTACGACCACCATGTTGGACCAGGTGGCCCACAGGTAGGCGACGATCACGACCAGGCAGCCCCAGAACAGGTAGCGCTTGATGGACTTCTCGCTCTTGATCTCGACACCCATGTTCAAGGGCACCTCGATGCCGAGGAGCGCGAGAACGACGGTCGAGAAGAACGTCCACTGCCCCCATCCGCTCAGCGAAGAGGCGTGGAGGGCAAAGGAGTTGACGGCGTGGTGCCCATCGGCCAGCCAGACGAAGCCGGAGATCCCAATTACGATAAGGCAGAAGGAGTAAAGCACGAACTGGACATTTACGTAGTTCTGAGTCAGCCGGAAGCGCAGCGTCCCCAGCACGCACGAGAACCACAGCACGGCCAGCACGATGAGCCCCTGCTGCCATGGCCTGCCGAACAGGTCGGGATTAATCGACTGCGACAGCGTCACCACGAGTGACCCCGCCAGGATCATGACCAGGACACCCGGCCACCACGCCGCGAACCCGGCGAAGAATCCCCAGAACGAGCCCAGGGCCTTATGGGTCCACACGTACAGCGAGCCCTCCTCGGGGAACATGCGTCCGAGCTGGGCGGTGACAAAGGCGCCGGGGATAAGGAACGTCAGGAAGCCAAGGCCCCAGAAAACGTATGCGGCGGAGCCGGCGAACTGCACCGTCGATGCGTTCGTGATGAACAGGACGAGAGCTACGAAGATGACCACAAGATCGAAGGAGTTGAGCACCCTGCCGACCAGAGTGGGAGCCACTGTCTCGGAGACCATGTCCCGTTCGGAGATCATGGCTCGGTCATTGGTCACATCTGCCATGGAACACCTCCCATGAGCACCCGCTGGCGGTGTGCTCAACCCGGCCCGGCCCGCCTTCGCACGGCACCAGATGCGAGGTTCAACGGCGGGTCGCAGGCACCGACACGTGCCCCGTGTTTGCACTGATCTTCCCACCTAGACGGGCGGCGCGCCATAGCTACGTTGCAGGCCAGGAGGGGACACGTCTGCTCCAGGTCGCGGGGCGGAAACCCGACCGCTTGGGCCGGGATGCGCTTACGTGCCCAGCACGACCGAGCAGGCTGCCACGTAGCCGGCCAGCATGACCCGGGCCACGTCTTCGACCGCCTCCTCCCGCGGCAGGAACGACGGATGGTGCAGCCCTGGCGCGTCTGGCGTGCCTGGCTGCCCGACGCCCGCGAACATCATCAGCGAGGGGTATCTCGGGCAGTAGTACGCGAAATCGTCCGACCCGCAGGAACGCAGCGAGTCGACCACCTGGAACCCCGCCTGGGCCAGCCAGGCAGCCACGGCTGCGGCAAGGGCAGGATCGTTGTCCAGTACCGGTTCGCCCTGCTTGAAGGTTGCCTGCGCGGTGCACTCGTACGCCTCGGCGGTCGCTCCTGCGGTGGCACCTACCGCGGACCGCAACGACGCCCGGTCGGTGGGTTCGAAGGTTCGCAGTGACCCGGTGAGAACAACGTGGTCGGGAATGACGTTCGCGGCCGTGCCGGCCTGCACCGTGGCGATGGTCAGCACGGCGGGGTGCATGGGGTCGGTGCGCCGGCTGATCAGGTGCTGCAAGGCGACGATCACATGCGCGGCCGCGATGACAGGATCCCTGGTCACGTGCGGGTAGGCGGCATGACCGCCGCGGCCGCGAACGGTGATGGTGACTTCGTCGTAGGCCGCGTTCACCGGGCCGGGCCCCACACTGACCTGGCCGCAGGCGACGTGCGGGTGCACGTGGACGCCGATCATGGCACGGGCGTCCTGCGCTTCGAGCTGCGGAGAACCGACCAGGTCCTGGGCCCCGCTCGGATAGCCCTCTTCCCGCGGTTGCAGCACCGCGACCAGCGGCAGTGGCCCGCCGGCGCGGCGCACCGCCCGGCCCGCCGCGGTGAGGGCCGCGAGGTGGACGTCGTGACCGCACGAGTGGCTGGCGCCGTTCTGCGACGCCCACGCGACCGGTGTCTGTTCGGTGAGCGGCAACGCGTCAAGTTCGGCCCGGATGGCCACCGACGGGCCGCTGGCAGCGCCGATGCGAACAAGGCGGCCCGTGGTGACGGAGGGGGCACCCGGCTCACCCAGCGCGGCCGCGACCCGGTTCGCCGTCCCCGTCTCGTGGCCACCGAGCTCGGGGCTGGCGTGTAGCTCGCGGCGCAGGGCGACCGCGGCGGGCACCTCCTGACCGGCCGCCTGCAGCAGCTCCGCGAGCACGGTACTGGCAGGTGCGGCAGCCCGCCGCCCGGCGGCGGTCACTGCTGCCTGCCCCCGCCCGGAGCGGTGGCCATCACTGGCCATCTTCCAGGCCGTAAGCGCGCCGGGCGTTGCCATTCGCGATCATCGTCGCGAAACGTCCGGCGTCGGCGGCGGACAGCCAGTCCCGGGCGAGCCACTCGTCCATGACCTGCGCCAGCCCGCGGCGCCAAAGCAATGCGCCGCACAGGTAAAGCTCCGCCAGGCCGAACGCGTCGGTGGAGAACAGCACCTTGTCGAACGGCGCGACCTCCAGCGACTCTCGGATCAGCTGCACGGAGCCCAGGCCGCTGTGCGAGACGGCCGAGCCAGTATCGAACCATACATGCGGGTAAACGTGCGCCAGGTATCCCGCCTGCCGGTGATAGGGGTAGCAGTGCAGCAGCATGACCTGCGTGCCCAGGGGCTGCACCGCCTGGATGAAGCCGGTCATCCGGGCCGGGTCGCAACGGTGCAATACGATGTCGGAGTCGCCGAACCCGACGTGGAACTGGAGCGGCAGGCCGAGGTCAACCCCGGCCCACAGAACGTGCCGCAGCAGGACTGGATCGTCGAGACGGGCCTGCTCATCCTGCGCGCATCGGCGCAGCCAGTCCCCCGCAGCGCGAGTGACATCACCGGGCGCAGGCCGTTCTGGATCGAAATCGAGACCAAAGCGGTAAGCCATGATCGACTTGAGCCCGACTGCGCCGTGGGCCGCCTTCGCGAGCGCGCCGGCGTAGGCAAGAGCGAAGCCAGCCGCGCTGACGTCACTGCCGGCAAGCTGCTCGGCTACCGCCTCCAGCCGAACCACCTCCGTGGCCGGCTGGCCGGAGACCTCTGCCATCTGCTCCACGGTCAGCAGCTCACCGCCGCGGTAGCCGGTGTCGATGAAATAGCGGCTGATGCCCGTCGCCGCTAGCAGGCGCCGATTCACCTCGGCCGCGCCCAGCTCAAGCCGACGGGCTTGATACTCATCGGAACTGCAGTGCCGGGGGAGGCCGAGCAGGGGCGCACACTCCGCCCGGACAACGGTACCGAACTGGCTGGCGGCGAGCATCCGGCCCGGGCGGCCGGGCGCCGATGACTCGCCCGCCAGCTTGTCGAACTGGGCAGCGTCGAGTTCCGCGAACGTGACGCCATGGCAATGGTGATCTATGAGCGGGACGCTCTCCAGCAACGACGACCCGGCCACCCAACACCTCCGACACCTGGCCAGACCGCGCCGCCGCGACATTTGGTGCCAGCGCTCTTGCGCCCACCACCAACGGCTCGCGCCAGCTGACCGTTTAATAAATGTTGCAGAACGACGAGTATCTGTGAACGTGCTACGTAATTCTGGCTACTTAGTGTCCCAGTATCTCCAATCCCACGGCCAGCTGTCACCATCTGACCGGGCGCGGGGCGGCCGGTTTGGCCGCCGCCTGCTGCCACGCCCACCGGCGCACCCCGTCCGCGTCCGCGCCGGCCGGTAGCTCACGCCACCCGCGCATTGCCCTCGGCCAGACGCGCCTCGAGCAAGGGCGAGATCTCCGGCGGATTGCCCGCCCGCGGGCCGATGAGCTTCCCGGTCCGGCACGTCTGCATGGACGGCAACCCGCCGCCGCGGTGACCCTCCCAGGACCCGCGGCGGCGATCTCACCCGGTTCACCGTGTCAACAGGTTCGCACGGGCGGAGCAAACCGATCGGCGGGAGGACAGGACGTCCAAAAACGGACAGCCCGCGGGCGTTCGGGCCGAGAAATGACAATGCGATGAATGATCTCCCGATGAAAGGACGCTCATGAGAAAGCTCGTATTGATGATGGCAGTTTCGCTGGATGGCCTGGTGGCGTGCCCTGGCAAATTCGGCGCCGGGGGGCTGGGGAGTGCCGCCGGAGGACTCAGCGCTGAAAGCGCGAAAGCTCGACTGGCCCGGCGACGCGGGCCTGCACCTGATGGGGCGCGCCGCACCTGCTACCGGTGGAAGTGATCCAAGCTCCCGGCCGCACCAACTGGCACTACCGCCATGATGCAGTGGCCAGCACTCAACTTCAGCGCCGGTTTTGCGGGTAAACCGGGGCTCGTGCGCGAGTGCCCAGCTAGATTGGCCCGGTGCAGCCCTGGGCCCCGATGCGGCGCCGGGCACACCTACGTGCCCTGGCGCTGATGCTCGCCGCGGCGCTCGGTGTGGCGGCGTGCTCGGCCGCCGGCCAGCCGGCCGGCGAGGCCGCGAAGACCGCCGCGGCCCATCCTGCGGGCGCCGCCACCGAGTCCGGCGGCGGCGCGGCCGTTCCCCGCCTGGCACCGGTGACCATCGCGGCGGTGGGCGACACCATGCTCGGGAGCACCCCCAATCTGCCCCCGGACCCGCGGGGGTATTTCCGCGCGGTCCGGCGGGAGCTGCGCGCGCAGATCGTCTTCGGCAATCTCGAAGGCACCCTCACCACGGCGACGGCCGGCAAATGCGGGCCGGTGCACGCCCGCAGCGGGGACTGTTTCGCGTTCCGTGACCCGCCGGGGTATGTGCGGTACCTCAAGCGCGCGGGATTCACCATCCTCAACAACGCGAACAACCACTCCTTCGACTTCGGCGCGGCGGGGCAGGCGCAGACCGTGCGCACGATCCGCGCGGCCGGGCTGGCCCAGACCGGGCTGCCCGGCCAGATCACCCCGGTCAAGGCGCACGGCGTCAAGGTGGCGTTCGTGGGCTTCGCGCCCTACGCCGACACTGCCAGCCTGCTGGACCTTCCGGCGGCGCGGGCGCTGATCAAACGGGCCGCGCGGCGGGCCAGCGTGGTCGTGGCCTACATGCACGCGGGCGCCGAGGGCGCCGCCGCCGACCATGTGACCGGCCACGAGGAGTACTTTCTCGGCGAGGACCGGGGCAACCCAGAGGCGTTCGCGCATATGGCCATCCGGGCCGGCGCCAGCCTGGTCATCGCGAGCGGCCCGCACGTGCTGCGCGGGATGCAGTTCTACCGGCACCATCTGATCGCCTACAGCCTGGCGAACTTCGCCAACTATCACAACTTCGCCGCCACCGGCGACCTGGGCATGACCGCGATCTTGCACGTGACGCTGTCGGCGACCGGCGCCTTCGAGCACGCCCGCATCTACCCCATCCAGCTCACCGGGCAGGGCCGGCCCGTGCCGGGCGGAGGCGCCATCTCCTTGGTGTCCCGGCTGTCGGCACAAGATTTCGGCGCCTCCGCGGCCCGCATCTTGCCCTCAGGCCTCATCAAGGAACCCTGACCCTGCCCGGTAGCGGCCCTTCAGCTGCGGAGTAGCGTGATGACGGCGAGTACGCGACGGTTCAGTCACCAGTCACAGGACGTGAGCTGAAACGGGCCCGGCGTGCGATCCTGCCGACTCGGCGCGGTAACCCGTGTTGCCGGCTTCGGGTTGCCGCTACCGTTGCTGGGCGAGAGCATACGGGGATGCACTTTGCGCGGGTTTGCCCGAGAATGGTGGTGCTTGCCAATGTCTTGGCGGTGACCACCGCGCTGCTGGCCGGTTGCAGTTCGTCATCGGGTCAGGCCGGGCGGCCGGCTGGTGACCCGCCCGGAGCTTATCCAGTCCCAGCGGGCATCCACAAGATCAAGCACGTGATCATCGTGATGCAGGAGAACCGCTCGTTCGACACCTACTTCGGAACCTACCCAGGCGCGGCGGGAATCCCAATGAAGCACGGCAGGCCGACGGTGTGCGTGCCGAAACCGGGAGGCGGCTGCGGCCGGCCGTACCATCTCATCGCCGACATCAACTCGGGCGGTCCCCATGGGGTGCCGGATGTTGCCGTCGATGTGGACGGCGGGAAGATGGACGGGTTCATCAGGCAGCGCTTTGTGGGCCGGGCTGGCTGCAAGCCTCCCGTTACCCCGGCCTGCCGGATCCGGCGCACTCCCGATGTCATGGGGTACCACACCGCGGCGGAGATCCCCAACTACTGGGCCTACGCCAAGGAATTCGCCCTGGATGACCACATGTTCGAGCCGGTCAGGTCATGGTCGCTCGCCGAGCATCTGTACCTGGTCTCCGCCTGGTCGGCAAGGTGCCGGAACCGCTCGCCGATGAGCTGCCACAACGACATCTGGCCCTATAAGTTGCCAGAATTCGACCAGGCTGTGGAAAAGGAACTGGCGACTGGCACGACCACGATCAACCTGGCCTGGACCGACATCACGTGGCTGCTGCATGCCCACCACATCAGCTGGGCCTATTACGTGCAGAAGGGCATCCAGCCCGACTGCGAGTACGACTCGGACATAACCTGCCCCGCGGTCAAGCAGGCGGCCAGCACACCGGGAATGTGGAACCCGCTGCCGCTGTTCGGCGACGTACAGCAAGATCACCAACTGCAGAACATCCAGGATCTCTCGCGCTACTTCGCCGCGGCCAAGGCCGGCACCCTGCCGTCGGTGAGCTGGATCACGCCCTCCGGCCCCGACAGCGACCATCCGCCCGCCAGCGTGCACCGGGGGCAGGCCTACGTCACCGCGGTCATCAACGCCGCCATGCAAAGCCCCGACTGGTCCTCCACCGCCATCTTCCTGGCCTGGGACGACTGGGGCGGGTTCTACGACCACGTGGCACCGCCCCGGGCCGACCAGAACGGCTATGGCCTGCGCGTGCCCGCGATCACCATCTCCCCGTACGCCCGGCGGGGGTACATCGACCACCAGACCCTCAGCAGCGACGCCTACCTGAAATTCATCGAAGACGACTTCCTCGGCAGCGCCCGGCTCGACCCGGCGACCGACGGACGCCCCGACCCCAGGCCCGGCGTCCGCGAGAATGCGCCGATCCTGGGCAACCTGGTAGCCGACTTCGACTTCACCCAGCGACCCCGCGCACCGCTCCTGCTGCCCACCAACCCACCCACCGACTCACCCAGCATCCCCGCCTACTTCAGCGGGAAACCGGCTTGCCTAGGCTGCACCACCCCGCCACCAGCCCGTAAGCACGGCACCGGCGCGAGTACCGGACAATGACCCTTGCCCGCACCCGGTAGCCCGCTATGACCGTGCTGCGCTCGCCCGGCACGTTGGCACCATCTGGCCGACCGGCAGCCGTCTGTTCGGCCTTATGGTGACTGGCTGGCATCCGGTGGCACGGTGACGGCCGGCGATGACCGATCACCTCCGGCGGCCGCGCCGTGCGGCGCGCGCCGCACGGCCCATGCCCCGGCGGCGCCGATCACAGCCGCGCCGCCCGCGGACGCGGCGACCAGCCACCGGCCCGTGGGCGGCAGGTCGCGCCACGACCGGATGCTCGCGGCCACATCCAGCGCGTCGGACAAGGCGCCGGCGGCGACCCAGGCGCTGGCCGCCCCGGGCGCACCGGCCGGGCGCTGCAGCGCCGCCAGCGCGCCCAGCCCCAAGGCCAGGTCACGCGCCCCGAGCGCGCGCCCGAAGACCCGGACGGCCAGGTCATCGGCGGCCGCGCCCACCCATGGGCGGGCCGGCACCACCGGCCAGGCCAGCGCGGTCAGGCCGAGCGCCACCCGCCCGGCCGCCACGGCCGTGGCACCACGACGCAGCAGCGGCGCGACAGCCACCGCTGCCGCGGCCGCTTTCCCTCCCGCACTCCGGCGCAGGCCAGGCCAGGCACAAACAGGCACCGAACGATCTTAGCGATGCAGAACGCCCGCAACGGGTCCGGGATTGGATGGAACCCCGCGGTGTGATCGCGACGTCCAAGCGCCATGAACGTCAGGGAAGGCAGGCGCTGGCGGCGGTGCCGGCCCGGTAACGCGCCCGGGCTCAGCGCTGGGGCGTTGCTCGCGCTGGGTGCGCTGCTCGTTTCCGGTTGCGCCGCCCATGTTCGAGGGCCGGCGGCCCGTACGGGTATGGGGCGTGCCGCCGACGTGGCCCTGGTCAGGTACAGCAGCTGCGCAGACGCCCTACGGAGCCTGCGAGCGGCCGCGGCCAAGGCAGCCGGGCCGGCCGGATTCTCGGCCGGCGCCGATACGGGCGCGGCCGCCGGCGGCGCGGTTTCGCAGGGCGCTGGTTCTTCGGTTTCGGCCGGCAGTGCCTCGGGGGCCGGGGAGCCGGCCCGGGCGCCGGCGGCGGCGATCCAGGCGGGTGCGGGCCAGGTCGGCGGGGAAGCTGCGGCCGGCTCCTACTCGGGCACCAATACGGCCGAGGCCGGGGTCGATGAACCCGACCTGGTCAAGACGGACGGGCGGCGCATCGTTACGGTCGCAGGCGGGGTACTGCGCGTCGTCGATGCGCAGGCTCATCAGCTCACCGGAGTCCTCGATCTGGCGGGCACAGATGGCTTGGACGGGGCGATGCCGGCGGACCTGCTGCTGGCGGGGGATCACGCGCTGGTTTTGTTCAACCCGCCCTCTCCCGCTGAGGTGGTCCCGGGGCCGGGCGTGCCGGAGATGAGCTCGCCCGCGGCCGGTGGCCCGGGCCCTGCGGGGAGCACTTCGCCCGGTTCGGTGTTCCCTGGCGTCGTGCCGGACGGCGGTGGGCCGGCCAATTCGGTGTCGGGGGGCGCCAGTGGGCCATCCGGCGGCGGGCAGGCCGGGCAGCCGCCGATCATCGGGCCGCGCCTGCGCCTGATCGACCTGTCGTCCGGGGCGCCGCGGATCCTCAGCGAGTACACCATCGACGGCGCGCTGGTGGATGCGCGTCAGGTGGGCTCGGTGGCGCGCGTGGTGGTGCATTCCGCGCCGCGTCTGGCCTTCCCGTCCGGGTCCACCGGCAGCGCGCCTGAGGGCCCGGCAGCCGGCCGTGCCGTTGCCGCGAGTGCCGGGATTCGCGCTTGGCTGCCGCGGTACGCGATGACAGACGGGTATGCCCGGCGCACCGGCCAGGTGGACTGCGCGTCCGTCCGCCACCCGGCGGCGACATACTCGGGGACCTCGATGCTCACGGTCCTCACCTTTGACCTGGCCGCAAGCACTCTTGGCGATGGACAGCCGCTGACCATCGTGGCCGACGGCGGCACCGTCTACTCCAACGGAATCAACCTGTACGTCGCCAACGGCCATCAGTGGGCCACCAGCACGGCCGGGCCGCAGCAGTACACCGGCCTGTACAAGTTTGACATCTCCGGTCCGGGACGGCCGGTGTACCTGGCCTCGGGCACGGTCCCGGGCTGGCTGCTCGGACCCCCGGGCATGGCCCAGTACGCGCTGTCGGAGTGGCAGGGCGCGCTCCGTGCCGCTACCTCAACCAGCGGGGCCTGGGCCGGCGAAGCCGGGCAGCCCGCGCAGAACGCGGTCTACGTGCTGGAACAGAGCGGCGACCAGCTCGTCACCGTGGGCAAGGCAGGCGGGCTCGGCCAGGGTGAGCAGATCTACGCGGTGCGGTTCGCGGGCCCGCTCGGTTACGTGGTGACGTTCCGGCAGACCGACCCGCTCTACACCATCGACCTGGCGGACCCGGCCCAGCCAAGAGTCGAAGGCGAGCTACAGCTGCGCGGATACTCCGCATACCTGCACCCCATCGACGCCACCCTCGTGGTGGGCGTCGGCCAGGATGCGACTGCCCAGGGCCAGGTGGAGGGCACGCAGGTCTCGCTGTTCGACGTCGCCGACCTCAGCGCCCCGGCCCGGCTAGCGGCCTTCAGCCTCCCGTTCGGCCACTCCGAGGCAGAGTTCGACCCGCATGCGTTCCTCTACTGGCGGGCGAGCAGGCTGCTGGTCATCCCGGTGCAGCTGCCGTCCCCGATCACACCCGAGTCCGGATCCGGCACCGTGGTCCAGGAAAACCCGGCGTCGGCGTGGCCTGCCAGCGAAGCCGTCGTGCTGCGCATCGGTCACCACTCCCTCACCCAGGTGGGCGCGATCACCCACCCGGCGACAGCCGGCTTCCCGGCAGGCAGCCAGATCCGCCGCTCGCTCGTCGTCGGCGATACCCTCTGGACCCTGTCGGACAGCGGCCTGAAAGCCACCGGGCTGAGCACGCTCGCGCCGCAAGGATGGGTGCCATTCGAGTAGCAGCGCCGGCGACGGTTCTGGAGGCCGACCGCCGGCTCCCGCCTACCCAAGCCGTGCGACCCAGAGCCGGGAAGTGGAACCACCCCTTCTGACTTACCTCCCAAAAGTTGCCAAGTGCATGGTCGGCCGCTAGGTGCATGCCGAGGATGGAGCGGCGCATGGGAACAAGTCAGGCCATCCTTCTTCTACAACGCGAACCAGGCGCCGTCGAGCAAGGTGAAATTGTAAGCGGCGCCGAAGTCAATCCCGGGACGTGGCTGCAGACCCGAACGCGCAATCGGCCTGCTGCCGAGGGCGGAACCGCTGTGCCCTGGTGGGCGTCAAAGAAGTATGCGGCCACATTTGCGGTGCGCGCCGGGCACGATGCTCCTCATGGCGGCCTGCGCGGCCATGGCGGCGGGCTGTGCCGCTACGCACACGACGACCACGGGGCCGGTAACGGAGGCGTCACAGGCGGCGGGCTCGCCCACGCCGCGGGAGCGTGCCGTCGCCGACGCGGCGGCTATTTTGCGGGCGTTCGTCGTGCCCCCGGGCGGGCAGCGGCTGCATACGGCGCCAGATGCGCTCAAGGTCCCGATCACGACCCTAGTTTCCACCACGCTAGTGGACCGGGTGTCCTTCTGGCGGGCGCCCGGCCAGCCGCGGGCGGTGCTGGCCTGGGAGCAGGCGCACCTGCCCCGCCGGTTCACGCTCGGAGACGCCGATTTCGGGCCGCCGTCGTGGGACCGCACGTTCTCGCTAGCCCCGGTTCCCGGCGTGCTGAACGCCCGGGACCTGGTGGTCGAGGTGACCGGAGCGGGCACCGGGCAGACCGCGATCCGGGTGGACGCCCAGGTGAGCTGGCAGCCGCCCCGGCCGGCCGCCGAGCGGGTGCCCTCCGCCGCCCGGGTGGTCACGATCACCCAGCTGCCCAGCCTGGACCCGCACGCCAGGCGCCCGCCCGCGCCGGTCACGATCACCGGCCCGGCGGTCGTCCGGCGGCTCGCGGCGCTCGTCGACAGCCTCCAGCTGTCCACCATCGGACCCGATGCCCCCTGCCCGGCGGCCCTGGGCGGCGGGCTCCGGCTGAGATTCCGCGCGAGGGCGGGCGGCCCGCCGCTTGCGGTCGCGCAAGGCCCGGCCGCCTGCGGCACCGTGCGGTTCAGCGTCGGCGGCAAGCGGCAGCCGGCGCTGCAGCTCACCGACTCGTTCATCCCGCAAGTCCTCAAGATCGCCGGCCTGCACTGGAAGGTCCCCTAGGACGCACGGCCGGTGGATGTCAGCCCGGCCAGCACCTGGCGGGCGGCGCCCTGTGCTGTACGCCTACTTCCGCCGCGCTGGAGACTGGCACGATGACCATCACGCTCATCACCGGAGCCAACAAGGGTCTTGGCTATGAGACAGCCCGGCGGCTCATCGACCTCGGTCATACCGTGCTGGCCGGTGCCCGCGACCGGCAGCGTGGTACCAAGGCGGCGCGAGAGCTCGGTGCGACCTTCATCCACCTCGACCCGACTGACGACGGCAGCGTCCAGGCCGCGGCCGCCCGATTACGAGCCAGGAACGACACGGATCACCCGTGTAGGAGCGTTTTGGCGCGACGCCACCTGCTACTGGTCGCCTCGGTCCGCGGCCACAGATGGCGGCGCTGGGGCACCTGTAGCGGACAGGGCTCCAACCCCGGCCCTTTTCAGCTCGAACGGGTAGCGCTTCTGTTGGTCGTCGAGCTGCCGCACGAGCTCAACGAGCAGCTGTTGCAGCTTGCTCAGGCGCCCGCGCCCTGCGTCTTCGAGGCGCTCAAGGTCACGTTCGAGCGGGCAGAGCCATTCCTGCATCGAGCGGCGGTGCTCAATGAACGATGCGTACCCGAGGCATGTCATTTTTCCGTCCGCAGATATGATCATCCGCTCGCCGATCCCGCGCTGCTCGACCCGCCAGATCATGAACTGAGGGCCGTACTTGTCGGCGAGAAACGTCTCGCTGATGTCGCGCAGGAGCCGGCCGGCCTCGTGGGTCTGCCTGTCCCTTGAGAAGCGGAGGTACTGGACTTCCCGGCGGATGATCTCGCTCCAACCGAAGAACTGGGCGAAGACGTACAGGGTGCTCTCAATAGCGGAGTTGCGCTTGCCAGCCGGGTCATCTCTGATGTATTTGTCAACGAACCTGAGTTCAAGAATGTTGTACAGCCTCGCCTGCAGCTCATAGGAAGCACCGAGCAGAGGCTCACGGTAATTGTCCAGGACCTTCTTCGCGTCCTGCCGCGCCTGCAGCGCCGAGGCGCCAAAGACCGTCACAACGGTGCTGATGACCGAGCCGGCAAGCGCGATCAGTGCGATCACAATGGCGGTGTTCATGTCGCCTACCGTTTCGTGTGCCGTGTCTCGTCAGGCCCTGCTGGCCAGGTCAGCAGCCATGCTGGGGATTCAGGGCGTGGATCCTGCCCTGGCTGTTGCCGACGTAGAGGATGCCGCTGACCTGCCGGGGGGTGGAGCGGACCTCCCCCCCGATCCTGCACCGCCAGGCGATTCCGTCGCCGGAGGCGTCGATGGCGTAGACGTAGCCGGCCTCGTTGCCTACGTAAACAAAAGCGCCGTTCCCGGTAGGGACTGACTGGTAAAGGTGCCCAACCGGCTGGACCCAGTCCGGGTGCCCGGTCGTGGCGTCTAGGGCATAGACCGCGCTGTGCTTGCCGCCGCTGGCAACATAAAGAACGTTGCCCCTGGTCCACATGGAAAGGGAGAGGATCTGCCCGGTTGTGGAGAAGGGCTTCTGCCAGTATGGCTCGTGCTGGCCTGGACGGAGGGCGAAGAGCTTGCCTCCGGTGCCGCCCACATAGACTATGCCGTTACCCCGGTTGACCACGACGCTGCAGTAGCCCGAGGCCCCGGTGTCGAAGGTCCATCGTCGCTGGCCAGTTTCTGCGTCCAAGGCGTCCAACTTACCGTTCTCACTGCATACATACACGCTGTTACCTGACACTGCAGCGCTAGACTCGATCTTGAACCCGCCGTTAGAGACATGCCAGGCTGGCGTGCCGTTCGCGGCGTTCAGGGCGTAGACGGTGCCGTCGTCATTGCCGATGTAGAGACGCCCGTTGGCCACCGCCGGGCTGGCGGTGATGGGGCTCTTCGTAGGGTAGGCCCACGCGACCTCGCCGCTCCCGCTACGGAGGGCGTAGACGTTGCCGTCGGTACTGCTGATATAGAGGGCAGGGCCGCCCACGACGGCAGTGGAATAGATGCCGCCCCCGGTCTTGTACGTCCATCGGACCGCGCCGTCGGTTGCGTTGAACGCATAGACCTTGCTGTCAATGCTGCCCGCATAGACCAGGCCCCCGGCTGCCGCGGGGCTTGAGTACACCGGACCCCCGGTAGTCCATGGCGGAGGCGGAGGGCTGCGGAAGAAGATGGAGGTGAGAACGAACGTCAGTGCCGCGATCGCGGCCGCCCCGGCGGGGATCCCGATGCGCCGCCGTCGGCGCTGGCGGGCCTCCCGTACGCCCCGCAGATAGCGGGCGCGCCAGTCCAAGATCGCCGCTGCCAGCACGTCGTGGTAGATCTCGTACTTGCCGTTTCCAGCGCCCCGCAAGATGCGCACCTGTGGTCCAGCGAGGCGGTCGAGAAGCGGTTCGACCCTTTCCACCGGGGCCTCTGCGTAGTCGGCGAGGTCGGAGGTGTGATGGGCGATCTTCGTGCCGGACGGCGTTACCAGGAAGCGGAAGATGCGGGCGGCGATGTCCTGCTCGCCTGGCGAGAATCGCGCCATCGCCGCGTCGAGGTGCGCGGGTACGATGCGCTCGGCGCCGCCGAGCCGTTCAAGCGTCCCAAGGCGCAACACGCGCGATCCAGCGGTCAGCTCCTCCTCCCACAGGCGCGTCAGCGCGAGCTGCAAGAAGGGCGTCTCGATTCGCGATTCGCCCGTGCTGTCACCGCCGATCACCCCCACCCCGGCTCCGCCGAGCTCGACGTTGCCGACCCGCACCTGGTCGAGCAGCGCTTCAACCAGTTCCGGCTCGATCTCCACGTGCTGATCCCCGGGCCGGTCGCGCCCGTACTCTTCAAGCGGGCGCACGATTGCGTCACGGCCCGCCTTCTGGTCAAGGCGATCCACCCGGAGATAGTTGCCGAACAGGTTCACAATCCGGCCCTTGAAGCGGTCGAGCCGGGCGAGCGCGTCCTCTCGGATCGAGATGAGGAAGGAGACAGGGAGCTCGCGCTGGTTGACCGCCCGCGGCAGCTCGGCCGTTATCGTCCCGTCGCCGTCCTCCGACGGGTGGTAAACGAAGAACTCCTCAAACTGGTCGAGGATGATGACCAGGTCGTGGCCAAGCAGCTTGGTGCACGTCGCGATCGTCTCGCTGAGCGGGGGCTCGCATGCGGGCGGCTCCTGCCCGGCGAGTTCGCGGATAGCCGCGGCAAGCTCCGGCACCGGGTCGCCGTTCCAGGACCGGAAGATCACGACGGCCAGGTCGGGCTCCTCTCTCAGACGTGGCACCGCGCCGGCGTAAAGGAGCGAGCTCTTGCCAACGCCGCTCTCGCCGTAAAGGAGAGTCAGCCGGGCGGCGAGCAGGTTGGAGACGACCAGATCCCGTTCGACCTCCCGGCCGAAGAACAGGGGAGCGTCCCGCTCTTCGTAATGGTCAAGGCCCTTGTAAGGGCCCTTGCGGGCGGAAACGGGCTGCTCAGCCATTCGGGCGGTCACGCCCTACAGCTCCGCCAGCGCGGCTTCGAGCGCGGGCACGTACGCCTCGAGCGGCACGTCATACACGTCGACGCCGCGCATCTCCCAGAACTCGCAGTCGAGCTTGTCCGGACGGTGCTGGATCGCCCAGGGATGGTAACTCAGCCTCTGCCCGCGCCATATCCGGTGCAGGATGACCCGCAGATTCCAGTCGCGCATGCTGTAGCCGAGGAAGAGGAAGTTGCTGCGGCGCAGATCCTTGAGAAGATGGACGGGCACGAGATTCTCAAGTTCCGTGCGCGTCAGATAGTCGATGTAGTGATCCTCGGTGATGACGAAGCTGTCCCACTCCGCCGCCTCCGGGCCCGAGCGGTCGACGGCGCCGTGAATCTTGAGAATCACAGTCCGTTCACGGTTCTCCCGTGGCGGCAGCTCCGAATACTGGTTCGGAATCTCGATCAGTACCGGCCCGCCCTCGGGGGACCAGTGCGCGAACTTTCCGCGGTGCTCGCCTTCGGCCAGGTAGCACACGAGGTCGAAGGGCTCACCGGCCTCGCGGAAGGCGCGCTCAAGAGCATCGTCATAATTCGTGGTGACGATCAGCTGGCAGCGGCGCGGCTGGTTCGCCTGCGCCAGCCGCCTGGGGAGCCCGGCCAGGAACTGGTGCAGCCCTGTGATCGGGTAGTCGGCGTTAAACAGGTCGTGCAGCTCTTCGTACAGCGGCCCGGAACCGCTCACGACGCAGGCGTATTCGGAGACGCGCGCCAGGTCGAGCGCCTCGTCCTGCGGATAGTTGAAACGCCCGGCGAGGTGACTGGCGAGCTCACCACCGGTTGGCAGGAAGGCACCAGGCTCCCAGGCAGCGTCGGCCGGACGGCCGCACAGGTTCACTCCGGCACCGAGGAACGGAATCACCCGGCCCTGAGCAATTTCCCTTATCACACTGCGGCAGTGATCTTCCAGAGACTCACGCAACCCCCACCTCGCAGAGCCGACGGCATTATAAGGAGCCCGGCACTTCCTGATTAGACCGTGTCTCGCATGCGGCGCGCAAGATAGTTGGCTCAGGAGCCCCTGGTCGGCAGGCAGGTGAGGGTCACGGCCACCTCATGTGGCTCGCTATCAGGGGGATCGGCCGCAGGCGGGGCTTCACGCGCCAGACGGGCTGGGATGTGGTGCGGAGCCGGTGGGTCCAAGGCGATCGCCGTGCAGCGCTAGCCAGCACGAGAACGTCTATGAACACGAGAGAGCAGCGATCCACGGCTCCTATGGGCATTCCGGGCCGGCGGGCTGAAAGTTAGCCCAACTGTGTATCTTTCCCGAGCAAACCCTCCTCTGACAAGATGTCGCGGTTTTACCGCGGCATGGCGGCGTTCTTGGGCCCATGAGCGATTCGGTCGAGAGTACGTCAGGTGCCGCGGCCCACCACGCGGACGCGGCCCGCGCTGGGGGGATGGCTTTTGTGAAAGCTACAAGCCGGTGGCAGCCGGCCACGCTTTCCGAAGCGCCAGGGTCGGCTTCGCACGTCGCCAGGCTTCGGCTGCGTCAAAGTCGGCCTCCTACCTCGGCCTTCCTAGAACCCGCCCGCTACCACCGTTGGCCTCGTTCACAGGAGGGAAAGTCATGGCCGACAACAAACTCGAGCCGCGCTTGCTCAAGTTCATCGATGACCAGAAGGTTCGCGCCACCGCACGCGAGATCACTGCGGCTGAGGTCGAGGAGCAGGAAACCATTCGGGTAACGGTCTCGCACGAGGAGCAGGTGCGGGCCGACGAGGTACGTCCCGAGGAGGGATTGGCCCGCGCCGTTGCGCTCGAGGATCTTGAGCAGCAGGTGCAGCCGTTGCAAGAGCCCATCCTTGCCAGGCTGGCCGCGGCCGGCGCAGGGTCGGTCAAGCAGCACGCCCTCACCAATGCCATCACCGCAGACCTGACCCCTGCCCAGATCCGCCAGGTCGCCGAACTTGACGAGGTCAAGCTGGTGCGGCTTGAGACTCTCGATCAGGTGACCACGATGAACGAAAGCGTTGAGGTCATCGAGGCAAGAGAAGTCTGGGACCAGCTCAATTTCAACGGCCGCGGTATCCGGGTGGCGATCCTGGACACAGGTATTGACGAGAACCACCCGGCCCTGCTCGGCAAGGTCGTCGACCGGGTGAGCACCGCTACCGAGCCGATCACTGTGCCGGGTGCCCATGGGACCCACACGGCTGGCACGGTGGCCAGCAATGATGCGATCTACCGCGGCGTTGCCTGGCAGGCGGACCTAGTCAATATCAAGGTCCTCACCGCGGGGGGCAGCGGCCAGCCGTCGTGGGTGATCGACGGCCTCGATCAGGCAGTCCGCCGCGATGCTCTCGTCGCCAGCATCAGCCTTGGCTGGAGCGAGATCTTCCACGGCTGGGTATGCAATGACGCCGACTGCATCCTCTGCCAGGCGGCGGACAACGCCGTGCGCCTCGGGGTCACAGTGGTGGTCGCGGCCGGCAATGAGGACAACACGGCGGCGAATCCTCCATTCACAGGGATGTCCAACATCAGGCATCCGGGCGCAGCGCGCCGCGTCATCACGGTGGGGGCGACCGACAAGGCCAAGGTGCTAGCGCCGTTTAGCAGCACCGGCCCGGGGGCCGCTCGCTTGAGCCCAGGTTCGGCCATCCGCTGGACCAAGCCCGACCTGGCAGGCCCGGGCGTCAACATTGTCTCTTCGGTCCTCGGGGGCGGCTTTGCCGCTTTCAGCGGCACCTCTATGGCCACGCCGCACGTGGCCGGCGTGGCTGCGCTGGTTCTGCAGAAGTACCCTGGCGCGACGCCGATGATGGTGAAGAA
>Ga0126380_10000139_pt1 | contig 18854 bp, 17 predicted proteins | sample PanSoiMetPlot_26_FD_92544 | JGI IMG/M metagenome (GOLD analysis project Ga0126380, IMG submission 92544) | Tropical forest soil microbial communities from Panama - MetaG Plot_26 | ecosystem: Environmental > Terrestrial > Soil > Tropical forest > Bulk soil | place: Panama | collected 2016-02-17
TAGTGCAACCGCGTTTCCGTCGGGCGTGCGCACAATCCCGGTCGAGGCGACCGAAAGCGTGGCTCCCGTCGTGTTCTATCGCCGCGAATTTCGTGAGGGCTCGGGCGGTCCGGGCAAGTTTCGTGGGGGGCTTGGACAGGTCATCGAGCTGGGCGGGGCGGGTGCTGCGCCAATCGCGCTCCTGTGCAATTTCGAGCGCGTCCATAACGCCGCACGCGGTCGCGAGCGGGGAAAGCCGGGCGCAAATGGCTCGGTGACACTTCGTTCGGGCAAGCCGATCCGCCCAAAGGGTCGTCAGACGGTGCCGGCACGCGATGTAATCTGCCTCGGCCTGCCAGGAGGCGGCGGCTTCGGCGACCCGCGCACGCGTGACCCTCAACGTGTACTCGATGATGTCCTCGATGGCCTGATAACCGCCGATCAGGCGCGCCGCGACTACGGGGTCGTCATAGATGGGCAGGGACGCCTCGATCTGGCCGAAACCGCGCGCTTGAGATCGTCCTGACGCTTCTAAGGCAGCGATCAACGAATTGGCGAGAAGGATGCGGGCAGGTAGATGTCTGTTTGCTGCACCGCAAGCTGGTCGGGACCGCCGAGCGGTGGCCAAACTCCTTCCTCCATCGCTTTAGCTCGCAGGCGTCCGCGCTCCTCAAGCGATTTGTAAGGCCAGATATGCGTAAAGCGCGTCACGGTACCGGAGACCGACGACATGGCAGTGAGCAACGGAGAAATCTTGTTTCTGGCGGGGACGGCCTTGCGCCATAGCTCGATAGTCGGTTCCAGGCCGCCCGTCTTGAGAACATAGCTGCGCACTTCATAAAACGGTCCGTATGTCCCCGGCTGCATTGGCTGCAGAAAATCAAAAGCGATGAATGTATCCATGGTCATGCCGGTCAGGAATTCGCCGACTCCAAAAGGGCTTTTCGATGTCAACATGCCCATGCGGGCCTCGAGAGCTGCCTTCGGATCCGTCATGCTGCGAATAATCAAGATTTGATTAAGTGCGCCTATTTCCGAGTACCAGCACGCCAGCAAGCCGGGATCCTTCACCAGAGCACGTTCAAGCACTGACAAAGCTTTCGGGTGGGTTGCCGGACGCACCGTGAGGATCGTTACGTCGTACAGGTTTTGCATCGTTTGCCTCCATGGCGGCACTCACCGCGTGTAATTGACAGCGCCTATCGCCAAACCTAGCGTGATTGCTCGCTGATCACGTTAGTAATGGAGCAATATCGAGACAATGCCGGATTGCCCAATCCGGTTGTGCCCCTAAAAACGATCCAAGGATCAATTTGGACGGGGAGGAAACCATGTTGAGATTTCGTCTGCTGAATGCCGTAGCTGCCGCGGCGACGCTTATCGCGTTCTCCGCCGCGGTGCCGGTGATGGCCGCGGACGTGGTCAAAATCGGCATTCTGTGGCCGCTGACTGGCAATGCAGCAGCAGCCGGCCAGGCTTCCAAGGCCGCCGCCGAAGTCGCTGTCGATATCATCAATAACGCGCATCCGGAGCTGGGCGATCTCCCGCTCGCCAAGACTGCAGGTCTGCCGAATATGGGCGGCGCGAAGCTCGAGCTTGTCTTCGTCGATCATCAAGGCAATCCATCGCTCGCGCAGCAGCTCGCAACGCGCCTGATCACGCAGGATAAGGTCGACGTATTGATGGGCGCCTATCAATCTTCGTGCAGCTTTACCGCGACTGCGGTTGCGGAGCGTTACGGCATTCCATTCATGGTCGGCGAGTCGGCGGCACTTAACATCACAGGCCGCGGTTTCAAATGGGTGTTTCGGGGCACGCCGATCGCCTCCGATTACGCACGCACCTACATGCGCTTTTTTGCCGACATGAAGAAACAAGGGAAGAAGATCGATTCCATCGCGATCGTGAACGAGAATACGGATTACGGCACGTCGGTCGCCGACGCGATCATTGAGGAGGCAAAGAAGGCCAACATTCCGGTCGCGATACGAATTCCGTATAGCGCAAGCTCGACTGACGTGTCGGCGCAGGTACTTCAACTCAAGGAAAAGCAACCGGACGTCGTGATCTTCATCAGCTACACGGCCGATTCCATCCTTTACATGAAGACGATGAAAAATCTGGACTACGCGCCGCCGATGGTCATCGGCGACGACACCGGATTTTCCGACCCATCCTTCATCCCGGCAGTGGCGGATGTCGCACAAGGCGTGATGAATCGCAGCGCATGGGCGATCGGCAAGTCCGGGTCGACGACCTACAAGATCAATGAAATGTACAAGGCCAAGACGGGCCGAGATCTCGATGACACGAGCGCGCGCAACATGCAGAGCTTCTTCGCACTCGCCGACGCGATCAACCGCGCCGGATCAACCGACCCTGAGAAGATTCGTGATGCCTTGACAAAGACCGATTTGAAACCCGAGCAGCTCATGATGGGCTATGAGGGAGTCAAATTCGACAACACGGGTCAGAACATCCTGGCCGCCACCTATCTGATCCAACTGCACGACAAGAAATACGAATTGATCTGGCCTGACAAAGCCGCCGAAGCCAAACTACAATGGCCGATGGCGGGCTGGAAAAAATAGCAAATGCTGCTTCTGCAAGTGATCGTAGGCGGCCTCCTGCTGGGGGCCATCTACGCACTTTTCTCCTCGGGTCTCACGCTGATCTGGGGAATGATGAATTTTATTAACTTTGCCCATGGCGAGTTCGTGATGCTCGGCATGTACGTCAGCCTTCTCGTCGTCGTGTGGCTTGGCGGCGGACCGGCAGCATTCGGGTTTGCAGCGGCGTTCTCACTCTTCGTGCTTGGCGTCTTCGTCTATCTTTCCTTGATACGCTATGTGCTGCGCGGTCCCATGCTTTCGCAGATATTGTCGACATTCGGACTCGCGCTGTTGCTTCGCTACACCGCGTTCTGGATCTTTTCGGCGAATTTCGTTTCGCTCCCGCAGACCTCGCTGTCGGGTACCCTCAATGTCGGCGGTGTCCTCATGCCTGTGCCGCAACTGGTCGCCGGCGTCATTGCTATCTTGCTGACCATTGGTCTGCACCTGATGCTGACCCGCACCAAGGTCGGCAGCCAGCTGCTGGCAGTGTCAGAGGATCGCGGGGCGGCGATGCTGATGGGCATCAGGCCTGACCGCATGCAGGCCTTGGCGTGGGGCCTGTCTGCGGGGGCGGCCGGCATCGCCGGCGCCCTTATGGCGATCGCTTACCCCTGGTCGCCTTCAGTAGGCGAGACCTTTGGACTGACTGCGTTCGTGGTCGTGGCACTCGGCGGCTTTGGCAGTGTGCCCGGGGCACTGCTCGCAGGCCTTATCATCGGATTGATCCAGGCATTGTCCGCATTCTGGTTCGGGCCAATCTATAAAGACATCATCGTGTATGCGCTGTTCGTGGCGCTGCTCTGGTTGCGGCCGCAAGGCCTGATGGGCAAAGCGTGAAAATTCCAGCTGTCACTCCCACCATTCTTCTGGCGGCGGCCTTGCTGGTATACCCACTCATCTTTTCTGGACCGTTCTACCTCGACGTCGGCGTAACGTTTTTGCTCGCTGCGATATCGGCCTCGGCCTGGAATATCGTCGGTGGATACGCGGGCCAGGTTTCGGTCGGCCACGCGATGTTCTTCGGACTGGGCGCCTACGCGCCACTCCTGTGCTACACGCTGTTCCAGTGGGCGCCGATTGCCGGAATTCCTTTCGGCATCGTGTTCAGCATTGCGCTCGCCGTGTTGATCGGCATTCCGACGTTTCGCCTGACCGGTCACTATTTCAGCATGGCCACCATTGCCGTCGCTGAGCTTATCCGAATTTATTTCGGTACGTGGGATCTGGTCGGTGCGGCAATTGGGTTACAGGGTCCTGCGACGGCGCGCGGCTGGTGGGATCTGACATTTCGCAGCGAATTGCCTTACTATTATATCTTTCTGGCCGTCCTCGCGGTCTTGCTTCGTCTTACCTTCCTGATAGAGCGTCGCCGATTTGGCTATTATCTCCGGGCAATCAAGGCCGGCGAACGTGCTGCGCGAAGCCTGGGCGTTCCTGTCCAGCAAATCAAAATCAAAGCCCTCGTCCTCAGTGCCGCCTTCACTTCGCTCGCCGGCTCACTCTACTCGGTCAAAACAGGTTTCATCGATCCGGAGAGCGGCTTCGGCATTCTCGTATCGGTGCAAATGGTGATCATCGCCGCGCTTGGCGGTGCGGGGAAACTTTACGGCCCGCTCGTCGGGGCGCTAATTCTGATTCCGCTGCAAACGGCGACCAACACCTGGTTCGGCGGCGGCGGCACAGGTCTCACGTTCATTCTCTACGGGGGGATCATCGTGCTCATAGCGCGCTACGAACCGGGAGGATTGTTCGAGCTGTGGGAACGCATCGCGCCGCGAGACTGGAGGCGCAAGAATGCTTCTTGAAGCGCACAAGGATTCCAAAGCATTCGGCAGTTTCTTTGCCGTGCGCGAAGCGGATCTGTCCGTCGATGAGGGCGAGATCGTAGGACTGATCGGCCCGAACGGCGCCGGCAAATCCACTTTTTTCAACTGCCTGGCGGGCGACACCGTGCCGACCGAAGGCAAAATCGTCTTCGGCGGTCACGACATGACGCATGCGTCGCCAGAAGCGCACGCCCGTGCCGGCATCGGCCGCACCTTCCAAGTGCCCGCCACCTTCGAGGACATGACTGTGCTGGAGAATGTGATGGTCGGCGCCTATCTGCGCCATCCTCATCACAACGATGCCCGCGATATAGCCCGACAGACCATCGAGCTGACCGGATTAAGAACGCAGACCGACCTGCCGGCACGCTCGCTTGGCACGCCTGGCCGCAAGCGCCTGGAAATTGCACGCGTTCTTGCGACGGCGCCCCGTCTCATGCTGCTCGACGAGTCTCTTGCCGGCTTGACGCCCACGGAGTTGAAGGAAGCAATCGGACTGGTTCGAAGGATCCACGAGAGGGGCATCACGATTGTCATCGTTGAGCATGTCATGGAAGTCATCATGACCTTGGCAAGACGTGTGCTGGCTTTCAATCAGGGCCACGTTATCGCGAGTGGTACGCCGGAAGAGGTGGTTAAAGACGAAGCAGTCATCGACGCTTATCTCGGACGAGGTCGTCACACGTATCGGAGACGATCAACGTGAGTGACCTCGTCGTCGAAAAACTCGAAGTTCGCTACGGTGACTTGATTGGCGTCGCCGATGTTTCGCTCCGCGTCGAGCGCGGTCAGATCGTTGCCCTCCTCGGTTCCAACGGCGCCGGAAAGACGACGACGCTCAATGCTATTGCAGGTCTGGTGAAGGCATCGAAAGGCCGGATCGAGTGGCGCGGAGAGCTGATTTCGGGGCAGCCGGCCTATCAAATCGTGAGCAAGGGGCTCGCGCTCTCGCCCGAAGGCTGGCGCCTGTTCGTGTCCCAAACCGTGGAGCAAAATCTGCGGCTGGGCGCGACCGCGCTGGCAGACTCGGCGCGGATCGAAGCATTGTTCGAGCGAGTGTATGCGCTGTTTCCACGACTTCGTGAGCGTCGCCGGCAACTGGCGCGCACGCTGTCGGGCGGCGAAAGACAGATGCTCGCCCTTGGACGCGCGCTGATGAGCGAGCCGAAAATGCTGCTGCTAGACGAGCCCAGTCTTGGACTCGCGCCGGCGGTCGTCGAGGCACTTTATGAGACGCTGCAGCAACTGCACGAGGACGGTCTCACGTTGTTACTGGCCGAACAGTCGATTCCGCTCGTGCTGGGCATAGCCGACTACGCTTATGTCTTGCAGACAGGACGAGTGGCAATCGAAGGCAATGCCGCCGAGATGGAGGGCAACAGGCAGGTGCAGGAAATCTATCTCGGCATCACCACGCAAAACGGCGACGGAAAGTTGAAAGGCATCAGCTAACCCTTGTAAAGTTTGAGAAGTGCTCGAACACGTTGACAAGACGGGGAGGGCTCAATGACGAGAATGTGGTCGATCATAACCGCGCTGCTCATTGCTTTGGCCATGAGCACTCAAGTTTACGCAGCCGACGTGAAGATCGGCGTCATTTATCCTCTCACCGGAAACGCGGCGAGCGCAGGCCAATCGGCCAAGGACGCCGTCGAACTTGGCGCGGAAATCGTCAATAAGGGATATTCCGAACTCAAGTCGATGCCTGTCGGTGGAACCGCTGGCGTGCCCAACCTCGGCGGCGCCAAGATCGTGCTGGATCAGGCGGATCACCAGGGCAACCCGCAGGTTGGCCAGCAGCAGACGTTGCGGCTTATTACCCAGGACCGTGTGGTCGCCATGCTCGGCTCGTATCACTCCTCGGTCAGTCTGGTTGCCACTGCGGCCGCGGAACGGCAAGGCATTCCATTCCTCGTGGCAGATTCTGTCGCTCTCAACATCACTGGCCGCGGCTTCAAATGGACTTTCCGCAGCGGGCCGATTGCACCGGACTTCGCAAAGGCCTACACGGAATTTCTCACCGATTTGAAAAAATCCGGCAAGAAGATCGACAGCGTCGCCGTCGTCAATGAAAACACCGACTACGGCTCGTCTGTTGCGGCGAGCATCTTGGACGCGGCAAAAGCCGCCAACATCAATGTGGCGGCGCAAATTCCGTACAATGCAAACAGCCCGGACGTGTCGGCACAGGTCCTTCAGCTCAAAACCGCCAGGCCCGACGCTGTGATCTTCATCAGCTACACAGCCGACACCATTCTCTATTTCAAGACGATGAAGAACCTGGACTACCTGCCGCCCATTATTATCGGCGACGATGCCGGCTTCTCCGATCCTACCTTCATACCGAATGTGGGCGACCTGGCCCAGGGCGCAATCAATCGAAGTGCTTTTGACATCGGCAAGCCCGGCAGCAACAGCTACATCATCAACCAGATGTTCAAGGCCAAGTACAATCGCGATCTGGATGATACGAGTGCGCGCTGGATGCAAGGCTTCTTCGTGCTGGCCGACGCCATCAATCGCGCCGGCTCGACCGAGCCCGACAAGATTCAGGCGGCTTTGAAGGCGACTAACCTCACGGCAGACCAGCTGATGATCGGTTATCGCGGCGTCAAGTTCGATGAAACCGGCCAGAACACGCTGTCGGCAACATACCTGATCCAGCTTCAGGGCAAGCAGTATGTCTCGGTTTGGCCGGAGAATCGCGCCACGGCCAAATTCGAATATCCCATGAAGGGCTGGAATAAATAACGACCGGCGTGGGCGGCGCGATGTTCGCGCCGCTTCCACAAATTGAGCCGCGTATAGTTCAGCGGCCCATAGTTCAGTGGCCCATGGTTCAGCGGCCCATCAGCACTGTTGTTTTCGGAAAAGGCGAACGTTTTGCCGCGACGGCGCCGCTGCTGATCATCGGTGCCGGAGCTGCCGGACTATGTGCGGCCTTGACGGCGAAGGAAGCAGGCACCGACGTCGTGGTGGTGGAGCGCGACGCAACTCCCGCTGGCTCAACGGCGCTGTCGGCCGGTCTCATTCCGGCCGCCGGCACAAAATTTCAGCGCGCCAGGGGTATTGCGGACACCCCGCAAATGTTTGCCGCCGATATCGCGCGCAAGGCAAGGGGCGAAGCTGATCCCGCGCTCGTGAATGCTGTCGCCGTCGGCGCGGCCGCGCTGGTCGAATGGCTGGCGGAACGACACGGCCTGCCTTTTGAGGTGGTCGATAACTTCAACTATCCGGGGCATTCCGCCATGCGCATGCATGGCCTGCCAAGCCGTACCGGCCGTGAACTGATCGACCGCCTGCGCCACGCCGCTGAACTGAACGAGATTGTGATCCTCACGCACAGCGCGGCAGAACGGCTGATCGCCGATCCGGATGGCCGCATTTTGGGAATCGAAGTGGTGCGCCCCGACGGCAGTCGCGAGCGGATCGGCTGCAATGCATTGATCCTCGCTTGCAGCGGTTTTGGCGGCAGCCCCGATCTCGTTCGTCGCTACATCCCCGAAATGGGGAGCGCACTCTACTTCGGGCATCCCGGAAATTGCGGCCATGCTGTCATGTGGGGCAGGGCGCTGGGCGCGCAACTTGCTCACCTTGGTGCCTATCAAGGTCATGGCTCTGTCGCGACGCCGCATAACATCCTGATCACCTGGGCCGTCATCATGGAAGGCGGCATTCAGGTCAATCACGACGGCCGCCGCTTCGGCGACGAGACACTTGGCTACTCGGAGCAGGCCGTCGAGGTCTTGAAACAGCGGGGTGGATTCGCGTGGGATCTTTTCGACGAGCGAATAGCATCCGTGGCAAGACAGTTTGAGGATTTCAGCGACGCGGAACGTGCCGGCGCCGTTCTTGGCTTCGATACTGTCGAGCAGATCGCGCAGACGATTGGCGTTCCGGCCGCAAATCTTGTCGGCGAATGGAATGAGGTGGAGAAACTAAAATTGATTGGCGGCCGCGATCGTTATGGCCGCCAGTTTCGAGCCGAACAGTCCTGCAAGCCGCCGTACTACGCCGTCAAGGTGACTGGCGCGTTATTTCATACCCAAGGGGGGCTTGCGGTCCATGCAAGTGGCCGCGTCAAACGCAAAGACGGAACGACCTTTCCCAATCTGTTCGCAGCCGGTGGCGCGGCAGCAGGCGTATCGGGGTCAATTGCGGCGGGCTACCTGTCGGGCAATGGCCTGCTCACTGCGACGGCCCTTGGCAATCTGGCGGGGAGAGCGGCTGCCGAGCAGCTGCGCAGATAAGCCGTCCTTCCGCGCCTTGCGGAACGACACGATCAAGACTTGGCCGGGATGACCCACGGTCTGCGAGCCTGGTGGTCCGCCGAAAATTGGGCTATTCGGTCCTTGTAGCTTTCGGTGAGGTCGACGTCATCCCATCCATTCAGGAGCTGGTTGCGGCTGACCGGATCAATATCAAAATTGTAGGTCCGATTGCCGCAAACGACGACTTTTCTTTCGAGATCAACGGTAACGGGCAGCTGCGGATTTTCTGAGATCGTTGCCGCAATAGTGGTGACATCGGCTTCGGAAACGGTCGCTGTCAGCAAACCGTTCTTGACCGCGTTCTGGGCGAAGATATCGCCGAACGATGGTGCGATGACGCAACGAAATCCATGGTCGTACAATGCGTAGACGGCAGCTTCCCGTGACGATCCGCCGCCAAAATTTCGCCCCGCGAGCAAAATCCTGGCGCCTTGCCAAAGCGGCTGATTGAGCGGGAAGTCCTTGCATTCGTTGCCCTCGTTGTCGATACGCAGATCCTGGAACAGCACCGCCCCGAGACCTTTCGAGCGCGGCCACTTGAGATATCGCGCCGGCAGAATCTGGTCGGTGTTGAGATTGGCCAGCAGCAACGGGCAGACCCTGGCGGTAAGTTGGACGAATTTTTCCACGACTGACCCTTACACCTTGCGGCCGCTCAGCATTGGACGGACATCGGCAAGGTGTCCGGTGACTGCGGCGGCGGCGACCATCGCCGGTGACATCAGATGGGTGCGCGCGCCCGGTCCCTGACGGCCGCGGAAATTGCGGTTGGTGGTCGATGCGCAGCGTTCACCCGATTGCACCACATCGCCGTTGATCCCAACGCACATGGAACAGCCCGAGTCCGCCCATTCAAGGCCCGCCTCACGGAAGATACGGTCGAGACCTTCTTCCTCTGCCTGTCGCTTCACCGTGGAGGAACCCGGCGAAACCAATCCCGGCACCTTGCTGACGCGGCCGGCGAGAACCGCCGCAGCAGCGCGCAGGTCTTCGATGCGCGAGTTGGTGCATGAGCCGATGAAGACACGGTCAATTGCGATTTCGGTCAGTTTCTTGCCCGGCGCGATTGCCATGTAGTCCAGCGCATCATGCAAGTATTTGGCGCGCACCGGATTTGTCTCGCGCGCAGGATCGGGTGCATATCCATCGATCGGCAGGGCATCGTCCGGTGTCGTCCCCCAGGTGACAATAGGCGCAATGGTGCTCGCATTGAGTGTCACCTCGCGGTCGAACGTCGCAGCGGGATCGGAAGCGAGCGCCGACCATGCCTCGATGGCGCGGTCGAATGCCTCTCCTTTCGGCGCGTAGGGACGTCCTTTCAGATAGGCGAAGGTCGTTTCGTCGGGCGCGACCATCCCACAGCGGCCGCCGGCTTCGATCGACATGTTGCAAAGAGTCATGCGCCCTTCCATCGACAAGCCGCGAATGGCGTCCCCGGCGAATTCGATTGCATGCCCTTGTGCGCCATCCGCACCGACCTCTGCGATAATGGCCAGCGCAATATCCTTCGCACCGACGCCGGCGGCGGAGACGCCTTCTACGGAAATGCGCATGCGCTTTGGTTTCTTCTGCCACAGCGTTTGCGTCATTAGTACGTGTGCCACCTCGGACGCGCCGATGCCGAAGGCATGGGCGCCGAAAGCGCCGTGGGTCGAAGTGTGGCTGTCGCCGCAAACGATCAGCAATCCCGGCAGGGTCAACCCCTGTTCAGGGCCGACGACATGCACGATGCCCTGGCGCGGATCACGCAAACCGAACAGCGTTATGTGGCTTTCTGCCGCATTGGCTTCGAGCTTGCTGACCATCGCCGCAATCTCGGGATTGGCGATACCTTTGTTACGCCCGCGCGTGGGGACATAGTGATCGGCGACGCCGAAGGTCAGCGCCGGCTCCGCGACGGTGCGCCTGCGCTCCTTCATTTGGCTGAAAGCATGGAACGAGCCCTCGTGCACGTAATGGCGGTCAACCAGAAGCAAAGCGGCCCCGTCGTCGCGCCGCAAAATCTCGTGCCATGACCACAACTTGTCGATAAGGGTGCGCGGCTCGTTCATACCGGTCGGATCAGCTTTAGCTGTTGCGGGCCTGTCGGACGTCCGCAATATTGTACGCCAAGTTCAAGGGTTCTGAGCAATAGCATTAGCTTCGGACGCTCACCTGCCGTAATGCCAAATGAGGAGGGAAGTCACCATGCCGAACCAGAAGAATTCGCTGAGCCGCCGTCAGGTGCTCGCCACGACGGCATTGGGCGTTGCGGCTGCGGCAAGCGGCAGCATTGCCATGCCGTCCGTGCTGCGCGCACAGGATGTACCTGTGAAACTCGGCGTGCTGCATCCGGTCACCGGCGCGCTGTCTTATTCCGGCCAGCAGGGCCGTCTCGGCGCGACCATGGCGATCGAGGAGATCAACGCTGGCGGCGGCATCAAGGGCTTGGGCAAGATCGATGCCGTGCTTGGCGACGCGCAGTCAACCCCGGACGGCGGAACCGCCGAAGTCGAGAAAATGAACTCGGCTAACGTCGTCTGCATTGTCGGCGGCTATGCCAGCAACATCTGTCTCGCCACCACGCAGGCTGCGGCACGCTACGAGCTGCCCTATGTCGTCGATGTCGGCGTTGCCGACGGCATCGTGACGCGGGGCCTGAAAAATACCTTCCGGTTTGGCCCCGGCTTTGGTGTGATCTCCAAGACTGCCTTGACCAATCTCTCGGCGATCAACGATCAGGCGGGCAAGCCGGCTAAAACCGTGATGATCGTGCACGAAGACTCGTTGTTCGGCTCTGGCCTCGCCAAACTGCTCAACGCGCAGCTCCCGCAGCAGGGATTTGAGATTCTCGAGACGATCCCGCATCCGACGCCAACCCGCGACTTCAACAACGTCGTGCTGAAGATCAAGGCGCAGAACCCGGATCTCGTCATCCCGGCCAACTACTACAATGAATATGTCCTGCTTGCCCGCACCATGCAGCAGCAACAGGTGAAAACGAAAGGCATCTATTCAGTGCTTGGCGGCGCCGCCTCGTCCTACAAGTTCGTCAAGGAATTCCCCGAAGCGGCCAGGTACATCATGGACTGCAATCACTGGTTCGATCCGCGCAATGACAAGGCGCTGGCGCTCAAGAAAAAGGTCGAAGCGAAGGACCAGTTCTATACCTACGAAGTGTACATGAATTACAGCTGTGTCTATTTGATCGCCGATGCTCTCGAGCGTGCCGGCGCCGCGGATCGCGCGAAGTTGACTGATGCGCTGGCAAGCTCGACCTTTTCGGGCCACCTGATGCCCTACGGACCGACCAAGTTTGTCAATGGCCAGAACGAGGGCGCCGCGCCAGTCAATACGCAAGTGCTCGACAACGACATCAAGGTCATCCTGCCCGCGACGTTTGCGAACGCGAAGCCGGTATTCCCGCGGCCGGCTTAAGTGCTATAGGTCGCGAGCGGCGCACCGAACGCGACGCTCGCGACCCTTACTTTCAAAGCATTGCACCCGTGCTCTCGTCCGCCATCCTGATTCCAGCGGTCCTCAATGGACTGCTGATCGGCGCAATCTATGCACTGGTTGCCTTGGGACTCACGCTGATCTACGGCGTGCTGCACATCATCAATTTCGCGCACGGTGCGTTGTTGAGCGCGGCGTTGTTTGCCGCTTTTTTTTCCTTTCGGTTGCTCGGCCTTGATCCATATGTTGCCGTGTTTCTGCTTGCCCCGATTTTTTTTGTGATCGGCTATGCCTTGCAGCGATTCATCATCGGTCCGGCTTCGCATGGCGACGACCGCAACATGCTGCTGGTAACACTGGGCATCGCTGTCGTCGTTGAAAACGCGCTTCTCTATTTATTCCGAGCGGACACGCGGACCATCGATGTGCCGTACGCGTTCCAGACGATCGACGCTGGATGGACCTTTCTCGCTATCCCGCGGGTGGTAGGTTTTTTTGCCGCATTTGCAGTCGCACTTGCGCTTTGGTTCCTCATGACCTTTACCGATATCGGTCGGGCAATACGCGCCGTCGCGAAGGAGAAACTCGGCGCCCAACTTGCCGGCATTGATGTAGGGCATGTTTACGCCGTCACTTTTGGTCTGGGCACCGCGTGCGTTGCGATCGCGGCCTGCCTGCTGATCCCGACCTATTATGTCAATCCGCATGTGGGCGACGCCTTCGTGCTGGTTGCATTCACGATCGTCGTGCTCGGCGGCATGGGGTCCGTGCCGGGCGCACTTATCGGTGCGCTTCTTGTCGGAGTTGTTGAAAGCCTGTCCGGCCTGTTCCTTGGTGAATCGCTGGGGCAAATCGGCATTTTTCTCATCTTTATTGTTGTGCTGCTGGTTCGGCCGAGCGGCTTGTTCGGGGCCCGTGCATGAAATCGCTGATTCCGATCGCAGTCGTGCTGGCAATTTTGGCCGCGGTGCCATTCGCCGTGCACTCCAATGTCACGCTCAATTTTCTGGTTGTCGCCCTGATGATCGCGCTGGTGGGGCAGGGATGGAACATCCTCGGCGGCTACGGTGGGCAATACTCCTTTGGCCACGCGGCCTTTTTCGGCACCGGCGCCTATGTCACTGCGATTCTGCAAATGCGGTATGGAATCAATGCATGGGTTGGCTTTGCCGCCGGCATTTCCGCTGCGGCCGCACTTGGCGCCATACTTGGCGTGCTGACTTTCCGCTCGGGACTGCGTGGGTCTTACTTCGCGCTGGTGACCCTCGCGTTCGCGGAAGTGTTGCGCATTATCGCGAGCGTCGCACCCATCACGGGCGCCGGCGTTGGCACGTTGATCAAGCTCGATCTCGGAATCCGGACGTTCCAGTTTCAAAGCCGCGCCGTGTTCTATTGGATCATCCTGGCGCTCGTCGGCGTATCCCTCGTGACCACACAACTGATCGAACGCTCACGTTTCGGCGTTTGGCTTGTCGCGGTACGCGAGAACGAGGATGCGGCAAAGGCGCTTGGCGTCGATGCAAACAAGGTCAAGCTGATGGCGATGGTTATTTCGGCCGCCATCACCGCGGTCGCTGGATGCTTCTACGCGCAATATTTTCTCTTTGTGGATTCAGGAATTGCCTATGGCACGTGGATTTCGGTTCAGGCGCTGCTGACCCCGATCATTGGCGGTGTCGGAACCGTGTTTGGACCGCTGCTCGGTGCCTTGATCGTCAAATCGCTCGGCGAGGCTGCAAAGCTCGTGGCAGGCGATGCGCCCGGCCTCGACCTCATTATCTACGGTGCCGTGCTCGTGCTGGTTATCTGGTTTGCACCGCGTGGACTGATCGGCGGGCTCGCGAATGCACGCATGCTGTTGACGCGCCATGACGTGCCAGCCACATCCTCCACCCAGGAGGCGCGGCATGGCTGAGCCCTTGCTCGTGGTTGATCGCGTGACTTGTCGTTTCGGCGGGCTGCTGGCCGTCAACGGCGCGTCTCTTGCCGCTCCGGAGGGGCGCATCACTGCGCTGATCGGCCCTAACGGTGCCGGCAAGACGACGCTTTTTTCGATCATCTCAGGGTTTGTAAGGGCTGCTGAAGGCACAATCCGCTACGCGGGCGAGAATGTTACCGGCGAAGCGCCGCATCGTCTCGCGCAGCGCGGCATCGCGCGGACCTTCCAGATCGTTCAGCCATTTGTTGGTCTTTCGGTGCGCGAGAATATTTTGGTCGGAGCTCACCTTCGTCATCGCAGCCGGAACTCCGCCCTCGCTGCCGCGGATCAAATTGGTCACGACATGGGACTTGGCGAACTTCTTGCGCGACCGGCAGACACTTTGACGGTTGCCGGGCGCAAACGGCTTGAACTTGCGCGCGCGCTTGCGACCAATCCTAAAGTTCTGCTGCTGGACGAAGTCCTGGCGGGGCTCAATCCGTCGGAAATCAGAGACATTGTTCCGGTCATCCGCGATTTGTGCCGTCGCGGCATCACGATCCTGATGATCGAGCATGTGATGCAGGCGGTGATGAGCCTCGCCGAGCACGTGTTCGTGCTGGCCGAAGGCCGCATTATCGCGGAGGGGCCGCCGGCACAGGTGGTCGCAAATCCCGTCGTCGTCGAGGCCTATCTTGGCCACGGCGCTGCAGCGAAGTTGGGAGTATCGAATGGACGCTAGTCCCTTGCTCGCTGTCCGCGACCTCCATGCCGGCTACGGAGAAACCGAAGTATTGCGCGGCGTCGACCTCGCGGTCGATGCGGGCGAAATCGTTGCCGTGCTCGGGTCCAATGGTGCCGGGAAATCGACGCTTAACCGGGCGATTTCAGGCGTGCTGAGCTCGAGCAAAGGGTCAGTCCGCTTCGCCGGTCATATGATCGAGCAAGAGAAGCCGGCGAGCATCGTCTCGCGTGGGCTTATTCACGTGCCTGAGGGTCGCTGTGTGTTCCCCAATCTGAGCGTAAAGGACAACCTCGACCTCGGAAGCTACCGGCGGGGATCCGGCCGACGGCGTCAGAATCGCGAGCGGGTTTTCGCCATTTTCCCGCGCCTTGCGCAGCGACAATCGCAACGCGCCGGCAGCCTTTCCGGGGGCGAGCAACAAATGCTGGCGATCGGACGCGGGCTGATGGCTGAGCCGATCCTACTCATTCTTGACGAGCCTTCCCTGGGCCTTTCGCCGCTATTGGTCGAGGAGCTTTTCGTCTTGATTCAACGTATCAATCGCGAAGGAATCGCTCTTTTGCTGGTGGAGCAGAACGTGGTGCAAAGTCTTGAAGTCGCCCACCGCGCCTATATCCTTGAAAACGGCAGCGTGGTGCTGGATGGCACATCAGAGCAGCTTCGCGACAACCCCGATCTAAAGCGCGCCTATCTCGGACTTTGACATGACTGATGCGGTAAATCTTCGCACGCGGCTGGCGCGCAAGCCCATCGTGATTGCGCCGGGAATTTTCGATGCGCTGACTGCGCATATCGCGGAGCAGGCGGGCTTTTCCACGCTCTATGTCTCCGGGGCTGCTATCGCCTATACACGTCTGGGCCGCCCCGATATCGGGCTCGTATCAATGAGCGAGGTTGCCGATACCATCGCCATGATCCGCGACCGTGTGGGCGCTCACCTCGTCGTCGACGCCGACACCGGCTACGGAAACGCGCTCAACGTCAGCCGGGCCACCCGCTTATTCGAGCGTGCAGGAGCGAACGCGATCCAGCTTGAGGATCAGGCATTCCCCAAGCGATGCGGGCATCTCGACAATAAAACGCTGATCCCGGCCGAGGAAATGGTCGGCAAGATCAAAGCCGCGACCGACTCAAGGCGCTCACGTGACACACTTGTGATCGCGCGGACCGACGCGATCGCTGTTGAAGGTTTCGAGCAAGCCATCGCGCGTGCCCTCAGTTACCGTGACGCGGGCGCCGATGTTCTGTTCGTTGAAGCGCCGAAAACGCGCGCCGAGCTGCAGCGCGTCCCCATCGCGATCAAAGATGTGCCGCTGATGGCGAACATGGTGGAAGGAGGGAAGACTCCTCCGCTCGCGGCGGCGGATCTCGAAGCGATCGGCTTCTCGCTGGTTATTTTTCCAGGCGGCGTCGTCCGGGCAATGGCGCGCACTGCGAAGGATTTTTACGCCTCGCTCGCAGCGCATGGCACTTCCGAGCCGTTTATCGACCGCATGTACGATTTTACGGCTCTCAATGACGTCATCGGGACGTCGGAGATGATCAGCCTCGGCAAACAATATGAGTCCATGCCGATAAACACGAAGAAAGGCAGCACGTGAGATTGGCTGACAAATTCAATGTGTCCGCTGCCATCGCGATTCTTTTGCTGCTGGCGCCACATGCACCGCATGCCGAGGAATTTCCAACGCATCCGCTCAAGCTTTTGGTCGGTGCTCCGGCCGGCGGCACCACCGATACGATTGCGCGCGCAATCGCAGAGCCGATGGCGGCCGCGCTAAAGCAACCGGTTCTGGTTGAAAACCGGCCCGGAGCCGGCGGCAATATCGCGGCTGCCGCGGTCGCCAAGTCAACGCCCGACGGACACACGCTGCTTGTGAGCTTCGGCAGTCACACGATCAATGCAACGCTTTATCCAACCCTGCCTTACGATCCCGTTGCCGATTTCACGCCGATCACGATGGTAGCAAGGGTTCCAAGCTTGCTCGTAGGACGTGCCAACCTGCCGGCTGAAAATCTCAAGGTACTGATCGAATTGGCGCGCGCCAAGCCGCGAACCCTGACTATCGGAATCGGTGGCATCGGCTCGTCACTCCATCTCGCGGGCGAGAAGTTCAAGCAAATGGCTGGCGTGGATCTTCTCAATGTTCCCTACAAAGGGACCGCACCGGCGCTGACCGACCTGCTCGGCGGGCAGATCGATCTCATGTTCATCAGCCTGGTCACGGGCGCCGAGCAGGTTCGCGCGGGAAAACTGCGTGCCTATGGCGTGACGAGCGAGACAAGGCAGCCGTTGTTTCCGGATCTGCCGGCGATCGGAGAGACCGTTATCGGGTTTGAGTCCGTCGCATGGTTCGGCGTGTTTGCGCCAGCCAATCTTTCCGATGCGATCACCGAAAAACTCAATGCTGTTGTCGTCGCCGCGGTTGCAGAGCCTAAACTGCGCGATCAATTGAAAGCCGAGGGCGCCACAAGTGTGGGCAGCAGTCCCAAGGAATTCGCGGCTTTTGTGCGCGAAGACATCGAGCGATGGGCTCCGCTCGTCAGGTCATCCGGAGCGACGCCGAATTAGGGACCGTGAGTAAGTCAGGGAATGCCTCGTATGGATAGGCCTTTCGACACCATCATCAAGAACGCCCGGGTGGTTCGGCCGAACAAAACCTCGGTCGATTGTCTCGATATTGCGATTCAGAACGGAAAGATCGCGCGGCTCGGACCCAACATTCAGTCCGAGCAAGCCAAGCAAGTCTTCGATGCCAGGAATCGTCTCGTGTTTCCGGGCTGCGTCGATGCTCACATGCACATCGGAATATATGCGCCGCTCGCCCAAGATGCGGTCTCCGAGAGCAAGGCCGCGGCAATGGGAGGGGTTACATCAAGCCTCAATTATCTGCGCACGGGACATTACTACCTCAATCGAGGCGGTCCCTACCGTGAGTTCATGCCCGAAGTGTTCAGGCAGGCGGAGGGGCGCTTTTGGGTCGATTATGGCTTCCATATCGCGCCCATCGAATCCGGGCATATCGACGAGATGGAGTATCTCGTCACGGAACACGGGATCACCTCGTTCAAGATTTTCATGTTTTACGGTGGCTACGGACTGCACGGACGATCGTCGCAGCAGAATGAATTTCTGATGATAGGGCCGGACGAGCGCTACGACATCGCGCATTTCGAGTTCATCATGCGCGCCGCGCAGCGCCTGATGGACAAATTCCCCAAGCACGCCGCTCACATCAGCGTCAGCCTACATTGCGAACTCGCAGAAATCCTCAATGCATATACGAAGATCGTGGAACGAGAGGGCAAGCTGACTGGCTTGCGTGCCTACAGCGCCGCGCGTCCGCCGCATTCAGAAGGTCTTGCCATATGGATCGCCTCATATCTGGCAAATGAGACGAATTGCCTGAACATCAACCTGTTGCACCTGAGCTCACGCAAGGCGGTCGATGCTGCCTGGACCATGCAGCAGGTGTTTCCGCACATTGCTTTCCGACGCGAGGTCACCGTCGGCCATCTTCTGCTCGATACCGACTGCAAATGCGCGGTGCATGCCAAGGTCAATCCACCGATCCGTCCACGCGAGGACGTCGAAGCCCTGTGGCAAGCCGTGCTTGACCGCAAGATCGATTGGATCGTGAGCGATCATGCCTGCTGCTCGGCCGAGCAGAAGTGGTCCAAAGACGACCCAACCAATATCTGGCTTGCCAAATCAGGGTTTGGCGGCACCGAATATCTGCTTTCAGGCGTTCTGAGCGAGGGCAGCAAACGCGGGATGTCATATAATCACATAGCTGAGCTCCTGAGCTGGAAGCCGGCGCAGCGCTTCGGCCTTCCAAGCAAAGGAGATATCGCGCCGGGTTACGATGCCGACATCGTGATCGTCGATCCGCACGAAAGCTTCGCGGTGCGCGCGGCCGAATCCGAATCCGAGCAGGGTTACTCGCCGTTCGAAGGCATCGAGCTCAACGGTCGGGTGAAGAGCACTTTTTTGAGCGGTGCTCTCATCTACGATGATGGAAACATCGTCGGGCCAGCCCAGGGTAAATACCTGCGAAGGTCGGA
>Ga0126380_10000140_pt1 | contig 18850 bp, 17 predicted proteins | sample PanSoiMetPlot_26_FD_92544 | JGI IMG/M metagenome (GOLD analysis project Ga0126380, IMG submission 92544) | Tropical forest soil microbial communities from Panama - MetaG Plot_26 | ecosystem: Environmental > Terrestrial > Soil > Tropical forest > Bulk soil | place: Panama | collected 2016-02-17
AAGACCAGCTCAGAGTTTACCGGACGATCGCACTGCGCTTGCCAGGCGATACGGCGAGTTGTTTCGCGAGACGGTCGCGCTGCTCAAATCTCAGGACGTTCCATTGGCAGTTATTTTCATGCCAACCGCTGATAATGTCGCAAAGGCAGTGCCTTCGGAAATGGAGTCGACCATCCAAGCGCTAACCGCTGAAACAGGGACGCCTTACCTTGATCTGACCCCCGTTATGCGCGCCCAAACAGACGCCCCCGAGCGTCTCTATCTGCTGCAACGGAAAAACGGCGCACTCACAGGCAATGGCCACATGTCGCGAGAAGGTCATGCGGTCGTCGGCCGTGCTTTAGTCGAGTGGTTAATCGCAAACAAACTTGTTCCACCGTGAGCGTACAGTCACATTGCAGAGACGAGTTCAAGTGTAGTTGCGTGCATTATCGACCTGTAAGGTGCCATCAGCTTCCGGTGCGCCCGCTGCCCTCCCGTGGAACTGGCGTCGGGACTGACAAGGGGTGCGTTTGCTCCCAAAGGCCCCTCGCGATTTCCATCGCTTTGATTTTGTGGTCCTCCCACCAAACCACTTCGTTGGTGCAATAGGCTATAGGGTTACACCCGAAGCAGTGATCTTCGAGTCGGCTGGCGTCGAATTCACCGACGCAAGCCTTGAGCGCATGGCCGAGCCCACTAGCGTCAACTTTATTCGATAAGAGGAATATGTTCCTCTAGAGATTACAAGTGTTCTTTTGGCCAAACGAACCCAGGCTCAAAAATCACGCCAATCTAGAGACGTGTAACTAAAAGCCCTGGATGGGCCGCCTACTATCAAATGCTCAGGCCGGCCCTCGCGCGCGTCAGTTCGGGTGTCACTAGCCGCTGGCCTTGCTCGATTGCGCGCCGGCTAAACGGAAGGCAACTTCTACGCTGCGAGCAAGCTGCGTGAATCACGGTTTCTGCTCGTGCGTCGGGCAGCGTGATCCAGAAGTACGCGTGACGTCATAAAGACAGTCCGAGCCGATTCGGATAGCAGGTCCAACGTGTTCGAAGTCACAGGGAAGATTGCAGGACCGCGGCACATTGCCCTGTCCTGGTGCTTTATGTTAGCGCCGGGACGGGAGGCGAAAAATGCCTGGCAACTTTGTCATTTCACTCGACTTTGAATTGATGTGGGGCATGCGCGACGTTGCTACGCGCGACTCCTATGGCCGAAACGTCCTCGGGGTGCGTCACGCAATCCCTGCTCTGCTCGAAATGTTCGATCGGCGCGCCATCCGTGCGACGTGGGCGGTCGTGGGGCTCCTATTGTGCGAGACAAAAGACGAGCTGTTGGCGCGGTTGCCGTCTCGCCGGCCGAGCTATTCCAATACAACGTTGTCGACATACACCTATCTGGACGAAGTCGGATCGGACGAGCGCTCCGATCCCTACTATTTCGGCGCCAACCTCGCCCGCCAGATCGCTGCCTGCCCAGGGCAGGAAATCGGAACGCATACTTTCTCGCACTATTATTGCCTTGAGAACGGCCAGACGCTCGATCAATTCAAAGCCGATCTGCGATGCGCTATCGATCAGCTCGGTGAGTGGGGCGTCACGTGCCGTTCAATCGCGTTTCCACGCAATCAATATTCAGAGGATCATCTTTCGGTTTGCCGCGATCTAGGCATTACGCACTTCCGGGGTAATGAACCAGCATGGTTCGCCAAGCCTGTTCCCTATGCCAAAGAAACTAAAATTCGCCGAATGTGCCGGCTGATCGACGCTTACGTTGACATTGCAGGTCAGCATGTTCCTCAAACGACAAAGAATTCGTCAAATTTGACAAACGTCGCGTCCAGCCGCTTCTTGCGTCCTTATAATAGAAAACTTGCTCGATTGGATGGCTTCCGCATGCGCCGAATCACACGCGCGATGCGGACCGCCGCCATAACCGGCGGCACCTTTCATCTTTGGTGGCACCCCCACAATTTCGGCATCGATCTCGATACAAATATGGCATTCTTGAGCAAGATCCTTGATTTCTATGAGCGATTAGCCAGTGAAATGGGCATGCAAAGCAAAGCAATGTCGGACCTTGACGACGGGCAGACGTCGATCGCCGTGCCGGCGCTCGGGGGAATGACACGGTGAGCAGCATGAGTCCCGACTCGGATTGGACACGTCGGAGAGCCGTTGAAATCCACGACGAAACGGCCACCAAGTTCCTCATTGAGTATAGTGGTAAGAACCCCTTCGAATCTCCCTTCCTCTATGGCCGGCAGCTGATCGACCACACATGGGCTCATTGCGTTTCTCAATTACCGCCGCGAGCAAAATGCCTGGACGTCGGATGCGGCGTCGCCGCTTATATGTCTCGACTTCTCAAGCAAGGCTTTGAGGTGGCCGGCATCGAACCGAGTGCCGAGATGCGCCGACTCGCCAAAATGAATGTGCCAGCCGATTTGGTTTCCGACGGCTCTGTATTGCAATTGCCGGCACCCGCCTCCTCATTCGATTTCGTCTACGCGATAGAGGTTTTCCGATATTTGGATACGCGCGACAATGAGCGCGGTCACCGAGAGATCACCCGCGTCCTCCGGCCGAGCGGAATTTATTTTGGCACCTACGTCAACAAATGGGCGCTCGACGGCTTCCGTCAACTTACGCAGCTTCGTAGGCTGACCTCGCGGTTGACCGGGGCGCCCGTACGCTATCATGTCGAATTCGAAACGCCCTCATCTCTGGCCGCAAAATTGAAACAGGCAGGATTTTCCGATGTTTCGGTGCACGGAGCGATGCTGGCCCCGCTGCGCATATTGCATAAACTGTCGCCATGGCTTGCCGCTAGAGTCTCAAGACGCACGATGCCGCACGAAGAGTGGCTTTCCGATAGCCGTTCCAATCGGCCGTTCGCGGCCCATTTGATTGCGATTGCGCGCCGTTAGCGTCCGCTGCGGCCGGTATCCTGTGAAGGGGCGACCGAGCTGACTGAGGTTCGCTTTCTACTCGTCAGTCAAAGCACTGTAGAATTTCGCACGGGCTCACAACGCCAGGCCGGAGGGCGGGCCGGTGAGGCCAACGAGCGTTTGCTGTTTAGCCGCCGTACGCCGATATCTTTTCACTTGAAGGTGGTTGCGACAAAGTTGCGCAACCCCTTCGTCGAACAGTCCAATCGCATGGAATCGCCGGGCATCGCCAATGAAGCTTGCAAGGTCGCGATGGCGCATATGCATAATTAGAATTTTGGTGGCGAGATATTGTCCGACTTTTCGATATTGTCCCACGTATTCGGGCCGCTCGCTAAAATACGACACGAGTTCGCGTCCCGCGCTCGACCACTGGTTTGACAGCCCGTCCGTCGACCAGGACTTCTCGAACAGCGCGTCGGGGAGAATTCGTGCTGCGCCGAGGCGCGACAGCCGGATCAGGAATTCCCTATCCTCGGTTCGTCGCAATCTTGTGCAAAACCCGCCCACCCTGCGCGCGTAATCGGTTCGCACGGTGATGCTCGTGCTCTCAACGCCGACGAGATCACAAATCATCGCCCATTCGAACGCCGGCGATGCTAATTTGACATTAGGCATCAAAGCAACAGTGGTTCCGCCAAGCTTGCCCTCTTTGCGCCCGGAGGACAATGTACATATCACGTCGGGCTCGCGATCAAACACCGCCAACGGTACCGACAACCGATCGCCGCAGTACCTGTCGTCGGAATCTAGAAACGCAAGCACGGGCGCAGTCGCCATATCGATTCCGATATTACGCGCGGCGCTGGGTCCTTGACTGTGTTTCGATAGAGTGACCCGGATGCGGGGATCGTCGAGCGCTGCAAGCCACGCCCGCGTCTCGTCTGTCGATCCATCCTCGATGATAATCAGTTCAAAGTCCGGTTCGTTCTGTGCAATTACGCTCGCGACCGCGCGCGGCAACGTCGCAGCCCGGTTGTGGGTTGGCAGGATGATCGTGCAGCGGGGAAGTCTCTTCATAACATCACCGGTGCGATGATAGCGATCGATCGCACGACTAAGCCGCGTTCACTTCGTAGATCGCCTTCTGCGTAACGATGAAGTCGATACGCCGATCGAGGAGAGCTTGGGCGCATTCGCGTGGGGTGTTGACGATCGGTTCCTCGTGAACGTTGAAGCTGGTATTGACCAAAACAGGGATACCGGTAGCACGCTCGAAGGCCGCGAGAATGTCGAAATAAAGCGGATTAGATTCACGCACGATCGTCTGCGGCCGAGCGGAACCGTCAACGTGCACCACGGCCGGAATGCGGTCGCGCCAGCTCGGCCGCACGTTGCACGTGATTGTCATGAATCGGCAGCTATAGGCATTGACCTTGTTAACATCGAAAACGTTCGCGGCCTTGTCCGCTGCGATTACGGGCGCGAACGGCATGAACTCGGTGCGATCGAGGCGCGTATTTAGCAGGTCATGGGTCTCGCGTCGCGACGGATTGGCCAGAATCGAACGCGCTCCGAGCGCGCGAGGGCCATATTCCATCCTCCCAGTATAAATCGCGCCGATCTCGCCTGCCACCAAACGCTTGGCCGTTCCCTCAACCGGATCGACAGCAAGCCTCCGAATACCGTGCATCCCAGACAGCGTAACATCGACTTGATCCGTGTAGTCTCGACCATAATAAACATCCATGAGGCGCCGGCGCCGTTTGAGCCAATGAGCGATTCCGTCGCGTTGTAATAGGTACACAAGCGATCCACCGACCGGCAACCCTTCATCGCCCATCGGCGGGAACACGAAGATCTCATCGAGATCGAGCTTTTCGGCGAGAAGCCGATTGAGGCGTACATTGGCAAACACCCCGCCTGCTAAGCCGAGATGACGTGCTGGATGACGTTTGAGCAGCCGATTCACCGACAGCAGCATCGTGTCCTCCAGCACCTTCTGAATCGATGCAGCGACGTCTTCACGCCGGCTTTCCTTGGCGATATCAGCCAACAGCTTGAATATCGCGGCTTTGTTGCGGAAGTCGGAAAAAATTCGTCCGGCTTCATCGACACGAAAATGGCGACCGATTTGCTCCGCGAAAGATGGCTCTCCCGTGGCTGATAGGCCGGTAAGCTTGCCCTCGTGCCGATTGTCACGAAACCCAAGCGCGCGCGTCGCAGCAGCATAGGCCTGCCCAAGGCTATCGATCGGAGGTTCCCGGGTCAGCCATTCTTCACCACCATAGATTTCATGAATCTTGCCATTAGCAAAATACCGATGGCTGTGATTGACGTTATCACCGCCGCCGTCTGAGGTGACCATCAGCGCATCGTCCCAATCGGTGTAGAATAGCGTTGGCAACGCATGCGCCATGTGATGGTTGTAGAAGTAAACGATCGTATCGTCACGGAAACCACTGTCGCGTCGAAATGATGCGGAATCGAAATACTCTGTGTCACAGGAGGTGTTAGCGCGCCGCGCCTCTCGCGGCATGAATCGTGTTTTCTTGCCTTGGACATATGTACGATAGTGTTCGCGTATCCAGCGATATCCGCGGAAATGATGGAAATAGTGCACTGGAAAATCCGCACGGGTTAGCGCGAGCACGTCGACGTCCCGTCGCGTCGCGCCGACAATATTGAGGAGCTCCTCAATGCATAGGTCTGGATAGGTACGACCGTCGCTCTTGAAGCGAGTGAGGCGCTCAAGCTGGACTGCAGCTTTGACATCGTAGTCCACTAGGACTGCGGCGGCAGCGTCGTGAATTCCGCTATGAACGGCGAGGATCAGCTGGGACATGAACGTCGGGAATTAGGGAAAAAACTATCGGAGATAGCGCGAATTTCCCAGATGACTGTTGAACTGGCGAAAGCCTTCAAGGAACCGGTCCGGCAGATTATTATTTTAAATGCATTTTTGGCAACAGTTAGATTTTGACAGAATCCAAATGGAAGGTCTCGAAAAATATCAAATGTGATGGCCATATTGGCGAGGTGACCTCCGAGGGTTAACAGTTCATGCATGCTGACTTTATTGTGCCCTAACGTTTGTCGGTGCTCTAGATTTCGGCTAAGCCTAAGTTCGGAGGATAACTTGTGGGCCAACTAATTGGCGTCGTCGCCACTTACGATTTTGTGAATCTGCCGTGCGCCAGCGTGCGATCACTGGCGCCGCATTCGTATTCGCAATCTTGCACTCGCGGCAACCGAAAGCAGGCCCATACTCGCCTCACGGAACGAGCGCAAGCTCTAGGCTATTATTCGGCCGCGATGACATTATGACGCAATGGGGATTGGCCAAGTTGCGATTGCGGTCGCCATGACGCTTCAGATGGCGAGGCTCTCGATCGCCGACCCAATCGCGCGCGCGAAGTTGGTGCGCATCTCGGACGGCTTGGTGATCGCCATTGCCGTGTCGTTGCCATGGTCGACGTCGGCAACCGGAATCCTGCTGGTGGTTTGGCTGCTTGCGCTCTTTCCCACGCTCGAATGGTCGCATTTAAGACGTGAATTAATGACGGCGGCCGGCGGCTTACCTGTGCTGCTCGTCCTGCTTGGGGTGCTTGGAATGGCTTGGGCGGAGGTTCCGCTGCTCGAGCGCGTCAAGGGCCTCACTGGGTTTTTCAAGCTGCTCGTTATACCGCTATTGCTGGTTCAGTTCCGCCGTTCTGATAATGGGATGCGGGTCTTCTTTGGGTTTCTAATTGCCTGCATAGCCCTGCTGATCGCTTCATGGATCGTCGCAATTTGGCCGGATATACCGAGAGGTTCTCGCGATCCCGGCGTTGCGGTTAAAGCTTACATCGTACAGAGCGCCGAGTTTACGATATGCGCGGCTGGGTTGCTCTACTTTGTCATCGAATCCGCGCGCGACGGACGCTGGACAACTTTAATGGCCCCACTCATTCTGGCCTTGGCGTTTCTCCATGACATTTTTTTCATCGTTACCAGCAAGACAACGTTGGCGATCCTTCCAGTGTTGATTTTAATTTACGGTGCGCGGCAATTCGGCCCGAAAGGATTAGTCGGCGCCGCGGCGGCCGGACTTGCCATTGCCGCCGCGTTGTGGACGGCCTCACCCTATTTGCGTGATCGGGTGACCAGCGTTTTCTCACAAATCGAAGAATTCAAATACGAAAATAAATCGACCTCAACGAGCGAGAGGATTGTTTACTGGACCAAATCGCTTCGTTTTATCGAGAACGCACCGCTGACCGGACATGGCACTGGGTCGGTGCCCGAAATGTTCCGGCGTGCCGCAAGTGGCTATTCGGGCGTTTGGGCTGAGGCATCAACTAATCCCCACAATCAGACTTTTGCGGTCGCCATCCAGCTTGGGCTACTCGGCGCCCTGGTCCTTTGGGCGATGTGGGTGTCCCATTTTCTTCTATTCCGAGGTGTCGGATTGGTGGCATGGCTCGGGCTGGTCGTCGTCACACAAAACTTCGTCGGCTCATTGTTCAATTCCTTCTTGTTCGATTTCACTGAGGGATGGCTTTACGTTTTTGGCGTCGGTGTGGCCGGCGGGATGGTTCTTCGGCAGTGTGATGCAGCGAGCGCCGCAAGTGGCAGGATCGGCACGGTATGAGTGCCTTCTGGACCGGTGGGGCTGGGTTACCTAAGGTCGCCTTGCCGGGCCGGGCGGGCCAGCGTGGATACTAGCCGATGAACATCGACGCAATGCGCTGGATCGACCGGTATGTCGGCGTTCCGCTATGCGCGACCGCGACCCCGCTAGTGCGGCTATGGCACAGGGCGTTCGCGCGGACGCCGGGTAGCGCGCCGCGCGTCCTGTTCATCGAATTGTCGGAAATGGGAAGCACGATCCTCGCCGCGCCGGCCATGCAGAAGGCGCGCGAGCGGCTTGGCGCGGAGCTGTTCTTCGTGATCTTCCGCAACAACGTCGGCTCGCTCGAACTGCTTGGGATAATTCCGCAGGATAACGTGTTCACGATCCGCGATGCGTCGCTATTCCATCTTATCTGGGACACGGTGGCGTTTCTGTTCTGGGCGCGCCGCAAGGGCATCGACACCGTGATCGATCTTGAATTGTTTTCACGCTACACGGCGCTGTTGACCGGATGTTCCGGCGGCTCGCGGCGCGTCGGTTTCCACCGATTCCATCAGGAGGGTCTCTATCGCGGAGAGATGTTGACGCATCGCGTCGCATACAATCCGCACATCCACATCGCGAAGAATTTCATCGCGCTGGTCGATTCGCTGCTCGTACCGGAGCCGACGCAGCCTTATTCGAAGACGCTGATCGGCGACGACCAGATCAAGCCCCCCGACATCAAGCCGTCGGAGGCGGCCCGTGCGGCCATGCTGAGGCGTATTCGGGAAGCCACCGGCTTCGATCCGAAATTGCAGCGGCTGCTGCTAATCAATCCGAACGCAAGCGCGATGCTGCCGCATCGGCGCTGGATGCCCGATCGCTACGCGGACCTGATTAAGCGCGTGCTGGCGAATTACGCGGACATGATCGTGGTGATCACGGGCGCAGCGGACGAAAGCGCGGAGGCGGAGGCACTGGCCTCGGGATGCGGGCCGCGCTGTTTCTCGTTCGCGGGCAGGACCGCGCTCGCCGAATTGCCGGCGCTCTATTCACACGCCGTCGCCTTGATCACCAACGATTCCGGACCGGCGCATTTTGCGTCGGCGGCACGGCTTCCGACGATCGTGTTGTTCGGGCCGGAGACGCCCGAGCTGTATCAGCCGCTTGGGGCGTCGCAGGCAATCTATGCAGGACTTGCGTGCTCGCCGTGCGTCAGCGCGCAAAACCATCGCAAGACCGCGTGTACCGACAACGCTTGCATGCGTGCGATCGGCGTCGATCAAGTCTATGCGGCGCTCACCGATCTGCTGGCGCGGCGCATTGGATCGGATTCCGCATTCGTGCCATAAGCGAGACCCCTTACGCTCTTTACTGCCGAGACCTTTGATATCGCCGAAATCCCTTGATGCGCGTGTGCTTACTGTTTCGAGTGCATCGTCGCGGCCCTTTTTGTTCCGGCGCGGCGGAATCGCACGGCGTTGATCGCCGCCTTGGTATGCGGCAGGCCGCCGATTGCAACCCGGGTAATAAGACCGGCCAGTTCGATAAACGACTCAAATGGCTCTGGACGTCCTTAATTCGTAAAAAATTGGCCTACCCGCGCACCTTAAGACGGGCTCCATTTCGGATGTTGCCCCGAGTTCGGGGTCAACGTGCCTCGCGTAGCGGAAGAAGTGCCCCAGCTGCAAGAAGAAGCTGTCAGATACGTGCCGAACCCGAAAGACAGTGATGTGCTTACGCCCACACTGCGGACAGCGGGTACGCACGGTGTATTTGGGGCCGGACTTTGCCGGATCGGACGCCGCGTGCAATAACCTCATGTTCGTCCTGAATGAACGACTGTCGTAAGCCCTATGGCGAAAACAGGGCGTCAACGCGCGCTGCACGAAACTGGCACCTGTTATAGGACTTTTGCCAGACCTGAGTTGCATCGCTTAAAGCCGACATCCGGCACTGTAATCGAGATGCCGCTAAGGACAAAAGCGCAAAATGCCGCTAATGACCAAAGGGGAGGCGCCGGACCCGAGCTCTCGCTAAAAACTAAAACTCAGTGCGAAAAACTTGGATGGCGATGTAGTAGCCACAAGAAGAGGGCAACAGCAATTGCTCCAGCAGCACAAATATCCCAAGTCATTGAGCTAATCGTGTTATGCAGGTTAGCCACGGCCGCGTGCCGTGAGCCAAGCCTTCATATACCGGTAGTAAGTGCCTTCTGCGTTGAGCACCGCCAGCAGGAAACCCTCGCGCCCGTCAAGGAAGCCCAGCCGCAGAAAATAACAACGGACGAAGGCCCAAACACCGTGGGTAATCCCTGACGAAAATTTCACTGGTTTTCCTGTCGCGACGATTTGCTCAGCGCCCGCTGTCGAATAGGAATCCATCTTGGCAATCGAATCCTGGATCCCGCGAATGGCGAAATGCGTAAGCGGTGTTGCCAGCCGTTTTACTTTGCCGTCGCAAATCACGCGTGTATGCACAAGATGGTCCGAAAAGTGGCCGCGCTCGCGACGAAATAGTCTCAGCACGTAGTCCGGATACCAGCCGGAATGCCGCATCCATCGGCCACAAAAAAACGACGACCGCGGTATTTCAAAGCCCGCAGCTTCGCCGTCTTGCATTGCTTTCCTGATTTCCGCGGCCAGTGCCGGAGGAACGCGCTCGTCGGCATCGAGCAGCAGAACCCAGTCACCGGTCGCGTGCGACAGTGCGATATTCTTTTGCCTGCCATGATTGGTCCACGGATGATGATAAACTGTCGCACCGTGTTTCTCGGCAATGGCAACCGTATCGTCCTTACTGCCACCGTCGACCACTATTCGTTCGTCACAAAACTTGAGGCTGTCGATACAGTCCGCAATATTGGCGGCTTCGTTGCCGGTAATCGTGATCGAGCTCAACTTTGGCATTTCGGGTGCTTATCGAACAAATTGACTTCGGTGCATGGCTTTAAACAATTCTGCATAAATCGCAATTTAGCGGCAATGTAAGATTCATGCGCCTAACCATGTCGGTGTTTCAACGCGATTGAACTCTGAAGCGAAGACAAACCGCGTTTCGCCCGTATGCGATCGCCCGCTGCCACCTCGGCAAGCTTGTGCTCGTTTTCAGACAGTTGAGAGCGATCGGCGTCGGGGTGCCAGAGATGGATCACGCCAATAGAGAACAGGCCTTCCTTGCGGCGCACCCCCGCGTGCAACAGACGTATGATGACATCAGAATCTTCTTTTCCCCAGCCAGTGTAGTCGATGTCAAATCCGTCGATGCTATCGAGGTCGGAGCGCCAGATTGCAAGATTGCACGACCGCGCGTCTTTCCATATGCCCTGACGAATTCGGCGCAAAGGTCCGAGCGGCAAATAAAGCATTGCTGACAGTCGATTTATTCCGTTATGCCAATGCTCGGCTAGCCAGCGCGCGATGGTCCACGATTCCGGCGCAAGCTTTTCTCGCAGTACTTTCGCGGTGAGTTCGGGTGAAAGGAGAACGCGGTTGCCCGTGACGAACCATCCGGGTTCGGCGAGACGACGATGGCTGGCGACAAAATCCGGCCGGACGATGCAGTCCCCGTCGAGAAATATGCAATATGCTCCGTGCGCGGCCAGTATCGCTTGATTGCGAATCTCGGCGGCGCGGAACCCACGATCAGCGTGCCAGACGTGCTCGAGACGGCGGCCGATTTTTGCCTTCCAGCTTTCGATCAGCCTAGCAGTGGCCGGTCGGGAGCCATCATCGGCAACAATAATCTCGAAAGCGGCGTCCCGCTGCCGCGCAAGCGATCGCAAGACTGCATCGAGCGCATCTTCGCGATTATAGGTCGTGACGATGATCGAAATCAGTTCGGTCACATCAATACCCCGGACCACCCGTTTGAACCATGTTTTGCGCCCTCGTGCCAGTTTTCTTGCGCCTTAGACGCGAAGTGGTGCTGACTAACTCGGCAATTGGCCTTCCAGACAATTTGGAAAGCTGCTATCGATGGCCCGATCTGGGCCACATCGCGGGCGTTTCGCCGGGGCTTTGAAAATGCTTCCGCGAGCCGAGCTTTTCCCATGGCAAAGATTTCCACGTCAATCATCGCCTTCAACCAGGCGGACAAGATCGAGGATGCTATAAAGAGCGCGTATTGTGGACGAACGAAATCGTTTTGGCGGATTTACAATGCGCTACACGCGAATTATTCACGAGGCGGTCGTGATGCAAAGCGGCCAGCCCATCGGAAAGCTTGAGAACGCACTGGTGCAATTTCCGTTTAAGAACTTTGAGGAGGTTCTTGCAAAGGCCAATCGTTACTCGACCATTGGTGCCCGAATGCTGGCGCACAAGCAGATTTCCATGTGGACCGCGCTCGGCCACGCGATATGGGCCTTCATCAAGCACAACGTGTTCAAGCTGGACTTTCGCAATGGCTGGGTCGGCTTTGTCATTGTGTTTTGGAAACTTCGAGGGCACCTTCTACCGCTACACGAAGCGTTACGAAGAAATCAAAGCCTGGCAGCGGCTTACCGTAGAGCCGCTACGGAAGCCCGAACGGCCCGGTGACGAAATGATCATGTCGAGCGGATCGCGCCGCCACGTTGAACCAGTTGCAGCAACGAAAAAGTTGGGAATATGTCCCGCTGCGCTTTGGTGACCGGAGCCAGCGGTCAGGACGGGTCCTATCTGGTCGAGTTTCTGCTCGCGCGAAACTACCAGGTCCACGCCCAGTCGCGGCGCGCAGACACGGCGTCATCATCACAAGATCGCAATTTACATTGGCATGCGATTGATATCTGCGATTTCGACGCCCTGCACGCGCTGATCGCCGAAATTCAGCCAGACGAGATCTATAACCTCGCATCAATTTCACGGCCTTCGGATTCCTGGCAGAACCCTCATGAAACCGCGAAGGTAAACGCACTGATTCCCCAACAAATTTGCGAAACGGTGCTGAAGCTCCGTTCGCAATGCCGCATTTTCCAGTCAACGTCCTCTGAAATCTTTGGTAGCAGCGCGATCAGCCCGCAGGACGAACAAACACCCTGTCGGCCGCAATCGCCGTATGGCATTGCCAAGCTGTACGCGCATTTCATCATCGGCGCCTTTCGTAAAAACTACGGTCTGCATGCGTCTTCGGGCATCATGTTCAATCACGAAAGCCCACGGCGCCCGCTTCCCTATGTGTCGCAAAAGATTGCTTACGCGGCCGCCGCAGCGTCGATCGGCCTGCGCGAGACTTCCGAAAAGGATGAACGCGGCGAGCCGCTCCTAAAAGACGGCAAGGTAACGCTCGGAAACATTGATATTCGCCGTGACTTCGGGTTTGCCGGCGACTTCGTTGCCGCCATGCATGAAATGCTGCAAGGCGACACTGCCGACGATTACGTGATTGGAACCGGCCAATCCAACTCCATCCGTTCGTTCTGCGAGATCGCATTCCGTCATGTTGGGCGCGACTGGACCGATCACGTGGTGTTCGACCGCAGCCTTTTCCGAGCGATCGACAATGATACGGTCGCAGACAGCTCGAAGATCGCTGCAAAAATCGGCTGGCGCGCAAAAACGTCGTTTGCCGATCTCGTCACTATGATGGTGGATCATCAGGTCAAACGCCTGGCCGCCGCCAAATCAAAATCCTGATTGTCGGGGCCCGACGCGGCACAAAGTGGTCGGCTTGCGAATGCGGCGCGACAGATTTGCGTAGGACCCGGAACGGCAAAGCCAGATGTAATTGCGCAGGATCCCCCATCGGTCCGACCATCGGGCCCCAACAGTGGAATCGCGCGGCACCTACCAGCCGTTTGTTCTCGTAGCGCCGGATAATACGGTATCCGGCCTCGGCCAGATACAGGTGCCGCGACAGATCAGCCACGTGATCCTCAAGCAGGATCAAGCGTCGGCCGCCAGCGGCCGACATCGAAGCCTCGCAGGACTTCGATTATCAATCGACAGAAAATCGAAACCGCTGGCTGTGCCCGCTTCGATCAGAATACTGTCCAAGGTTCGGGTGGACACATTGATGACGCTTTCTGGCGTGGCCCCTGGCGCCATGCGTTCGCGGTTGAGGGGAAGATAGCGGCCCTGCAACGTGAAGCGGCAATTCGCGTCCGGCGTTCTCGGGGGAGGAACACGCGACCTGAAAGACTTTTGCTTTGCGCCCAAGCCGCAAGCCGGCAGCAAGGTTCGGTATGGCTCGATAAGGAGGCCGATCCATCCGGATTGCTCGTCGAGAAGCCAGGTCTGTGAACGCTCACGCGGCTCATTGGCGCCCACCTCGACGAAATAGCCCTTGATTTCGCCGAAAAATGCGCGAACCAGCTGCATCTCGCGATCGGGTGCACCACGCGACAAGTGCGAGTCTTTCAACGGGACGACCGGGCCTTTGACGCGCGGGTCCTTTCGACCATCGATGTGGTCGAGTGGCCGGGCACGATATCGATCAGGATGATCTCTCCGCCAAGCGCTTCCACGATCTCGCGGCCGACCACTTCCTCACGGGTATAGTCACTGCCTTTGACCAGTACCGTCGGCTTGACGTGGCTGATCAATTTTTCCGGCGTATCTTCGTCGAATATGGCAACCAGGTCGACGGCTTCGAGCGCAGCGAGAACTTCGGCGCGCGCCTGCACAGGTTGCACCGGCCGGCCTGCCCCCTTCAAACGCGTGACGGAATCGTCGCCGTTTAGGCCCAAAACGAGACGATCGCAAGCGGCACGCGCGCCGGCCAGAAGCTTGACGTGACCCGGATGAAGCAGGTCGAAGCAGCCGTTGGTAAAACCAACCCGCAAGCCTTGCTTGCGCCATTCAGCAAGATGCTCGTCTAGAACAGCCCAGTCGAAGACAATTTTTTCTTTCGGCGCGAGCGTTGCTGACGGAAGTATGCGAGACCGCAGTTCGGCAACGGATGCCGTTGCGGTCCCGCGCTTGCCGACCACGACGGCGCCAGCCGCATTGGCGGCCCGCATCGCGGATTCGAAATCCGCACCTATTGCCAGCATTGCGGAAACAACGGCTACAACGGTATCGCCCGCGCCGGAAACGTCGCGTACGCGGACCGGATAGGCCGGAACGTGGACGGATGTCCCATTGTTTACGAGGGTCATACCAGCCTCGCTACGTGTCACCAGCACCGCCTTTGCGGCCACTGCCTCGCATAGTTTTGCAGCAGCATCGGCAATTTCATCGTCGGTCCGGGCGAGGCTGTGCGTGGCGTCGGCGAGTTCCTGCCGGTTTGGCGTAATAACGGTCGCGCCGCGATAGATGCCGTAGTCACGGCCCTTGGGATCCACCACGATGGGCTTGCCACGTTCGTTCGCAGCATCGATGACGGACCGGATCACGCGCGGCGTGAGCGCGCCTTTGGCATAGTCGGACAGCACCACGGCGCCTGCCCGCGGGATTGCCCTGATGACGTGTCCGATCAGTGCATCTTCGCTGCGAGCCTCGACTGCCGAGGCCGTTTCCCAATCGGCTCGCAGGAGATGCGTCGAATGATGCTCCGATACAAACCGCACCTTGCGCGTGGTTTGACGGCTTCCATCGACGACGAGATGAAACTCGATCAGCGGATGGTTGCCGAGCGCCTTGGTCAACTCGTTGCCTGCTTCGTCATCGCCGACGGCTCCCACGAATATGCAACGCGTACCGAGGGCTACCAGATTGCGAGCAACGTTGCCGGCCCCGCCGATCATCAATTCCGCGCGTTTGACCGCAATGACCGGCGTCGGCGCCTCTGGCGAAATCCGCGAGACCTCGCCATAGACAAATTCATCCAGCATCAGATCGCCGATGCAGAGCACGGTCTGATCGGAAAGCTCGGCAAGATGCTTGTCGAAATCGTACATCGCGTTACCGATAACGATCCCCGCGGCTGAGATAACCCGTGACGTACTGGTTCACCGCCGCCTCGAGGGACATGAAGCCGGCGTTATAGCCCGCACGCTGCAGCCGTTCTATGCGCGCTTCAGTGAAATACTGATATTGGCCGCGGATTTTGTCCGGCATCTCGATATATTCAATATTCAGGGGAAGCCGAAGCGCTTTGAACATCGCGGCGATCATGTCACGGAAGCTTTCCGCTTTGCCGGTACCCACATTGAAGATGCCGTTTATCCCTGTTGCCTCCAGCAGCCAGCGCAGCACGGAAACGGCGTCATCGACATAAATGAAATCCCGTCGCTGATCGCCGTCGGCAATGCCTACGCGGTGCGATTTGAACAGGCGCACAGGACTTCCTGCCCTGGCGGCATCGAACACTTTCGCCAGGACACTTGCCATGTGAGCCTTGTGGTACTCGTTTGGACCATACACGTTGAAGAACTTCAGCCCGACCCAATGCGGCGGCATCTTTTCTTTCTTCCTATACCGGTCGACCACCGCGAGGTCGAACAGATGCTTGCTCCAACCGTAAAGATTCATCGGCTTGAGCTTGCGCAACGCATCGATTGACCAATCATCGTCGAATCCCTGGCTGCCATCGCCATACGTCGCTGCCGAGGAGGCGTAGATAAAAGGCGTTCGCGTTGTCGTGCACCAGTCGAACAGCCTCAACGACAGGCGGAAATTGTTTTCCATCACGAGATCGCCATCGGTTGCAGTCGTGTCCGATATGGCGCCCATGTGGATGACAGCATCAAGCTTTCGGCTTGCAAGCCAGCCTGCCAGCTCGTTCGGCGGAACAAGGTCGGCAACCTGGTGCTTCGCCAGATTGCGCCACTTGGCGTCCTCGCGACCCAGCAGATCGCTCACCACGACATCGGTCGATCCCGCCTCGTTGAGGCTGGCGACTATGTTCGATCCTATGAATCCGGCCCCGCCGGTTACCAAAAACATCCCTGCCCTCGCCACCCGATGGCCGCAGGACCGAACCTTTGCCCCAGCGCGTCGTCCGGCGCAAATCTTACGATGTTTAGGCCTGCGGCTGGCTAGGAATAAGGTAAAAATCGCGGCTGGACAGGTGCCTGTGGCTCAGGGTAACGGCTGCCCGGCGGCCTCAGCGCGGGATAATGGGTGTGCGGCACCAGTCGATGAGCCAGAATCTCAAGCAAGGTGCTGCCCGGCCGGTGCTCATCGTTCCGTATGTCTGGATCGGTGATTTCGTCCGCTGTCATTCCGTGGTCCAACTTTTGCGAGTGCAAGATCCCGGTCGCCCGGTGGACGTTGTCAGCAGCACACTTTGCGCGCCCCTTGCCGACTACATGCCTGGCATCCGCCGCGCCATCGTCATCGATTTGCCGCGTGGGGCTTTGGGCCTCGCTCTCCAGCGAGAGCTTGCACAAAGGCTGCGAGAGGAAAACTACGAGCAGGCGATCGTCATGTCGCGGAAATGGAAGGCGGCACTCGCCCCTTGGCTTGCCGACATTCCAGTTCGCACCGGCTTTGCCGGCGAGTTTCGGTTCGGCCTGCTTAACGACGTGCGTTTCGGCGAAAGCAAATTGCCACGCATGATCGACCAGATGGGCGCCTTATCGCTGCCGAAGAATGCGCCATTCCCAAAAGAATGGCCCTTGCCCGAATTGAAGGTGCCGGTCGAGAAAGTGAACGCGTGGCGCGTGCGACGGATGATTGGTGATGAAGCGCGACCGATCGTCGCCTTGTCGCCGGGCGCGGTTGGCGCCGGCAAAGCGTGGCCCGCTACGCATTATGGCCAGCTCGCCAGGATGCTCATCCAGGACGGGGCTTCGGTCTGGGTTTTAGGCGGACCGAGTGAAACATCGATCGCTCAAAAAATAGCGGCGATGGCGGGAAGCCGCGTGCGAGATCTAACTAGCACCGATTTGCGCAATGCGGTTTTGGCTCTTGCGGCGGCAGATATTTCCGTTACCAATGATTCCGGCCTGATGCATGTGTCGGCGGCTATCGGCACGCCAACAATCGCCATCTTTGGACCAACCAGCCCCTGGCATTGGAAGCCGCTTAATCCAGTCGCCGCAATCCTGGAGCCATCGGGCGATGAGCGCGCGCGCGAGCGCGCACGCACCGAAGGCAATAGTGCCGTGCAGCACCGACGCACCGATGATGTCGCCGTCGAAACGGTGCGTGCGACCGTGCGGAAAGTGATTGCAGATACAAGAATCAAAACGCAAGCTAGCTCGGCACGACCGTTAACGAATGGCCGAAGCAACCTGACGTGAAGTTTTTTTCGTGGTATCAAGCAGCATGGCCAGGCCGAAACCTGTCGATGTGACCGCGGATCGAATGCAGGCGACGATTGCGTCGGCGCTCCGCACCCTTGAAGCCGAAGGCAGCGGCGTCGACGCCCTGGCCTCGGCATTGCACGATGGTCTTGGAACTTCATTTGCGGCTGCGATCGATGTGATCCGCGCTGCGCAAGGCCCCGCGACCAGCGGCGCGCAAGGCCGGGTGATCGTGACCGGCATGGGGAAGTCCGGTCATATTGCGCGCAAGATCGCGTCCACTTTCGCCTCCACCGGCACTCCGGCGTTTTTCGTGCATCCCGGCGAAGCCAGCCACGGCGATCTTGGGATGATCGGCAACCACGATGTGATCCTGGCACTTTCATGGTCAGGCGAGACGGCCGAGTTGAAAAATATCGCCGATTATTCCCGCCGCCATAACATCAAGTTGATTGCGATGACGGCGATCCCGGACAGCGCTTTGGCCAAGGTTGCGGACGTCGTGCTCGCCCTGCCACAGGCGCGCGAGGCATGCCCGCACAATCTTGCACCGACAACCTCCTCTCTGATGCAGCTTGCCCTCGGCGATGCCTTGGCCATCGCGCTCCTGGAAAGCCATGGTTTTACGGCCGTCGATTTCGGTCTGCTGCATCCCGGCGGCAAGCTGGGCACCCTCCTGAAAACGGTCGGCGACATCATGCATACGGGCGCGGCAATGCCCCTCTCGCCCCTCGGCGCACCGATGTCGGAGGCGATCCTGGAAATGACCGCGAAAGGCTTCGGCTGTGTCGGCATCACCGACCCGGGCGGGTTGCTCGTGGGAATCATTACCGACGGCGACCTGCGTCGGCACATGCATGACAAGTTGCTCGACGCCAGCGTTGACAAGGTCATGACGCGTGGACCAAAGACAGTGCGGCGCGATCAACTGCTCAGCGAGACCCTCGATATGCTCAACACGATGAAAGTCACCGCGCTGTTTGCAATCGAGGGCGGCAAGCCGGTCGGTATCATCCACGTTCACGATCTGCTGCGGGCCGGCACGGCGTAAACGAAAATCTATCTCATCATTGTTGATACCGCCTCGCGCACGGCATCGACGGTCGGCGGCATGCCATTATTGCCCAGGATCGATTTTGGGCCGCGGCCGACCGGCCCGGTAAGGTCAGGTTTGCTCCCGGTAAAGATCGCGACCAGCGGGACACCAAGCGCAGCAGCAAGGTGCAGTAGCCCGGTGTCCACGCCGACAACGAACCGCGCGCCGCC
>Ga0126380_10000141_pt1 | contig 18780 bp, 13 predicted proteins | sample PanSoiMetPlot_26_FD_92544 | JGI IMG/M metagenome (GOLD analysis project Ga0126380, IMG submission 92544) | Tropical forest soil microbial communities from Panama - MetaG Plot_26 | ecosystem: Environmental > Terrestrial > Soil > Tropical forest > Bulk soil | place: Panama | collected 2016-02-17
CAGTTCTGCCTTTGACGGGGAGACGTTATCCGCCGCCAAAGACCCAAGTACAAGCACGGCGATTGCCGCGATTTTCCGAATCTTCATGGCCTCCCTGGATAAAACCCGTTTGAGAATTAAAACACAAGCCTAATTTTGTCGTCTAGAGAGGTTTTTTTTGGGAACATTTGGTCGTCGGCACCGGCTCAATGGCAACGTAAAATGGGCACAAAACAGGCCGATTTAGGCGTTCAGATTGGCCACAATCCGCAGCCCTTCCAGGGTCAAATTCGGATGCACTGAGCCGATCTCCCCGAGGCGTTTAGCGATCAGCTCGGCATAACCTCCGGTTGCGATCACATGCACCTTTTGTCTGGGAAAACGCTCGGCCTTAATCCGGGCAATAATCTCGCGCACCAGCCCCCGATACCCATTCACCGCCCCAGCCCGCATCGCCTCGATTGTCGATTTTCCAACGGCCGAGCGCGGCTCTTTCATCGACAGCTTCGGCAAAAGGGCAGTCCGCCGATACAGAAAATTCGTCATCGCCTCCAAACCCGGCGCGATCACGCCACCGATATATTTTCGTTTCGCCGAAACGATGTCGAAGGTGACCGCAGTCCCGAAATCGACCACAATCGCCGGACAGCCATAAAACGCTGCGACAGCCACTGCGTTCGCGAGTCGGTCCGCGCCTATCTCTTTCGAATTCGGATAATCAATTCCGACGCCGAGTTTGATCTTCGGCGTTAACCACAAGAGTCGCGAACCGCGCGCGGCCGCGCGAACGATCGCGCTTTTCTTCGGCACGACGGATGAAACCGCCACGATGTCGATCTTGTGACGGCGCAAAAGTTGCCGAATCGACGCCGCCGAAAGTTTTTCCGTTGGAATGCGCTTCGGCTTCGAAATCCGACGCCGCGTCGCAAACGCCAGCTTGGTGAACGAATTGCTGATGTCGATCAGGAGATAATTAGCCATTGGCTTGCGGGAGTTTATCCAAACGCGTACGCTCGTCGCGATGCGAAAATTGGTCCATCGTCCACGGCGGCTGCGGCGCTCGCCCGCGCTACGGAATCTTGTCCGGGAAACAAACCTCACGCCGCACGATTTTATTTTGCCGTTGTTCGTCAGTGAAAAGATCGACAAACGCCGTCCGATCGCGAGCATGCCGGGCGTTTCTCAACTGACGGTCAAAGAAGTTGTCGATGAAGCAGACAAGGCGCACGACGCCGGAATTCAGGCCATCATCCTTTTTGGCATTCCGGCGAAAAAAGACGAAAAGGCGAGCGGCGCTTATGCGGAAAATGGCGTGATTCAAAAAGCGCTGCGCGCGATCAAAAAGAAATGTCCAGACCTGATCGCGATAACCGATGTCTGTCTTTGCGAATACATGAGTCACGGACATTGCGGTGTGACGCGGATGGACGGCGAACATTTCCACGTGCTCAACGACGAGAGCGTCGATCTTTTGGTGAAGACGTCGCTCTCTCACGCCAAAGCCGGCGCGGACATGGTCGCGCCGAGCGACATGATGGACGGTCGCATCGGAGCAATTCGCGAAGCGCTCGATATGAATGGCTTCAGCGATACCGGCATCATGAGTTACGCCGCGAAATTCGCTTCCGTTTTTTACGGACCGTTTCGCGATGCCGCCGAAAGTCCGCCGAAGTTCGGTGATCGTCGAACGTATCAAATGGACACCGCTAATGCGGACGAAGCATTGCGCGAAGTGGCGCTCGATGTCGAGGAAGGTGCCGATATTATCATGATCAAACCCGCGTTGCCGTATTTGGACATCCTCTGGCGCGCGCGCGAACGTTTTGGAAAACCCACTGCGGTTTATCACGTGAGCGGCGAGTACGCGATGGTCAAAGCCGCCGCCGAGAAAAAGGTTTTCGATGAGCGCGCCGCGGTCTTGGAAATCATGACTTCGATCAAACGCGCCGGCGCGGATATTATAGTGACCTATTGGGCGCGCGAGCTCATGAAATGGATCAGCGCCTGAAAAATCGGAACGGCGAAACCGAAGCGCACACTCGGCTCAAACGTTTGGCCGCTCTTTGGGCGCAAGCACAAGGTTATTCCGCGTGCGCGATGGAAGTAACGCTGCCACATTGCCGTTATCGGGCCGACGTCGCCGCTTATCGCCCAAATCGGAAACAATCCGCGGCCACGACGGCGATTTTCGAATGCAAACAAGCGCTGGTCGATCTGCGCCGGGACAACGGCTGTGCCGCGACCACAATGCGACGCTTGGAAAGAGTCCACGAACGGCGCGAAACGCTCGAGCGAAACTTGCGCGTACATTATCCCGCGCTTCGGATCGCCGATTCGCTCTTTGCCGAATTCGACTCACATAATTTCGAAGCGATTGAACATCGGGGCTACAAACGGGTCGTTCGACAGACGCGCGCGCTGCAAAATCGGCTGTTCGATGGAACAAAATTTGAAACGCTAACTCGTTATCGCTGCGCGAATTTGTTCTTTCTGGTTTTGTCAGACGATTTATTTCGCGAATCCGAAATTCCGATCGGTTGGGGCGCGTTGATCGAATCTGCCGACGACTTGAAGCTGGTGCGCAAGCCCGTCTGGCACGAAGCGACGGAACAAAGTCAGCTGCAATTTCTCCAACGCATTGCGGCCGCGGGAACCCGAGTGTTGAATCGAACGCTGGAAATCACTTTCGACCACGTCGCGATTGCTCGATCTCGATCTTGTTAACGTTTGACGAGCAGGTTGCGGCCGGTCATTTCCTTCGGTTTGTCCATTCCGAGCAAAAACAACAGCGTTGGTGCAACGTCGGCTAGAATGCCGTCTTCAATCCGAAACTGACTCGCGTCCTTCGCGACATAAATGAAGTGAACAAGGTTCGTTGTATGCGCAGTATTTGGTGAACCGTCTGGATTTCGCATTAGCTCGCAGTTGCCGTGGTCGGCTGTGACCAAACATTTACCCCCGAGCTCGAGCACTTTGGGAATTATTCGACTGCAACACTCGTCAATCGTTTCGACCGCTTTGATCCCCGCTTTGACCACGCCGGTGTGCCCGACCATGTCCGGATTGGCGAAGTTCAGGATGATCAAATCGAACTTATCGATCTGTTTCAAGAGCTCGTCGGTCACTTCACCCGCGCTCATCTCCGGTTTGAGATCGTAAGTGGCGACTTTTGGGGACGGAACGAGCAGGCGTTCTTCTCCGGCAAAGGGTTTCTCAACGCCGCCATTAAAAAAGTAAGTCACGTGCGCGTACTTTTCGGTCTCGGCAATGCGTAGCTGCTTTTTTCCGGCCTTGCTCACCAGCTCGCCTAAAATATTTTTTAGATCGGCTGGCGGAAAAATAAAGGGTGATGGAAACCGAACATCGTACTCGGTCAGCGAAGTGAACTTTACCTGCGGCCAGACTTCGCGATCGAACCCGTCGAAATCCTTGAACAGAAATGCCTGTGACAACTGGCGCGCGCGATCGGCCCTGAAGTTAAAGAACAAGACAACGTCGCCATCGCGGACACGCTGTTCGTTCGCGTGAGAAAAAATCAGCGGCGGCATAAATTCGTCCGTCTTTCCCGCTTTGTAATGTCGATCCAGCGCTTCCGACGGCGAATCTTTGCAAACTTCGCCGCGACCGAGGACGACGGCGTCCCAGGCTTTTTTGGTCCGGTCCCAACGCCGATCGCGATCCATCGCGAAATAGCGGCCAACCACAGTCACAATTTGTGCGCCGCTCTTGCGAAGCTGTTCTTGGCAGTGCTTGAGATATTCGCGCCCGCCCGTGGGCGAGGAATCACGACCGTCGGTAAATGCGTGAACAAAAATCTCTTCAACGCCGGCAGCTTTGGCCGCGTTGGCGAGCGCAATCATGTGATCGTAATGACTATGAACGCCGCCATCGGATACCAGGCCTAACAAGTGAAGCCGATGTCCGCGCGCCGCGGTGAAAATTTCCTGCGCAACTTTGTTTCGGTCGAGTTCGCCATCGGCGATTGCTTTGTTAATGCGCGTCAGATCTTGAAGCACGATCCGGCCGGCTCCGAGATTCAAATGGCCGACTTCGGAATTTCCCATCTGTCCGTCAGGCAAACCGACATCGGCGCCGCTCGCACTTAATTTGCCGCCGGGATAATCGCGATAAAGCTGGTCATGAAACGGCGTTTTCGCGAGCAAGGTTGCGTCACCGTTTTGTTCCCGCAGTTTTTCGCCGCCCGGGTTGATCCCCCAGCCGTCTCGAATGATCAGAATGACAGGACCGGGCATACGCGCAACGTGCCGACGATTCCGAAGCGCCACAAGCGGTTCTTTCGTTGACAATAAAACGCGCAGGCAGATACATCGCGATGGTGAAGTGGCGAAACCAACTGCTGGCGCTTTTATGCCTCGCTGTTTTCGCCGGGCTGGGCGTTCTTTATTTCCAGCATTGGGTCGTCCAAAAACCGTTCGGAATCATTCTTATAATCGGCGAAGGACTCGGGCCGGAAAGAACTGCGCTGACGCGCATGTATCTCGGCGGAGCTGACACGCATTTAGTGCTGGACGGAATGCCACAGGTCGCCTTGGTCACGAATTATTCCCGAGATTTTGCCGTGGCGGATCAAGCGGCGGCCGCGAGCGCATTGGCGACTGGCGCCAAAGTCAACAATCGCGCCTTGTCAGTGGATCCGAATGGAAAATCGATTCCGACGATCATCGAACTGGCGCGAAATCGCGGGCGGTCTACCGGGCTGGTTACGAACGGGTCTCTCGCCAACGCAACTTGCGCGGCGTTTTATGCGCACGCTAACAATGCGAACGACGTCGACCGATTGGCCCTGGATTTGATCGAAGGAAACAAGTTCGACCTTTGTCTTTCCACCAGCGCGACTGAATTCTTACCAGAAGCGAAACAGGGTCAGCGTCAGGATAATCGAGACCTTCTCTTGGAACTGCGACAGAAAGGTTTTGATGTGGTGAGAAGCCGAGGCGAGCTGGAATCGATTCCGGTTTGGACGCGACCGAAACTTTTTGGCGCGTTCGCAAGTAGCAGCAATGAACAAGGTTGGAAAGATGAACCGGCTTTATCCGATATGGTGCGCCGGGCGATTGAATTGTTGCAATACAACCCACGTGGTTACCTGCTCGTCGTTGACGCCGCCCGGATGCGAAGCGCCGCCGAAACAAACAACGGCGAGAAAACATTAATTGAAACGTCAGAACTCGACCGCGCACTTGCCACCGCGCAACGCTACGCTGGGCCAAAATCGACAATCATCGTGTGCGGCGATACTGCGATCGGCGGTCTGCATCTCAACGGATTCCCGTTTCGCAAGGACAGTGGAATCGCATTGCTGGGACTAAATCCATCAGGCGAGCCGTGGATGACGTGGGCGACTGGCCCCAAAGGGATCCAATCATATGGAGCAGCCAAAATTCCGGAGAAAGAAGCCATCAATCCAAATGAGAATGCTGCAAAGGAACAAAGCGAACCCGCAGCGTTCTACGCAAAGTCGGCGCTAACCACCGTCGAGGACGTTGTTGCTTTCGGGAGCGGCCCCGGCGCAGACGCGATTCACGGCACGATCGACAATAGCCAGATTTTCAAAGTAATGCGGGACGAGCTCTAAGAGGAGAAGCGCCCGCCCATCTTATTCAGCAACAAAAAACCCACCAGCAATCGCGGGTGGGTTTTCGTTTCGAAACTTTAAGATGATCGTTAGTCGCTCAGGAGCGGAACGAACACGAATCCTGGTGGCTCCGGAAGAAATGGCGGCGGACCTTCTTCTGGCGGCGCTTCCGCAACTTCCTTCGCCTCTTTAAAATCTTTGGCGTCCTTGCCGTCAACAGCCGTTTGAGCCACGACCAGGCTGGCCGTCGGATAAACCGCGAGATCAGCGATTCGACCGGATCTGGCAACGTCGAAAGAAAACTTCACGTACTTCGCTTCCGTCGGACCGAGCTTCACTTTGGTCATCTTGGCCGTTAGATCTTGCTTCGCGATTTGATGCCACTGCGAACTCGCGACGGCCAACTTGGAATTCGAAGTAGAAATTGTGACTGTGCCGGTCGCACCGTTATTTATGAAAGATACGATGTCGATGTTCTCGATCTTTGAGAGCGACAAAACCAATTCGGTCTTTCCATCACCTAACGAATAGCCAATGGTCGGATGATTTGAGATCAACGCGGCTTCTGCAATTTTGTCGTCGACGCGCGCACCGAGGTCAAATCGGGCGATGTTTCGCGCGTAAACCGGCGACTGTTGGGCGAACATTTGAAGCCCACTGGTGAAAAGGATTCCGCAGCCGACGAGAGCAATGAGGCAAAAGCGAGAGTGGTATGCGCTCATAATTTCCATAGCTACAAAAAGGATAATGCCTCGCCGCCCCGTTTCGTGACAATACAAATCTTTCCCAACGCCAAAATTTCTTCCAAAGCCAGGCCGAGCCCGCGGACTGGCACAGCCAGTCTGTAGTCTAACCCAGGCCGCGACTATAACCGGCTGGCAACATGTTGCCCGCCCCCGAGAGACTGGTTCTTCGCTACCAGCGTTGTGGACCCAGCGGCGCGATACTTCTTGCCGCCGGCGTAGGCATACAGCGGGATGTACGAGGTGCGACCAGTGCGCTCGGCGCGAAACGCACTCCAGTTGAACGTCGGATCGAGAATGTAAGTTCCGGAAGTCGTGGCCCACTCCAGCCAAGCATGGGTCTTACGACTGGTTGAAAGGCGTTTTCCGATGACCAGGCGGACATTATCCGCGCCCCCTGAATGCATGGCATTATAGAGCGCAACCGCTTTTCCTTTGCAATCGGCATAGGCACCGAATTGGACCTCTTCAGGGGTTTTCCATTCCATCGAAAATCCGTATGGGATCGCCCGCAGATTGCCGATCCAGTGGTTAACGAGGCCCACGGAAAGGTTCTCTTGTTTGCCTTTTGCAGACGCAGTGAGAGTCGATCGAACGCGAAGCATTTGGCGGTCGTAGGGAGTAGAATTGACCGAGATGTAATTGGATTGAGCGAAAGCGGAGAGGCAGGAGAGACAAAACAGGGTCAATCCGACGAGTCCGACTTTACGCAGGGAGTAAGGATGGATGCTTATCGTAACCATATTAATTATAATTACCAGAAGCACGGCCTGTGCCACGGTTGATCCCGTAAAGTCGGCTTGGCAATGCCGCGGAATTCGGCACACTCGCTTGCCCTCGTCACTGCCGTGAAATCCGAGTCCAGCCGTTATCGATCCATCGCTCGAGTCGCGGCCTGGGCTACTCTTGGAGCAGCCTTTACCGCGGTTGTCTGGGCCAGAATTCGCCTGGCCGGTCTGCCACTCGAGCGTGATGAGGGCGAATACGCCTATGCCGGCCAGCTGATTCTGGCGGGCATTGCGCCGTACAAGCTCGCTTACACCATGAAGTTTCCCGGCACGGCCGCCGCCTACGCCGTTCTAATGTCGATCTTCGGGGAATCGGCCGCTGGGATTCATCTCGGTCTCATGGTGACCAATGCCCTTACGGTGGGAATGATTTTTTTCCTAGGTCGATATCTCCTTGGAGAGCTCCCAGGCGCGGCCGCCGCTGCCGCTTACGCGGTTTTGTCCCTAATGCCGCACGTTTTGGGAACGGCTGCTCATGCCACACATTTTGTCGTCTTGTTTGGCGTCGCTGGGACACTCCTATTGGTTCGCGCGCTGGATCGAAAGTCTATGGCCGCGCTTCTTGCGAGTGGGCTGCTGTTTGGAATCGCGATCTTGATGAAACAGTCAGGCGTGTTCTTCGCCCTCTTTGGCGCAGTCTATATTGTTGTTCGCCATTATCAGGCCGGATCGAAATTCTTCACGATTCTTCCTAGCGGCACGCTATTCGTCCTTGGGGCCGTCGTCCCCTTTGCAACAACCTGCTTCGTTCTATGGAGTGCCGGTGTCTTTCAACAGTTTTGGTTTTGGACGATCAATTACGCCGTCAAATATGGCAGCCAGGTCTCGCTTGCAGAAGGTGTTCGCATTTTTAGCGGCCATATCGGTGGGACGTTAGGAACAGCCTGGCCAGTTTGGGCGATTGCGCTAATCGGACTCGTTACTTGTATTGCGGCTCGCAGCTTGAGAGAACGGGCCGTCTTCCTGATAACCTTTGCTGTTTTGTCGGCTTTGGCCGTTTGCCCGGGATTTTATTTTCGTCCGCATTATTTCATTCAATTACTGCCCGCCGCTTCACTGTTGGTGGGCGCGGCAATTGCGGCCGCGTGTCGCCGGTCGGATCAATTCTGTTTTGGCGCGATTGTATTGTTGGTCTTCTGTCTCGGCTGGCCACTCTGGTCGGAGGCGGATTTTTTCTTTCAGCGGCCGCTGCCCGAAGCCAATCGTCTGATTAACGGAACGAACCCTTTTCCCGAGGCGATGAAGATCGGCGATTATATCCGCGCAAATTCGGTTCCGAATGACACAATCGCGGTCTTGGGCTCCGAACCGGAAATTTATTTCTACGCCGATCGACGATCAGCCACCGGGTACATTTACACTTACGGGTTGATGGAGCCGCAACCCTTTGCGCACCAGATGCAGCAGGAAATGATGAACGAGATCGAAGCGGCCCATCCAAAATTTCTTGTTCTGATTGTCGCCAATAAGTCCTGGCTGGTAAGTCGCGAGTCAGATCTCACTATCTTCAAGTGGACTGATTCGTATTGTGACGCCAATTACGAAGAAGTCGGGCTGATCAACATTTCTGACGAGGGCACGGATTATTACCTGTCCGGCAAACCGCCTAACGTTAAGCCTGCCGCCGAACACATTTCAATTTATCGGCGAAAGATGTAAGCAACCAGCACGTGTGGGATAGAATTACATCGCACTGGTTGCTGATTCTGACCGCGATCGTCGGCTTGTTCTTGTTGTTCGCAGGCTTGGGCAAAGATGATCTTTGGGCGGACGAAGGGGACACTGCGGTCTTTGCCGCCAATGTCACGAAGTACGGAGTTCCGAAGGCGTGGGACGGCGTTACCTTTGTCGATTCAGATAGAGGCGCCCGATTAAATCACGATCTCATTCTCGTGACGAGTCCATGGCTGCAATACTACGCAACAGCTGCCTCGTTCCTCGTATTCGGCAAAAACACTTTTTCCGCGCGGTTCCCTTTCGCGATCGCCGGCTGGTTGACGGTTCTGCTCGCATATCGATTGGTCTTGAAAACAACTGCGAACCGTTGGGCCGCTTTTTGCGCAGCCGCTATTCTGATTGGTTCCGTGCAGTTCCTTTTGTATTGCCGCCAATGCCGCTACTACGCGCTCAGCATGCTGCTCACGCTTCTTTCGATCTCGATTTTTTTCAAAATGAAATCCGCGCGTCACTGTGTTCTGTTCGCACTGACGGCAATTTTTTTGTTTCATGCGCACCCGATTAGCGCGGCGCCGTTGCTCGCGTTGGGAATATTAACAATCGTTTATCGCCCCTTCGCAATCCAGAGACGTTGGTTTTGGTTCGCAACTCCCGCGATCATCGTCTTTACGGCGCCATCGATCGTCTTCGGCGGGAGCGGCTACGCAGAAAGCATGGGAAGTGTTCAATCCATTCCACAGTTCGCTGGGCGGATTGTTCAATATCTGATCGAATGCGCATCTGTAACACCCCTCCTTGGCTTCGCAATCCTCGCGGGTATTTGGGTGTTTCGAAAATATCGAAATCATAAGATCCAAACGTCTGCCACACCGCCTAACGATCACGCCGAAGCGATCATCATTTTCACGTTCGTAACAATCGCCTGTTACGCGTTAGTGATTGCCGCGACGCAGTCTTCCGACTCGCTGTGGCGCATTGGAATTCGTTACACCGCCGCGCTCCTGCCACTGCTCGCAATGAGCGCTGCGATCCTGATCGCGAGGATCAGCGCCAAACGGACCCTCATTGCGCTTTCACTGACCGCGATTCTTATCTTTACGAAATTCGCGCAGTTAACGCCCTGGATTTTTTGGGGCAAAGGGGTCACGTCGTTCGATGGGAAAGAAGTCATCGAAGCACATTTTCCAAACGACGTTAGCGAGCGTTTCCTCAACATACGTCAGCAGTTAATCTTCCTTTCCGACTTGGTCGTCGCCAATCCCGGAACAATCGCCAAGGTCTCTGACTTTTTGCGCCACGAGGCGCACCCCGAAGATAAAGTAATAACCAACTATGAGTGGGAACCACTTTATTTTCACGCCGGATTGGCCCAAGCGCTAAAGATTTTGCCGGGCTATCCCATCTATGAGGCGGCTAAATCAAAGGGACTTCCGGACTACGTATTCGATGTCGATCATGTTCACTGGGTGATTTGGCGGCCGGTCTGGAATGGATTCCAAGAATATTTCGCGGACGCAATTCAACGCGAGATCACCGAACGCGGCGGAAAGATTGAGCTCGTCGCAAAAGTTCCGGAAACCCTCTGGGAAAACCGGGAAAACATTCACTTTCACCGTTTTTCCGGCGATCGTTATCTCTTTCACGATCCGGAAAAATTTCCGCCCACGGAAATCCTGCGAGTTGATTGGCCAGACCAGACTCAATAGTCATGCTTCAATCGAAGGCGCTATTTTGGTTCGCAATCGCGATTGGCGCGGCGCTTCGAATTTGTTGCGTGCTCTGCACGACCGGGACGAGCGACATGGAAGATTGGGAAGATCACGCGCAACAAGTCGTCAATCGCGGACTCATCGGCTATTACCACGCGAACTCGTTCGCCAATCATCCTCCCTTCATCAGCAAAGTTGGCGGCTTCATTCTGCAGATCTCGACCGCAACTCACATCCCATTCCGAATTCTCTTTCGCGCGCCGTTCGCAATTCTCGATGCAGGAAACGCCTTGTTATTATTCTTACTGCTGCCTGAAAGTCGCTGGCGCTCTTTAGCGACGACCTGTTATTGGTTAAGTCCCGCGGCAATTCTGATTTCGGCCTATCACGGCAATACCGACACGGCGATGGCGTTTTTTGTTTTGCTCTCGATTTGGCTGGCCACCAAGGAACAAGTGCTGGGCAGCGCCTGTGCGTTCGGAGCCAGTTTCTGGGTTAAGCTCCCCGCCATCCTTACACTTCCAGCGCTGTTGATATTGTTTCGGCGTTGGCGGACTCGGATGCTTTTCCTGGCCGCGGCTTTTATTACCGCCGCCGTAACCTATCTGCCGGCGCTCGTTCAAGACCACGAAATTGTTCTGACTAATGTCTTCGGATATCGCGGACTGATTTTGCAGACCGCGACCGGTGTTCCGCTTTGGGGCCCAAGCGTCCTGCTTTTTTCTACTGTGGCTCCAATCCAGGCCTGGCCCGAGACGATTCTTCGGCCTGTGTTATTCGTTCTGGAACGAAGTTGGTCGATCGCGATATTCGGCATGATTCTTCTCGCATGGCTGCGACGCAATCGCGCATCAGCTCCGGAAATCTGCGTCACAATTGGAATGTCTTACGCAATTCTCTTCGGCTTCAGCGATTACTGGGCGTTTCAATATTTTGCGTGGGCCCTTCCGTTCTGGTTCTTCCTTAAGCCGTGGTTTTCAATTCCGGCGGCGGTTCTGACGAGCGTTTACCTTTATTCGTTGCACTGGCTTTTTTCCGGTGGCCCCGCGTTGCTTGGGAGATGGGACTTCGTCGGCCATCCTGATTTACCCTGGGTCGTGCTCGCGATTCGCGATTTGGCCGTCGCGTTTTTCTTCGTTAGCGCATTGGTTTTTATAATTAGCGCCTTTCGATCAGAGCCAAGATCGACAATCGACGCTACCGAACCAGTTACTTCATGAAAAGCGACGCGCTTTCGAGTGTTCGACAACATTGGCCATTTGCGATTCTCGCTTTCGTCGCCGCACTTCTGATTTTCACGAATCTCGGCCGAAATTACTTGTGGGAAGATGAAGGTGATACGGCCGCGCTCGCTTCGAACATTTTGAAATTCGGAGTTCCGAAAGCGTGGGATGGTGTGGCCTTCCTTGATTCCGACGATCATGGAGCGCGTCTCAATCGCGACCTGATCATGGTGACGCATCCCTGGGTCCAATATTATCTGGCCGCGGGATCGTTCCTCATTTTTGGTCAGAACACTTTTTCAGCCCGCTTTCCATTCGCCGTGGCCGGATGGATGTCGATCTTGCTGGCTTACGGGTTCGTTTGGCGGACGACCCAAAATCGCCTCGCCGCATTTTCGGCGGCCGGGCTGCTTACGTTCTCAGTTCAGTTCCTGTTGTTTGCGAGAGAGTCTCGATACTGCTCGCTCAACTTGCTGCTCGTCGTCTGGCTCTTCTGGATTTTTTTCAAAATGAAATCGGCACGCGACTGCGCGTTGTTTGTCCTCGCTTCTGTTCTGCTTTTTCATACGCACCCATATGGACTCGCGCCCGTGGCTGCGCTCGGTGGTCTGAGTTTTGTTTACCAGCCGTTCAAGACGCAACGACGCTGGATGTTGTTCGCCGCGCCGGCCGTCGCGCTTCTAACTTTGCCCTGGCTGGCGCTTACGTTGTTTTCTTCAAAAGGAAGATTCTTCAACACAAAAACTCTGCAATCGCTTGGCGATTTTCTCGAACGTTGCACGCAGGGATTTATCGAGACGACTTCGGTAACGCCGCTCATCGGAACAGCAATCCTTATTTTGATCGTGCTGATTATCCGCCGAACAAATCGAAAAGAGGGCGCAGCACTGTTCGAAACGAACGAGATGTCGATCCTGTTGAGCGTTCTCACAACGGTTGTTCTTTACGGTTTGGGAACGGCAATCAGCCAATCGAGCGATGGCTTGTGGCTCGCCGGAATGCGCTACTCCTCGGCAGTGTTACCGGTCGTGGCAATGGGCGCCGGGATAGTGATTGCCAAAGCGAGCCGCGGAAATTGGGTGATGTGCGGCGCGCTTATCTTCGTGTTTGCGTTTACCAAGCTCGCGCAGCTCACCCCGTGGGTCGCCGCTAATCCGAGCGGACTCTTCAAGTGCGGCAATTATTCAGTCGGTGCGCACGTGCCCGAAAATGTCGCCGATCGGTTTTTGGGCAACGGTCTATTGAAATATATCCGCGATTTGTGGAAGGAAAATCCCGGGACGGTTGCAACAACCTGCAATTTTCTTCGCGCCAACTCCAAGCCCGGGGACGTTATAATTCTCAACTACGGGCAAACCCCAACCTATTTCTACACACGACTCCCGCAGGCGATGGCAATTCTTCCCGACTATCCTGTTTATCAGAGGGCGCGCGAGCTCGGATTGCCGGAGTTCGTTTTCAGCAGCGACCACCCGCGCTGGATCGTCTGGCGTTCAGCCTGGGAAAAAGGTCCCGGTTACGCGATGGACGACGTCGCGCGTGAAATTACAGAGCGCGGCGGTCGAATTTCGATTGCGCTCGAAGTACCGGAAACGGTCTTCGAAAATAGTCCTGACATTCACCATCACCGGTTTTCCGACGGCACCTACTTGTTCCCGCGATTACAAAACTTTCCGGCGTCAAAGATCGCGCGGGTCGATTGGCCGGGAGAATGAATAATCGTTTACGCTGATAAACGTTTGCGGCTGAACTTCGGCATCAGGAGTATTGCGAGCCAGGCAGTGAATGCCGCAAATAACAGGGTCTGGATCGCCGAATTGATCCATCGCGGCGCCGCCCACGCTGACCCGCCGTATATCTCGCGAACCGGATAACCCAGGAACGCAAAGAGTTTTGGGTCATGAAAGATCATATTTGTAAGCGACGTGATCGCGAAGGCGCAATAAAGCCACCAGGCTTCACGATTGACCGCAGACGCGACGACGAGCGGCGCGAACATGGCCAATAGATGGTCCTCGTGAATCTGCGTATTAAGCATGAAAAACGCGAGCGCATCATAGGCCGCAACAAGAAACAACTTTTCTCGATCACGCCAAACGACGGCCAATGAAAGCACGACCGCACAACTAAACAAAAGCAAACCGGCAGCCCGAAAAGTAAACGGTCCTACTGAATTGGTATCTGGCGACCAGCCGTTCCCTCCCGTCACAAACCACCAGAAGTTATGCGCGTTTACAGCAACGAACGGATGAAACTTTGTTGTCTGCGTGTACTCCTCAAAAACGGTTGCGCTGTTACCGGCAAACAGAAACGGCGACATTACAAATAAAGCCGCCACCGCCCCGCCAGCGACTAGCCGAAGGGCTCCCCGTTCTCTTAGAGTCAAAAGCAAAACCACAGGAGCAATCGAAAACGCCTGAGGCTTTGTGAGAATAGCAGCTGCTAATGCCGCGCCGCCCCAGTGATAAGCGCGAGCATGAATTGCGGCCAAGCAAAGCAACATTAATAACGCATGAACGGCTTGCGTTTGTCCCCAATACGCCGAATCAAAAATCACTGCGGGATTAAACAGATACGCACCGGCCGCGAAAAGCGCATCGCGAAACGTGATCGATGGTTGTTGCCGCAAAACACGAAAGACGATTGCGCCGGCAAGCAAATCCGCCGCCAGGGCGGGCAGACGCAGCATGAAACGCAGCGCGCTCGGATAACTCACCGGCAACTGGCCAAACAACGGAGAGAACAATCGCAGGTAAATCCTGCCCACGAGCCAAAACGGATAGAGCAACACGGGCGGATTATCAGACGGCGGCGAGCCCTCTACCTGTACATAACCGGAGTGAATTCCGTGACCGGCCGTTTTCCATGCCAGCGCCATGTAAGTCGCGATGTCCCCCTCTTTGCCGTAACTCGCAATGTTGCCTTCATATCCGCTGCCAAAATCCAACGGGATACGAATGACGGCAGCGATGACAAAAACAATCATCAGCGCACAAACCTGTTCGCGCGTGAGCGAGCCGGACACGATGCGCGCGATTGTCCAGATGAGTGCGGTCGAGAACAATAGACCGACCGTTATCGTTTGAAGCCACCACGATGCTTCGTCACACTTCCAACTCAAGGACACGGCGACCGCTACCCAGATCGCAACAAGCAGCCATGCCCATCGATTTCGAAACGGATTAACGAAAGCCGCGATGCTCATCTGCTGAATCGGAATCAAACCGGCGTTTGCCGCCATTCGCAGAATCGCCGCACAACATCCGACGAGCGCCAGCATCAAAAGAAATCCGCCTGCGGACGGAATGGCAAGCCCAGCCGCTCTCGTCAGCCACACCCGGGTGATGCGAACTCCAAGCTCGCGATCGTCCGACGAAGGATTGAACGTAGCGGACTCAATTTCCAAAAAGACGTCGCCGTTCGCGCCGAGCTGCCACGGCCGAATCTCCCATTCGTAATCCTGTTCCTGATTTTTTGCGTCGAGCTCGCCGAGCGTTGCGCCATTAACACGCACAATGACGTGTGGTGACGCGCCGAATCTTCCGGGCCGCGGCGCACTCAAAGTTATAGCAATGCGCCAGGGAAGATTCCCGCCGCCCAAATCAGGCAGCCAAATCGTTGAACGCGCTTCCGTCCAGCGCGCGCCGTTTTCAACGGGATAAAAGTGATCGAGGAATTTCGCATTACCCGGTGCAGCCAGCTCGAGATCAACCCGACGCACCGGTTGATACGCCAGCGCAAAGAGCGCTAGCAGAACAATACCGAGCAAAGAAAACCGCAGCGCCGAGCGTGAGAGAAATCGTGCTTGCGTCGCGGGCATCACGATTCCGCAAGCACGACGCGATAGGCCCGAACCGCGCCATCTTCGTAGACCGGCACATAAACCGCGGGATCGAATTCATTACCACCCGCGAAAGACACGTCGGTGACAACGATGATCGGCGCGCGCAAACCGGCGAGATAGGAGACGTCGGTCGGGGCGAGCCGCTCGCCCTTGATAAGTTTGCGCGCCAAATCCTGTCGCAGTTCAATATCGCGATAACCCCACTGTTCGAGCATCGGCGCGGTGTAGCCAATGAGCTGCCGTCGATTGCCATACACCCCGATGTCGAACCAAAACCGGTCCAAATAAAAATAGGCTGAAGCGGAAGTCTGATATTTTTCCCACCAGGGATATTCCACCAGGACCGCGTTGGGGGGAGTCTTATCTCGAATCCAACCCAATAAGCGAAGACGGCTTGGATCTCGCGTTTCCCGCGGGGGCTGGACCATGAAACAATAACTCGTCAATACATTCGTCGGAACGCAAATCACCAAGGCGAGAAAAAAGATTGCTCGGGTAACAACTGTCTGCCTCCAGAAATTCCATGCGATTGCAACGAGGGGCGCAAGCCCGAACACAAGCAGATAAATAAACTTGTACTCTGCTTCCAAAGCCACATGACTAATCAGCCCAACTATTAGGATCACTAGCGCAAACAGCCCCAGAATACCTACCGCGCGTTCTTTATCACGACGGGCAAGCCATAAGGCTGGAGCGGCGACTATCGCAATCAAACCCACAGTGACCGCCATGCTGTAAGCCTGGCTCTTCAGATAATCCGGGCTCAGATCGATTGAGAAAGGAGCACCGGTTTTCGCGTGTAAAATATTCCAGGCATATGGCGCAGTCACGACCGCGGCCACCAGCATTATGGCGACGAAATCAAAGAGCAATGCACGCCATTCATTTCTCGCGGTCCGATTGATAAGAATTAAAATGCCCAGCGCAGCCAGCGAGCCACTAACAACAAAAACAGCGCTCAGAGGATAAAGATAAAAAAGCGTCGCCAAAATTAGCGCCCCGGTAAAAAGAAAGCCAATGCTCCGCTCTCCCTCCATGCGCGCGAGCACGAAATCAAGCCACGCAATGTTGAAAGCGAAAGCCAACGCGAATGGGCTCCCATCAAGAAATTCATGGATCAAACTACCAAGCGAAGGCGAATAATCTTTTACCATCGCAAACGGCGCAACGAGTGAGTACCACCGTTCCGGATTGGCCGAGCTGCCGGCAGCAAAAATGACCCAGCCGAAAGCATTCAGTCCAAACACGAGCATCCAAACCGAGCTGACGCGCCCGAAAAAATTTGTCGTTAAGCGGCTGGCGATTCGATACCCAACAAGGATAAACAAAATCAGCGCGTGCACGTTTAGAATCGCGAAAACTTGATAAGCTGACAGTCCGGTCACTCGGATCAGCGCCGCGGAATAAAAATGATAGAGCCAGTAATAATTTGCCGGCTGGCCAGCCATCATCGGCGAATCAGGTGGGACGACACCAGCTAGAATTCGCGAAACGATCGCCGCATGCAGCGATGCATCCCACGCGACAGCTTGAAAGGAATTCGCGATGAATGGAATTATCAACAACAAGATCGACACGAGCACGCCGACCGCGACCATGATCAGCTCACTTCTCGTTAACTGGGCCGGTTGACTCCGGCGCACGGCGAGAGTGATCACGACAAAGACGGCAATTGCGACCGCACTCGCAATCCGCAAATCCAAACCGAGAAAAACTCCCGCCAACGCAATCCACGCGAACGGCAAGATCGATAGGAGCGATGGGTAGAGGACAATATCGACAATCGACGAGCTCGTTTGCCGCGTGCATTTCCAAATGGCGAGGCCCGGCACATAGCCAACAAGAAGATAACGTGCGAGTGCCCGAACAAGCCCGAGGGGAATGATATCGGGCATTAACGCGAGCGCGCACAACGCTATCAACACCCAGTTTGATTCTGAGAAACGCCGCAATCCAGTTATCACGGCACCGATCGCATCCTCGTTATTGATCGCAACGGTAAGCCATCGCCATAGTAATTATGCGATTCGATAATGGCAGCGTCCGCGTGATCGCCGAGAACTGATAACAATTCGGGGGCATGTTCATTCGGCTGCGGGCATAAGTCGCGACCACATAATGTCTTTCGGGAATATCCTCAAGATACCGGAATCCACGAAGGCCCTGCACGCAGATACGCGCATCGATAAATGGCCTATAAAGGTCGTCCGGATCCGCATATATGCACAGCAGTTTGTTCGTCATACGCACGTTTGAGTCCTGCTCAAGCAACCTTCCATGCTCTCGGCCGGAGGCTGCCCAGTAATCGGTCTCAAACAACTGATCGATGTTCAGGAAGCGGGCGAACTCGTTGAAATAGACGTACTGATACGGGTGGAGTTGCACCTGATCCCATACAAAAATCGCACAGGACAAAAGCGCGGCGACCAGCGTCACTTTGCGAGACACGACATAAAGCGCGATCGAACCTATTAGAAATAACAAAGGATAGACGAAAAGAACCTGACGCGTTTCATCGTAAAGGTGAGACCGCAGCATGATGATGGCAATCAACATGTATAGACTACCAAAGAGCAGAGTGAGATAGGCTATTTTATGGAAACGGTGACGGCTAATTCGTCTCAACACTAGGGGGATCAGGGCAAGCCCGATCAAAATCATCACCGGCAATTTAACGACTAGCCAGCCCGATAGATAAGTCAGTGTCGGCGTCGCAGAAGCTTCCCACTCGTGGCCCCACGTTAGAGTCCACGCCTGCTGCGGATGCCAGGCCATATATTTGAGCCCGCCCATAACCCCGCGCAACGGATTGATCCAGAAGGTTGGGTAGGCAACGATTATGAGCACGAATAAGAGAGCCAGGAAGATTCCTACACGTCTCCAGCGCAAAACCCGGTCGAACGACTGGCCTGCTCTCCAGTTCAAATAGTCCATCAGCCCGAACGTGAAGGCGTATTGCAGAAGAATAACGAGTCCCGGAAGTCGGATCGATGCCAAGGCTGCCGTCGCGAAAAGTAGTGCGAGTGCATCATTCCGAAACGACGTTGCGCCTTCCTGTACGGAGTGTTTCACCAACCTTAGGGATAAGTACGTGCAAATGAGATACGCCGACATGAAAGGACAGTCTTTTATATTCATCATCGCGTGACCAAAGAGGTACGGATAGGTCGCGTATGCCGCAGTAATTGCGAAAGCGATCCATCGTTCTTGAATGAAAAAAC
>Ga0126380_10000145_pt1 | contig 18636 bp, 17 predicted proteins | sample PanSoiMetPlot_26_FD_92544 | JGI IMG/M metagenome (GOLD analysis project Ga0126380, IMG submission 92544) | Tropical forest soil microbial communities from Panama - MetaG Plot_26 | ecosystem: Environmental > Terrestrial > Soil > Tropical forest > Bulk soil | place: Panama | collected 2016-02-17
AGGAACGCACCTAAAGTGGTGCGGAAAATATATCGACTAATTGACCCCATCCGCAGTGTCGTCCCCTGATCCGGCACAAACCGGACCGCGCGTTCGGCTTCCCCACCGAACGCGGCGCTTCAGCTTAAAACTCAGCCCCCCACCAGAATTACCTTGATCGCTCCACAAAGTGGCCGGGCAAAGGCAAACCCGTTGAACATGCACAGCAAAATCTAAATGTGTGGCCGTGAGGACATAGGCAGTTCCACGCTTAGACTCTAACTTAGTCAGCTGGATTTCCCCCGTTATCGCAGTGGGTTGAGGCACTACGCAATTTCCGTCTTCGGAAAATGGGTTGGATTCTGGTCAATTGGGGCTTTGCAGAGCGCTTTGGGGCGCGCCATATGGGCGCCGGAAGCCCCCCGCCGAGCCCAGTTGCCAGGAAAAGGACCACCTATCGATGACCGACGCCCTCAAGCTCGGCTTTAGCCCGTTCACAACACCTACCAAGGGTGTTCTCGTCGTGTTCTGTGATGGCAGTTTGAATTTTGGCATCGCAACCAAGAAGGCGCTTGGGTCAGCGGCCGACGCAATAACGCGGGCCGCGAAAGCGGAGCGCTTTACCGGTAAAAAAAACTCGACGCTTGATCTTTCGGTTCCGCCCAGCCTCGAGGTGTCCCGACTGGCCGTCATAGGCCTGGGGAAAATTGCCGAGCTGAAGCCAAATGATTTTCTCAAGTTAGGAGGGCTAGCCGTTGGCAGACTTCCGAATGCCGCGAGTGATGCGACTGTCTTTGCGGAAATGCCTGGCGGGGCGATGAGACCCGAACAGGCGGCTGCTCTCGCGCAAGGCGTGCGGCTGCGCGCTTATGCGTTCGACCGATACAAGACGAAACGCAAGGATGACGAGAAGTCGCCCAAGACACGCAACGTGACGATCGAAGTCGGTGATGTCGCGGCGGTCCGCAAAGCATTCAACCCAAGATCGGCGATTACGGACGGCGTCCTCCTGGCGCGTGATCTCGTCAATGAGCCGGCCAATGTTCTTTACCCTGAGGAGTTTGCACGTCGGACTCTTGCTTTGAAAAAACTGCGCGTTGCTGTGGAAGTTCTTGATGGCAGGGCGATGAAAAAGCTCGGAATGAACGCGCTCATTGGCGTCGGCCAGGGCTCCTCTCACCAGAGCCGCGTTGTAGTGATGCGGTGGAATGGGGGGCGGGCCGGCCAGGCGCCGGTTGCTTTTATCGGTAAGGGCGTGTGTTTTGATACTGGGGGCATTTCGATCAAACCTGCTGCGAGTATGGAGGACATGAAGGGCGACATGGCTGGGGCAGCATGCGTAGTGGGCTTGATGCATGCGCTCGCTGCTCGAAAGGCGAGAGTGAATGCAGTTGGCGTCGTCGGCTTGGTCGAGAACATGCCCGATGGCAAAGCTCAGCGGCCCGGCGACATTGTCAAATCAATGTCCGGGCAAACGATTGAAATCATCAACACGGACGCTGAAGGGCGGCTCGTGCTTGCCGACGTAATCTGGTACGCGGCGCAGCGGTTCAAACCGAAATTGATGATTGATCTCGCGACGCTGACCGGCGCCATCATCGTTGCTCTGGGGCAGGAGTATGCCGGGATGTTTTGTAACAATGATCAGCTCGCCGAACGCTTGAACAAAGCGGGCATCGAAACTGGCGAATTGGTTTGGCGAATGCCACTTGCGCCCGAGTACGACAAGATGATCGATTCCAAATTCGCCGATATGAAAAACACTGGGGGCAGCCGATGGGGTGGGGCGATCACGGCGGCGCAATTCATCAAACGTTTCGTCGATGACAAGGTGCCATGGGCACACCTTGATATTGCTGGAACGGGCTTTGACTCGCGTCAAACCGACATCAACAAGAGCTGGGGCTCGGGGTGGGGCGTGCGACTATTGAATCGCCTGATCGAAGATCACTACGAGAGGTAGTTTCTCGAAGCGAAACAGATGACCGAGATTTTTTTCTATCATCTTCAAGGCCAGAAGCTAGAAGGCGTTCTTCCCGCTCTGCTTGAGAGATCGCTTGAACGCGGATGGAAAGTGATTGTGCAAGGATCCTCGGAAGAACGCATCGAGGCCCTCGATGCGCACCTTTGGACCTACCGCGATGACGGCTTTTTGCCCCATGGTACGTGGCGTGAGCCGGACGCCGTGCTTCAGCCGATCCTGTTTACGGTGACCGAAGGCAATCCCAATGGTGCCGCTGTCCGATTTTTGATTGACGGTGCGCCGATGCCGCCTGACCCACAGCACTACCAGCGGATAGTACTTTTGTTCGACGGAGAGGATGAGGAAGCGGTAATGGCGGGACGCATGCAGTGGTTAGCAGCCAAAGAAAAAGGGTTGGATGCCACCTACTGGCAGGCGGATGAAAGGGGGCGTTGGTCGAAGAAGGCTTAGACACGCCGGATCAGATTGGTCGGGTCGGCCTGTGAACTACGGGCCACTGAACCATGCGCCACTGAACTACATGCTAACCCGTTGGAAGACCGAGGCTTGCCGTGCGCCATCGTGATGACGCAAAATGCGTTTTAAGGGACAAACAGACAATCAATCGAGGCTGACTTTGCCGCGCCGTCGCGTCTATTTGAGCATCGCTTTTGCCTGCACTACGGCGTTCGCTGTTGCGGGGTGCAAGAATACGGCGGGGGTGTTCGAAGATCAGAACGATGGCGGTTGGTTTTCCAAACCTTTTATTGCCAAGCCCGATTGGGCCCGGGCAAGTACGGGAAACGTGAACTTGGGTCCCCAGGGACCGGTCGGCCCAGACGATATGGTGAGTGCTGAAGGCCAGTGTGCAGCTCCAGCCACGGCGCTGGCACAGTCGGCCGAGGCAAATACAAACGAGGCTGCGGGGGGCGGTGGTGCGCCGTCGGCAACCACCGCGCCCAACTCAGGCCTGGAGCGACTTGAATCGACATCCGCACCATTGGTTACGGGCGGCATCGCCCTGGGCATGACCGAATGTCAGGCCGTCCAACGCGCGGGTACGCCAAGCAATGTCGCGATCAGTACCGGCGATAGAGGTGAGCGCAAAGTCGTCTTGACATACCTGAGCGGTCCGTGGCCGGGCATCTATACATTCAGCGGCGGCCGGCTGAATGTTGTAGAGCGGGCGCCGGAACAGCCGAAATCCGCAAAGCCAACGGCGAAGAAAACGCCAAAAAAGAAACCAGCCAATACAGCTCAGTTTGAGCGAGTGCAGTAAGCGCTTTAGCTGCGGTTGCGCAATATGCCGTCTCCGGTTTCTCGCTGATAGACAATCAGATCAAAGCTGGGTGTATGCTCGTTTCCGTTAATGCCACTGAGCAGCGCATGCGCTTGGCCGCGGTGGTGCGTCTGATGGTTGAAAAAATGATCGAGCGCGGGAGCTAGTACCTGCTCGATATCCTGCGGGTTGACGACAGTTCGATAACGGATCGTTTTCGCCAGATCGTCTTCCGTTAAAGTTGCGATGAACTGCGCGATGCGTGCATCTTCCATGCGACGCGCTGAACGCAACCGCGTAAAATCGTCATACAATATGGCGTTGAGGCCCGAGGGTACTTCGCCCTGGCCCGTGAAGCGCTGCATCCAGATTCGGTCGCCTACCAGGAGGTGGTTGAGCGTGCCGTGCAGTGATTTGAAGAATGCGCCTCGATCCGCACGATAATCACCGTCGTCGACCCTCGCGGTCGCCTCATATAGTCGCTCGTTGCACCATGCGTTGTAGCCGGCGAACATCGTATAGCGGGTCAGCATGCTGCCCTCCTGCGTGTGGGCAAAGGTCCTTGGTGACCGACCTTGCCGCCCGAAACAGCCACCGGTATAAGCCGCGCGGCCTATCTTCTCTAATGAAATTCCGCAAACTCTTCGATTAGTCCCAGTGAAGGAAGATCCGATGGCGATCGAGCGCACCTTTTCGATCCTCAAACCCGATGCAACCGAGCGCAACTTGACCGGCGCGATCAATGCCATGATTGAAAAGTCGGGCCTTCGAATTGTCGCGCAAAAGCGGGTGCGCATTTCGCGCCAACAAGCGGAAAGATTCTATGACGTGCACAAAGAGCGCCCCTTTTTTCGTGAGCTGGTGGATTTTATGATGTCCGGACCTGTCGTCGTTCAGGTGTTGGAAGGAGACAGCGCGATCGCAAAATATCGCGATGTTATGGGAGCAACCGATCCGGCTAAAGCGGCGGTCGGAACCATTCGGAAGACACACGCCAGGTCAATCGGCGAAAATTCGGTCCATGGCTCCGATGCGCCGGAAACGGCTGCGCGGGAAATCGCGCAATTTTTTTCTGAGAACGAGATCGTCGGTTAAGACGACACAGAAACAGGCGAGGTGACGACCGAAAAAAGGGTCGCGATCGCCCATGGCGACGAGGGGAGGAAATACAACGTGGGTTCGATGTCTCAGTTGATTGATCCGGCTGGATGGTGGGCGCTGATCAGCTCCGGTTGGAGCGATATAGGCCATACCGAGTTCTGGATCGCGCTCGCCAAGATCATGTGGATCAACGTCCTGTTGTCTGGCGACAACGCCGTTGTGATCGCAATGGCGTGCCGCGGCCTGCCGCATCGACAACGGGTTTGGGGCATGATCCTCGGCGCGGGAGTCGCCGTCGGACTTCGCATAGTTTTTACCGGGGTCGTCGCTTCTTTGATGACGCTTCCGTATCTGAAAATCATCGGTGGACTCGCTTTGTTTTACATCGCGGCGAAATTGCTGGTGCCCGATGAGCCGGACGAGAATGAGTCCGAGGCGGCAGAGCACCTTTGGCGCGCCGTTCGTATTGTTGCCATCGCCGATATCATCATGAGCCTTGACAATGTGATCGCAATTGCAGCGGCGGCAGGCGGCAATATGGCGCTCCTAGTAATCGGCCTAGCTATCAGCATTCCCCTAATCGTGGCAGGCGCTGCCTTAATCATGTCACTGCTCGATCGATTTCCGATTCTGGTCTGGGCCGGCGCGGCGCTGCTAGGCTGGATAGTCGGTGAAGTGATCGCGACGGATCCGGTGGTGGTCGGATGGCTCAGTGCCAAATATGGTGCGGCAGTAGCGCACCAGGTCGAGATCGGCGCCGCAGTGGTTGGCGCTGTACTCGTATTGGTTGTTGGCGGAGCATGGCGCCGCTCCAAGGTTCAGGCGGAGAGCAAAGCCTAGCCGGTTCAGCTATAATGGGAGTGCATGAATCAAACCGCCAGGCTCCCACGTGCAAAGCGGATCGGCCATTCGGCTTGTCCACATGATTGCCCGTCGACTTGTGCGCTCGATGTCGAATTGATCGACGAGCGCACGATCGGACGTGTGCATGGCTCGGCGGACAACGATTACACTGCGGGCGTGGTCTGCGCCAAAGTTGCGCGCTACGCGGAGCGGGAACACCATCCGCAGCGTGTCCTGCATCCGCTCTGGCGCAGAGGCGCCAAGGGGTCAGGGGAGTTCGAACGCATCTCTTGGGACGCGGCACTTGATATCGTGGCCGAAAATTTCATTCGCGCCGAGCAACGACATGGCGCCGAAAGCGTATGGCCATATTACTATGCGGGCACCATGGGTCTGGTTATGCGCGACGGGATCAACCGTCTGCGACATGTGAAGAGATATTCCGGCTTTCATTCAACAATTTGCGTCAATCCCGCCTATGCCGGTTTTGCAGCCGGGGTCGGACGTATTGCGGGCGTCGACCCACGAGAAATGGCCAAATCCGATCTGGTCATCATCTGGGGCACGAATGCAGTCAATACACAGGTCAATGTGATGACCCACGCCGTGCGCGCACGCAAAGAGCGCGGCGCGAAGATCGCGGCGGTTGATATTTACATGAACGGCACCATGGAGCATGCCGATCTGCCGGTTCTGGTCAAACCGGGAACAGACGGTGCACTGGCGTGCGCGGTCATGCATTGTCTTTTCCGCGATGGAAAGGCCGACTGGGCCTATCTCGAAAAATATACCGACACACCACGCGAGCTCGAAGCGCATCTTCGCACTCGTGGTCCGGATTGGGCCTCTGCGATCACAGGCGCGCCGGTTGAAACCATTGAGCAATTTGCGAAGTTGATCGGCGAGCACAAGCGAGCTTTCTTCAGACTCGGCTATGGGTTTTCGCGTTCGCGCAACGGCGCAGCGAACATGCATGCGGCCAGTTGCATTCCAGCGATCACCGGTGCGTGGCAGTACGAAGGCGGAGGCGCCTTCCACATCAGCGCGGATATTTTTCAACTCGACAAAACGCTGATCGAGGGCCTCGATGTTCGCGACCAGTCTGTCCGCATGCTCGATCAGTCGCGTATCGGGGCGATCTTGACCGATGAGACAGACGCGCTAATGGGCGGCGGCCGGGTTCACGCGCTCATTATCCAGAACACCAATCCAGTTTCCGTTGCGCCCGACCAGACCAAAGTGAAGCGAGGCTTTCTTCGCGACGACCTCTTCATCTGCGTACACGAGCAGTTTATGACGGAGACCGCCCAGATGGCGGACGTAGTGCTTCCGGCCACAACGTTTCTTGAGCACGACGATATTTATCGGGGCGGCGGTCACCAATACCTTATTTTGGGACCTAAACTGGTCGAACCACCGGGGGAATGCCGCAACAATCATGAAGTGATCTGCGAGCTAGCAAGGCGCGTTGGCGCCGAACATCGTGGATTCGCGATGAGCCCGCGCGAGTTGATTGATCAAATGCTGCGGGTATCCAAGCGCGGCACCCTTGCCGAGATCGAAGCCAATCGTTGGCTCGATTGTCAGCCTCCGTTTCGCGTATCGCACTATCTGGACGGCTTCCCTTGGCCAGACGGCAAATTCCGATTCAAACCCGACTGGCCGAACGTACCGTTTCGCAGCCCATACCGGAGCGGGCCCGTTGACGATATGCCCCCACTTCCGGATCATTGGACAGTGATCGAGCAGCAGGATGTGAATCATCCATTCCGGCTCGCGACGTCTCCGGCGCGGGGCTTCCTTAACTCGACCTTTAACGAGACACCGACCTCGCTCGAGCTGGAGCGCCGGCCGTCGGTCATGATCCATCCTGATGACGCGCGCGTTCATGGGATTGAGGAAGGAGAACTGATCGTGCTTGGCAACAAGCGAGGCCAGGTACGCCTGCACGCAAAGCTTTTTGACGGAGTGCGTCACGGCGTGCTGATTGCCGAGTCAATCTGGCCAAATTCGGCTTATGCCGATGGGTGCGGCATCAACACTTTGACCGGTGCCGATCCGATTGCCCCGTACGGTGGCGCGGCCTTCCACGACAACAGAGCTTGGATACGAAAAGCGCGTGCGTAATGCCGCGCCTCACATTTTCCGATCGAAACCCGTCTAGAGTTCTTTGCCTATCGCGTTGTCGGCCGAATAAGGTCCGCCGCCGCGAATTGCGATGGCGAAAAGTACTACGCCAAGAAGCAGCACGAACTCGTATCCGCCTTGGCTAACCGAAAATCCTCTCGCCCAATGCACAGCAAACAAGGCGATCAGCATCTCGATCGCCAGCGCCGCCGCGAAGAAACGGGTGAACAACCCAATGATGAGACAGACCCCGCCGACTGCCTCCAGAAACATCGCGGCGTAGGCAAATGCCATCGAGGGCTCAAGCCCGTTTTTTGCCATGACGTTGGCTGCTACTGCACCCGCGCCAAGTTTGAACTTGCCCAACACATGCATGATCATGATGAGCCCAACAACGATACGCACCAGCGTGTAACTGATATCGCCCCACGTAGTGTAAAAGTTGACCAATCCCGGATACAAAAGTTTCGCGCCGCCCTTTGCCGCCATGGTTTCCCCCTATGTTGCTCACGCCACCGGGTGTGATGTCGTAGTCCCACGCAAGTTTATAACACCGCGCGTGCAATTGAAATTTTTTGTCAATTGCTGCAGCGCGAAATTTACGTTCGGTCGGTTGGGGCAAGGTCAGCGACTTTTGGAACGGGAACTCCGTCGATTAAGACGTGACTATTCTTGATCTGAACTCGACCTTCAGCCACAAGCCTGAGAGCCAGGGGGTAAATGCGATGCTCAACCTTCAATACGCGAACTGCAAGTGCTTCTTCACCGTCGCCCGGTCGCACAGGGATCGTGCCTCGTGCAATGACTGGTCCGGAATCCATTTCGGGCACGACAAAATGCACGGTCGCGCCATGAACTGTTGCACCCGCCTCAAGGACGCGTCTGTGTGTGTCGAGACCCTTGAAATCCGGTAGCAAGGCAGGGTGGATATTGAGAATCCGCCACTGCCACTTGTCTAGAAAATCAGCGGTGAGCAACCGCATAAATCCTGCCAGGCAAACGATCTCGATTCGGTACTTGTCGAGAAGCGCCTGAATCTCGTGTTCGAAACGGTTGCGATCGCCACTGAATTTTGTGTGATCAACAATTTCCGTAGCGATGTCAGCAGCCCGCGCTACCAGAAGGCCACCTGCTTCTGCTTGGTTGGATACTACCAACGCGATTTCGGCGGGATAGTCTTTGGCCTTCGCAGCTTCTATGAGAGCCGCCATGTTTGAGCCGCGGCCGGAGATGAGCACGGCGACGCGCTTGCGGTTCATGGTCTAACCGAGATCAAGGAGGCCATCGTAGACTACCTGTCGATCGCCGATTTCCGTAGTTACTTTCCCGAGCGTTGCGACGGTCTCTCCCGAGCGTTCGAAAGCTTTAGTGATCGCAGCAACATCTTTCGGCGCGGTGATAACGATCATTCCGATTCCGCAGTTGAAGGTTCGTAACATTTCACTCTGCGCAATGACTCCCGCGCTGGCGAGCCATTGAAACACAGGCGGCACCGCGATCCGCGCCAAATCGATACGTGCGCCAAGTCCTTTTGGCAGGATGCGCGGAATGTTGTCTTGAAATCCCCCACCGGTGATATGCGCCATACCTTTGACTGCGTTGGTCTCGCGAATAGCTGCGATACACGCTTTCACATAGATTCGGGTCGGCGTGAGGATGGCATCGCCCAGACTCTGCCCCGTCATGAAAGGTGAGGGCGCTTCCCATGGCAGCCCAGTTTTCTCAATCACCTTGCGTACAAGGGAGTAGCCATTGGAGTGCGCTCCGGACGAGGCAAGTCCAAGGATGACGTCCCCTTCCTGGATGTCAGAGCGTGGCAGGATGGCGTCACGCTCTACTGCGCCAACCGCAAAACCTGCGAGATCATAGTCTTCGCCTTGATAGACACCTGGCATTTCGGCTGTTTCGCCGCCGATCAGGGCGCAGCCGGCTTCGCGGCAGCCGATGCTGATGCCGGCAACCACCGCGGTCCCGATTTCCGGTTCGAGTCTCCCACAGGCATAGTAATCGAGAAAGAAAAGGGGCTCGGCACCTTGCACCACCAGATCGTTGACACTCATCGCGACCAGATCAATGCCGATCGTATCATGGCGGCCGGTTTCGATTGCGACTTTGAGCTTGGTTCCGACGCCATCGGTCGCCGCAACCAAAACCGGGTCGCGATAGCCGACCCGCTTCAGGTCGAAAAGCCCGCCAAAGCCCCCAATCTCGGCGTCAGCGCCCGGGCGGGCGGTAGCCCGCACCAATGGCTTGATCAATTCCACCATTCGGTTGCCCGCGTCGATATCAACACCGGCCTGCGCGTAAGTGAGCCCGCGCGATTTTTCTGCCATATTGGGTCCTCGTCCGCCGGGTCGTACGGTGGAATCGCAAGTCGCGCAATGGTCTGAGCGCCGTTATACTCCAACGAAAGAATTGACGTGTTCTGGCGTTTAGGGCCGGACCGCGTTCGCGAGCCGGGTTTCACTTGAGTATTCCAAACCTCATTACACTGGGCCGAATTCTGCTTGTGCCGATCGTGGTTTGGGCGATCGCCTCGGGCGCGATGTGGATTGCATTCGTACTGTTTTTGGGCGCCGGCTTGAGCGATGCCGTGGACGGTTATCTTGCCAAGCGTTTTCACATGACGACCGAGCTCGGCGCCTATCTCGACCCGTTGGCCGACAAGGCCCTAATTGTGTCGATCTATATCACCTTGGGAATCAATGGACTGATTCCGGGCTGGCTGGTTATCCTGGTGGTTTCCCGGGATATCATGATTGTCGGTGCCGTGATGCTGTCCTGGCTAGTCGGCACGCCGGTTAAGGTCAAACCTTTGCTGGTGTCTAAACTTAATACCGCCGCTCAGATCGTCTTCGCGTGTGTCGTACTCGGCACACTCGGCTTTGCGTATCCGCTACCGAGGGTCTCGCTATTGCTTATGGCAGTGGTCGCAGCGTTGACGTTGCTGTCTGTCGCAGCCTACGTGGCCGAATGGGTACGGCACATGAATTCCACAGTGGCGAAAAAATGAGGGGGCCTAGCCACACCCTTTTTGCGACGAGCCTCATTTCGTGGCGCGTCACCAGCCTCAAGTTCATTTTATGCAGGCGCATGGCGACATGAGTGGTCCATTCATTCCTCGCCAGCTTGTCCTTGACCTTGATCACTCAGTGAGCTTTGCCCGTGAGGATTTTCTGAGTGGTCCGTCAAACATCGCAGCACTCACGTTAATCGAGCGCTGGCCCGATTGGCCTAGCAGGATGGTTGCTCTCACTGGCCCGGAGGGTTCAGGCAAAAGTCACCTTGCCGCGATATGGGCAGATGAGTCCGGCGCCCGCGAGTTGTCTGCGAAATTTTTATCCATTGCCGACGTGCCGGGGACACTCGCGACCGGTGCTTTAGTCGTGGAGGATCTGGAAGCGGAAGATCTCGACGAACATGCGCTATTTCATCTTATCAATCTCGCACGCGAAGAGGATGCATATGTATTGCTGACGTCCCGTAATGCGGTGGCGAGCCTGCCTGTAACAATTCGCGATCTTGCCTCGCGATTGCGTGCTCTACCAGCAGTAATCGTCACGCCGCCGGATGACGTGCTGTTGCGCTCGCTTCTGATAAAACTGGCATCCGATCGTCAATTGGCTCTTGATGAATCGGTCATAAATTTTCTTGTTAACCGCATTGACCGGTCATTTGCTGCCGCGCGCAACGCGATCCAAACCCTAGACGATGAAGCGATGCGACGACACCGGCCTGTGACAAGAGCGCTCGCCGTAGAGTTGTTTCGCTCTCCTTAACTCTGCTGTTGCACACTTGACGAGACGGGTTGCAAAGAGGCGAAACTGTCTTCCCGCAGCCACTATTTGCGGCTACCGTTTCTGAGTCTTGGGCAATTTCTATGGCTGATCGCGTACAAGCTATTGTTAAAGTTGATGAAATAGATGCGGCGACTGGCCACGCCGGCTCGCCTGCGTCGACTCAGCCAGCCACGTCTCCCGATATCAAGGTAAGCCCCGAACGGTTCATCAACCGCGAACTGTCTTGGCTCCATTTCAATAGACGCGTGCTGGAAGAGGCGGCCAACGAGTACCACCCACTACTTGAGCGTGTGCGCTTCCTGTCGATTTCGGCAAACAACCTTGACGAATTTTTTATGGTGCGGGTTGCTGGCCTCAAGGGGCAGCTCCGTGAAGGCATCCTGACACAGAGCCCGGACGGATTGACTCCATCCGAGCAACTGACACGCATCGGAGAGGCGGTTTCGCAACTCGCGAGAGATCAGCAAAAGCGCTGGCTTGAGCTGCGACCCGTGCTTGCTGCGGCCAACGTTGTGCTGGTTGAGGGCGGCGATCTCAAAAAGACGGAACGCAACTGGTTGGAAGAACATTTCCTCACACATGTTTTTCCGCTGTTAACTCCGCTGGCGATTGATCCTGCGCATCCGTTTCCATTCATTCCCAATCTGGCCTTCTCGATCGCTCTGCAGCTTGCGCGTGTCAAAGACGGCAAGGCGATGAATGCGCTCATCCGTATGCCGCAAAAGATCGAGCGGTTCATCAAGTTGCCGGGAGGCGGCGACCACGGAATCCGCTTGATCACGCTGGAGGAGGCGACCGCGCTTTTCATCAGCCGTCTCTTCCCAGGTTATACGGTCAAAGGGCAGGGTGCATTTCGCGCGATCCGCGACTCGGAAGTTGAAATCGAGGAGGAGGCCGAGGATCTGGTGCGGCTGTTCGAGACAGCACTCAAGCAGCGCCGCCGCGGCTCAGTGATTCGCCTCGAACTCAGTGCTTCGATGCCTGCGGAATTGTGCAGCTTTGTTCAGCGTGCACTTGCAGTCGCCGACGATGAAGTCTTCAGAGTCGATGGCGTGCTCGCGCTCAACGATCTCAGTCAACTTACCAAGCTCGATCGTCCCGATCTCGAGTTTGTTCCCTACAATCCCCGCTATCCCGAGCGGATACGCGATCATGGCGGCGATTGCTTTGCAGCCATTCGTCAAAAAGATCTTGTTGTTCACCATCCTTACGAATCCTTCGACGTGGTGGTTCAGTTCCTGCAACAGGCCGCGCGCGATCCCAATGTTGTAGCAATCAAACAGACCCTCTACCGCACCTCTGCCGAGTCACCGATCGTGAAACAGCTCGTGGAGGCGGCCGAGGCGGGTAAGTCGGTGACGGCGCTGGTCGAACTTAAAGCGCGATTTGACGAGGAGGCTAACATTCGCTGGGCCCGCGATCTTGAGCGCGCGGGCGCGCAGGTTGTTTATGGGTTTATCGAATTAAAGACGCACGCAAAGTTGTCGCTGGTCGTTCGCCGAGAAGCGGGTGAATTGGCCACTTACGTTCATGTTGGCACGGGCAACTATCATCCAGTTACCGCGCGCGTCTACACCGATTTGTCTTTCTTCACCGCTGACGCCGTGATTGGCCGTGATGTTGCACGCATTTTCAACTACATAACCGGATATGCCGAGCCGGCCGAACTTGAGCGTATGGCCATTTCGCCGATAAACCTTCGCAAGCGCATTCTCGATCACATCGCGCAAGAGATCGCGCATGCCAAGGCCGGCCGGCCTGCATCAATCTGGATGAAGATGAATGCGCTGGTCGATCCGGGAATCATCGACGCGCTTTACGATGCGTCAGCAGCGGGGGTCTCAGTTGATCTGGTCGTTCGCGGCATTTGTTGTTTGCGTCCTGGGGTTCCAGGCTTGTCCGAGAACATCCGCGTTAAATCGATTATCGGCCGGTTTCTCGAGCACGGCCGCATTTATTGCTTCGGTGCTGGCCACTCTCTGCCGCATCCAAAATCCGCGATTTACATTTCCTCGGCGGATATGATGCCGCGGAATCTTGACCGCCGCGTCGAGGTTCTGTGTCCGATTCTCAATGCGACCGTTCATGAACAGGTTCTCGGTCAAATTATGGTGGCAAATTTCAAGGACAACGAGCAAAGCTGGAAGCTCTTGCCGGATGGCAGTTCCACGCGCATAAAGGCCGCCCCGGGCGAAGAGCCGTTCAACGCCCACAAGTATTTTATGACGAATCCGAGTCTGTCCGGCCGTGGAAAATCGCTCAAGGAATCGCCACCGCGCAGCCTTATACGTCGCCTCATCGAAGGCGCGTAAGCGCTCGCCCAAGATCGTAGCGTCGGCAAAAGGGCGGCTTGACCACGGTCCGCCGATCGCCGTTATCGACATCGGATCGAACTCAATCCGTCTCGTTGTTTACGAGGGCCTGACTCGCTCGCCGACGCCTATCTTCAACGAAAAAGTGCTCGCTGGCCTTGGGCGGCAGGTGCAGTCGACCGGTCTGTTGCCCGTCGATGCCATCGGTACGGCATTCGATGCGCTACGACGCTTTCGCGCATTGTGCGATATTTTGCACGTTCGGCGCATTCGGGCCATTGCTACGGCCGCATGCCGGGACGCGCGCAATGGTCATGCGTTCATCACCGAAGCCGAACGCATTTGTAAAGCAAAGATCACAATCCTGTCCGGTAAACGTGAGGCCTATCTAACGGCGCTCGGTATCGTGTCTGGAATTCACAAGCCGGACGGAATCGTCGGAGATCTCGGCGGCGGCTCACTTGAGCTTGTCGATGTGCACGGTTCTCGCGTGCGAGGTGGTGTGACGCTGCCGTTTGGCGGCCTCGCGCTTCAGGACATCACCGGGAAATCACTCAAGAAAGCCGAGAAATATGTAGAAGAAGCCTTCGAAGACCTCGACATGTTGCACGACGGCGAAGATCGCAGCTTCTACGCGGTCGGCGGTACATGGCGTGCGCTAGCTCGATTGCACATGTGGCAGACCGGCTATCCTTTCCACGTGATGCACAACTACCGTATCTCGGCGCGAGAAGCGCAGGAATTTTCCAGGCTCGTGCATCACGTTGATACCGACACGCTTTCGAAAATCGAGGTGGTGAATGCCGCGCGCCGGCCATTGTTGGCGTATGCGGCGTTGGTGATGGAAAATCTAGTCCGCACGATCAAGCCAAGGCAGGTGGTAATTTCTGTACTCGGTGTGCGTGAGGGACTCCTGTATTCGCTACTCAACGCACGCGAGCGTGCTCGTGACCCGCTCATCTCGGCCGCCGCTGATCTCAATGTGCTACGATCCCGATCGCCGCGCCATGGGGAAGAGTTGATCGGCTGGACCGATCATTTTATGGAGTCCTCAGGGCTCGACGAGAGTCCCGATGAGCGTCGGCTGCGGCATGCCGCCTGTTTGCTCGCGGACATCGGTTGGCGCGCCCACCCGGATTATCGCGGCGAACAGTCGATGAACATTATCGCGCATGGTTCTTTTGTTACGATTGACCATCCCGGCCGCGCGTACCTTGCGTTATCGGTCTACTTTCGTCACGCCGGACTGAGTGAAGAGGACTTGTCCCCGCGCCTGCGAGAGCTTGCGACAACACGAATGCTGGATCGCGCGCGCGTACTGGGTGCAGCGATGCGTGTCGCTTATATTCTTACTGCAGGGCAAAGCGGTGTGCTTCCGAAGACCTCGATGAAGGTCAAGCGTGGCAAGCTGATACTCAAACTGCCCGGCGCATACAGCGAACTCGCGAGCGATCGATTGGCGGGCCGATTGCGTCAACTGGCACGCCTCATCGGTCGCGAGCCATCGATCGAAACGTAAATTTAGTTTTTATCGACGGTTACAACTTTTCCGTGGTCAACCGCGAGCGCGAGCCGACCTTGCTTTAGCGCGAGCGCTTTCTCACCAAACAGGTCGCGGCGCCAGCCCTTGAGGGCGGGGACGTCGGCGTCGTCGTCGGCGGCGATCCGGTCGAGGTCGTCGACGGTGGCGATCACCTTCGCGGCGACCCCGTGCCGCTCCGCCGTCATGCGCAGCAGCACCTTGAGTAACTCGACCGTCGCCGTGCCGTTCGCCGCCGCGCGGAAGCGATCGAGCCGCGGCAGCGTCTTCGGATCGCGCCCAAGTCCGCGTTTGACCGCCTCGATAATCTGCTCGCCCCAGCGTGAGCGCTCAAAGCCCTTCGGCAGCGAGCGCAGGTGGCTCAGCCGCTCGATCGAGGTCGGCGCCTGCAGGGCAATATCTCCAATAACGTCGTCCTTGATAACGCGTCCGCGCGGAACGTCGCGCGTCTGCGCCTCGCGCTCGCGCCAGGCAGCGACCTCCATCAGCACGGCAAGCTCCTTCGGCTTGCGCACCCGACTCTTGAGCCGCTCCCAGGCCCGTTCCGGATCGGCGCGGTAGGTCTCGGGCGAGGTGAGCACTTCCATCTCCGCCTCGACCCAGTTGCCGCGGCCGCGTTTCTCGAGATCGGTCGCAAGCTTCAGGTAGACGTCGCGCAAATGCGTCACGTCGGACAAGGCATAGGCGATCTGCGCATCGCTGAGCGGCCGCCGCGTCCAGTCGGTGAAGCGGTGCGACTTGTCGAGCGTGTCGCCGGTGATGCGCTGCACCAACTGGTCATACGATATCGAATCGCCATAGCCGAGAACCATCGCCGCCACCTGGGTATCGACGATCGGGTGCGGGATCGTCTTGGCCATGTTCCAGACGATTTCAATGTCCTGCCGCGCGGCATGAAACACCTTGGTGACGCTTTCAGACGCCATCAGTGCAAACAAAGGCGAAAGATCGAGCCCGGTGGCCAGCGCGTCGACGACGACGGCCTCTTCCGGGGAGGCCATCTGTGCGACGCACAACAGCGGGTAATAGGTGGTCTCGCGCAGGAATTCGGTATCGACCGTGACGAACGGATGCTTCGCCATCCGCCCGCAAACCGCCGCGAGGTCATCCGTCGTGGTGATCAAATCCATCGTGCCGCGCACCTAACCCGATCCGACGCCGTCATGGCAACTCCACACTTGCGACTCACACTTACTTTCCTCGAACGCGCGGCATATGGATGAATTCCCACGGGCTGGGCAGGGACCCCACCGGCACCTCGATCAGGGTCGGTTCGCGGCGGGCAAAAGCTTCCTGCAAAGCCACGCGGAGCTCATCCGGACCACGGGCGCGACGTCCGGCGGCGCCGAAGCTCTCCGCGTATTTCACAAAATCGGGATTGGCAAGGTCGGAAGCAATCAGCCGATTGCCGAATTGCTCCTGCTGGATGCGACGCACATTGCCAAACGCCCCATCGACGAACACAACCGCGACCAGTGGTATCCGGTGGCGAATGGCGGTGGCGAGCTCGTTGCTGGTATAGAGAAATCCGCCATCGCCGTTGATCGACAGTACGGGAACGTCTGGCCTTGCGTGCTGCACGCCGAGGGCGGTGGCGTAGCCCCAGCCGAGATTGTCCTGATAACCGGGCGACAGGAATGTGCGCGGGCTGTAGACCGGGAAAGCGAGCCGGGCGACAAATCCTATCTGGGTGACTTCATCGACATAGATGCCGTCCTCGGGCAACTCGGCGCGGATCGCTTCCAGGAAGGCAAGTTGAGGCCCGAGTTTGGCGAGCCGATCATGCAGCTTCGCCTGGCGCTGCCGCATTTCGTCCACACGGGATGCGCGCCGCATATTGAACTTGGTGAGACTATCGATGAGACGCCTCAGGATCGGTGCGGCGTCGCCAACCAGCGCGACCTTGGGCTTTTGCAGTCGCCCAGGTTCATCGGGATCGGCGTCGACTCGCACGATCTGCAGTTTCTTGTCCACGCCCCATTGCCGCATCGGGTTGAGAAGCCGGGTGCCGACGGCCAACACGGCGTCAGCCTCGCCCCACAATTCGCGGCCAAGGGGTAACGTGACGCTGAAGGGATTGCGCGAATCGAGCACGCCGCGGCCGCGCCGATAGCCGAGCACCGGCGCCTGCAACATTTCGGACAGCAGCGTGACCTCGGGCGAGGCATCCTGCGCGCCGCCGCCGGCGACGATCAGCACACGCTTCGCCTGGCCCAGAATTTTCGCCGCCGCACGGACTTTGCTATCATCAACCTTCGGGGCGCGCAGCAGAGAGGGCGCCGCGATGGCAGAAACAGGCCCGCGTTTGCCCCACACGTCCAGCGCGCATTCGAGTGCTGCTGGTCCCGGGCGGCCACGGCTCATGGATTGAATCGCTTTGGCGACTTTGATTGAGGCTTCGTCCGGACCTTCGATGTGGCTGTAGTGATCCACCAGGCGCGCGAGAATGCCGGCCTGATCGCGGATTTCATGCAGGTGGCCCTGGCGCTTGCCGATCGTCGAGGCGGGAATCTGTCCGATCATGGCCAGGACGGGCGCATTCATGCCGTAGGCCGTGAGTAGGGCCGCGCCCGAATTGAGAAGCCCTGGGCCTGGCACCACCGAATAGGCCTGCGGTTTGCCGGTCGCGAGGGCTGCGCCGAGCGCCATGTAGCCCGCACCTTGTTCGTGCCTCGTGTGGACGACACGCAGAAATTCTCCGGCGCGGTGAAAGGCGTCGAACAAATGGTCGTTGTGGACACCGGGAAGCGCGTAAACGGTATCGAGCCCGTGGCCAATGAGAGTCGCAACGGCAGCCTCGGCTGTCGTCATTTCCACGGTTGTCGACTTTGCCTTCTTTTTGCGGGCAGGCTTTGACATGACCATTCCTACTCAATCGAGCGCGCTATACCCACCGCCACGAGTAAGGAGCGGGGCAAGGCGGCACACCCTAGTCTTTGTAAACGTCGCGGAACAGCAGCATGCGGCCAAGCTGCCGTTCGTTGTTACGTGGAAAGCCGCAGCCGCGGCGAACGTGGCGGCGTCGCGATAGGATTCGAACAGGCGGTCCCATAGCGGCAGGTCGGCGTAGTTGTAGTGTTGGACATCGAGCTGATGATGGATCGAGTGCAACTCCGAAGTCTGGATGAAATACTTCACCCAATGTGGCGTCCTGATGTTCGCGTGGTAGAACAGCTCGCCCGCCGCAGCGAAAAAATTGAACGAGAGCGAGCTTCCGAGCAGTGGGTACATGATGGCGGCGGCCAGCGCGCTGTCCGTCAGGATCTGTACTGGATTTTTGTAGAAAGCGGTCATCGCCTCGATGCGCGCCGGAGAATGGTGAACCTGGTGGAAGACAACCCAGAAGCCGGGGAGGTGGCGGATGCAGTGTCACCAGTAGAAGACGAATGTGCCGACGGACCCCGATGAATCTCTGCAGCACGGCACTCTCGAGTCTGGCCAGATCGAATAGCGAGACGCCCGACGCAGGTCGAGCCAGAGGTGGTCGGTGGCGTGGCGACCTGGACGAGGTTGATCAGGATCGAAGATGAGGCGCAATTCTATCACGGTCATACCCCGGACGGCGGTGCGGCGCTTGCCTTGACAAAGGCCACCCCCCATGCGCTTTTCGCCCGCCTCATATCCAGACCTAAATCGGCCCAAATACCCATGCATCGCTATCGCTCACATACCTGCGGCGCGCTTCGCGACAG
>Ga0126380_10000146_pt1 | contig 18632 bp, 18 predicted proteins | sample PanSoiMetPlot_26_FD_92544 | JGI IMG/M metagenome (GOLD analysis project Ga0126380, IMG submission 92544) | Tropical forest soil microbial communities from Panama - MetaG Plot_26 | ecosystem: Environmental > Terrestrial > Soil > Tropical forest > Bulk soil | place: Panama | collected 2016-02-17
GCGGCTCCGGCAAAATTCCTGTTCAACGTCGACTTCAGCAGCGGCGAAGACCAGCAGGCCGAGCGGGCCAACAGGGCCGAGCTCGAGCAGGCGGTGGACGAGGCCGAGGCCCGCGGCCATCGCGCCGGCTACGCGGCGGGCCAGGCCGACGCCAGCATCGAGGCGCAGCGGCGCATGGCGGCGGCGCTCGCGCACATCGGCGACCGGCTGGCGGCGCTCGGCGGGGGCCTGAGCGACATCGAGCGGCGGCTTGAGGCGGAAGCCATCGAGGTGGCGGTGGCGGTGGCCAACAAGCTCGCGCCCGAATTGATCGCGCGCGAGCCCTTCGCCGAGGTCGCCACGCTGGCGGCCGATTGCTTCACCCAGCTGGTGAGCGCGCCACACATCGTCGTGCGCATCAACGACGCGCTATACACCGACGCGCGCGAACGGCTGGAAGAGATCGCGCGCATGCGCGGCTTCGAAGGGCGCCTGGTCGTGCTCGCCGAGCCCGATGTCGCGCCCGGAGACTGCCGCATCGAATGGGCCGACGGCGGCCTGACCCGCGACCGGGCCAAGACGGAGGCGGCGATCAACGAGGCGGTCCAAGGCTACGTGGCGGTCCGCCGCGGCGGCTGAACGCAAGATGTCCGACGGAGATGAAGCCAGATGAGTAACGAACCCAAGGTGCCCCTGCCGAACCTCGACGGCGACGTGGCGGTGACGGCGGACCTGCCGCAGAGGGCGCTCATGTCCGAGGAGCCGGATCAGAGCCGGACCGCCGCCGATCTCGAAGCGGTGTTCGACGTTCCGGTCCAGGTCTCGGCCGTGCTCGGACGCGCCCGGATGGACGTCGGCGACCTGTTGAAGCTCGGGCCGGGCGCCGTGCTCGAGCTCGACCGCAAGGTCGGCGAGTCGATCGACATCTACGTCAACAACCGGCTGGTCGCGCGCGGGGAGGTGGTGCTGGTCGAGGAAAAGCTCGGCGTCACCATGACCGAGATCATCAAGCAGGAACGCAGCTGATGCTCCTGCAGATTCGCCGGCCGCGCCGCCCCGAGCCGCTGCCCTTGCGCGAGCGCAAGGAGGCCGACGGCCCTGCCGGCGACACCGGCGCGTTGATCAACGTGGGGCACAAGCGCGATCGCGCAGCGTCCGCCGGCCAACGGACAAGCCGCAAGACTTCTCTCGCCGCGCGCGGGCCGGCGTCCGCGCCGCAGAAATAACCAGGAGATTTGCACATGCGCCTGCTCATCGTCGGCACGCTTCACGGCCAGCTCACGCTGGCGACCAAGCTCGCCATGGACAAGGGCGCGACCGTCACCCATGCGGAGAGCGCCGACCAGGCGCTGAAGGTCCTGCGCGCCGGCCGCGGCGCCGACCTCCTGCTGGTCGACGTGGCGATCGATATCCGCGCCCTGTTCGAGCGCCTCGAGGCCGAGCGCATCCACCTGCCGATCGTCGCCTGCGGCACCGGCACCGACGCGCGCGCGGCGGTGGCGGCCATCCACGCCGGCGCCAAGGAGTACATCCCGCTGCCGCCCGATCCGGAACTGATCGCCGCCGTGCTGGCGGCGGTGGCCGACGATTCGCGCGAGTTCGTTTATCGCGACGACGCCATGGCACAGGTGGTCAAGCTGGCGCAGCAGATCGCGCCGTCCGACGCCTCGGTGCTGATCACCGGCGAGTCCGGCACCGGCAAGGAAGTGATCGCGCGCTACGTCCATGCCAAGTCGAACCGCGCGCGAAAACCGTTCATCTCGATCAACTGCGCCGCGATCCCGGAAAACCTGCTGGAGTCCGAGCTGTTCGGTCACGAGAAGGGCGCCTTCACCGGCGCCATCGCCCGCCGCATCGGCAAGTTCGAGGAGGCGACCGGCGGCACGCTGCTGCTCGACGAGATCTCCGAGATCGACGTGCGGCTGCAGGCCAAGCTGCTGCGCGCGATCCAGGAGCGGGTGATCGACCGCGTCGGCGGGGCGCGGCCGGTGCCAGTCGACATCCGCATCATCGCCACTTCCAACCGCAACCTTGCCGACGCGGTGCGCGGGGGGACCTTCCGCGAGGACCTGCTCTACCGCCTCAATGTGGTGAACCTGAAGATCCCGCCGCTGCGCGAGCGCCCGGCCGACGTCCTCGAACTGGCGCAGCATTTCGCCCGCATGTACGCGCAGGCCAACGGCATGCCGCCGCGTCCGCTGTCGGCCGAGGCCCGTCGCCAGCTCACCGTCAATTGCTGGCCCGGCAACGTGCGCGAACTGGAGAACACGATCCACCGCGCCGTGCTGCTGGCCTCCGGCCCGGAAATCGGGCCCGAGGCGATTCTCTCGCCCGACGGCGTCGCGCTCGACGTGTCGCGCCAGCCGCCGGCCGTCGCCCACGCGGCGCTCGCCGCCGAGCAGATCACCCGCGCCCTGGTCGGCCGCACGGTGGCCGACGTCGAGCGCGACCTGATCCTGGAGACGCTCAAGCACTGCCTGGGCAACCGCACGCACGCCGCCAATATTCTCGGCATCTCGATCCGCACGCTGCGTAACAAGCTCAACGAATATGCCGACGAGGGCGTGACGATCCCGCCGCCGGGCAGCGGCGAGGTGCGGGCGGCGGGCTGAAAGACAAGCCACACGACGAGCCAACGCGCTCCAGGTGCGGTGGCTGCGCAACGCAAGACTTTGGCGTGCGCCGACAAGCCCGCGGCGCAGGACTTCCCCATGTACGGCCGGCCCGCTGCGCACGCCGGCGTGCAGCGCGAGCCAGCGCGAGGGGAAGAAGCTGTTCAACAAAAACCAGGGATCGGTCGCGGCGCTCACCGCCGGTGCCGTTGCGATTGCACTGAGCGTCATATCGCCGGCGCCTGACGCTGCAGCAGCCCAATCGTTCACCGTCTCCGGACCGGTCCGCGTCGTCGACGGCGATACCCTCGTCGTCGACGGCGTGTCGGTGCGGCTCAAGGGTGTCGACGCCATGGAGCGCGGCACGGCGGAAGGCGACAGCGCAACGGCGACGATGCGCGCCCTCGTGCGCGAGGGCGAGAGCGTGACGTGCAGCGTCACCGGGGAGAAGACCCATCGCCGCGAGGTGGGTTACTGCGTCCGCGACCACGATGGCCTTGATCTCAACCGGGCCATCATTGCGGCCGGCGCGGCACTGGGTTGCCCGCGCTATGATCCGCGCTATGTCGAGGCGGAAACGGCCGAAGCCCGTGTTCGATTGCGCCAGGCACGCTACTGCGCGCCGCGCTGAAAGCCGTCGGCGCCCGGCGCCATGGCGGCGCTCAACCGGAGATTGTTGCTGTTTCGATGGGCGAATGCCGCGACCTATCCACTGGTTCCGCCGTACTGCCGCCGCACACGGCTTGAGCACAGGTACCCATCTGTGGAAAGGTCCCGAATCGTGCTGCCAGAAAAATGACGGTCCCGACCACCCTGCCAGGAACGATCGGGACCGCCCGGTCGGGTATACACCAAACCGCTCCCGACCGCCGGTAGCCTAGGTAACGTTTGTGGCGCACTCGGGGCTTGGTAGGCTCATTACCGTATCGTCGCCTTACCATTCCAGTTATGGGGCCGAAAGCCTTTTGCGAGGGCCGGCCCCTCGCGACGACCTTAGTGCGTGGGCCCGCGCCCCTACTCCACCGTCACGTTCATCCGGGCGGTCATGACGCCGTCGCCGAGATACAACCGACCGGTGATGTCGAACACGAATGTGTCCGAAACGTCTGTAGCTCGGACGCGACGGATAGCATCACACCGACGCCCTGGCGCGAACTGACCGTGCCACTGTTCGCGGCGTAGCCACCCTGACATTGCCGAATCGGCTCCGTCCGGCCGCCCGGACGCGCCGGCCACAGCTTCAGCCGCCGGTGGCCGACATCGTGGTGGTCCGGGGCGCGAAGCAGGCGGCGGCTGCCGAACTCGATCGTAGCCGCGCGCCAGTCGAGTTGCCGCCGCCCGCCGGCGTTAACCGCGCGCTAACCATGTGCTGGGCAAATCTTGCCCAGGGAGGCGAAGCCACCGTCGTGCAGCGAATCGGGGCAGCGCCTTGGACGCGGGGATTCCTCTCATTCGCCCGGGCGGCCCGGCGGCCGCCGCGCACGTCTTCGGCGTGCGCCAGCGGCACAGACGGGACGAGCAGGCCACCATGAGCGAGGCCACGACGGCGCCAGCTTCCGGCGGGTTCAGGCTTCCGGCCTTGGGCGAGATCGGCGCACTGTTCCGGCGCGGCGACATCGCGCTCGCCATCGGCGTGATGACCATCCTGGTGGTGCTCGTCCTGCCGCTGCCACCGATTCTCCTCGACCTGTTCCTCGCCATCTCGATCATCCTGTCGGTGCTGATCCTGATGACGTCGCTGTTCATCCACGCGCCGCTGGAGTTCTCCGCCTTTCCCACCGTGTTGCTCATTGCCACGATGCTGCGGCTCGCCCTCAACCTGGCGTCGACCCGCCTGATCCTGTCGCGCGGCCACGAAGGCACGGCCGCCGCCGGCCACGTCATCGAGGCGTTCGGCAACTTCGTAATGGGCGGCAATTTCGTCATCGGAATCATCGTGTTCACGATCCTTGTCATCGTGAACTTCGTCGTCATCACCAAGGGCTCGGGCCGCATCGCCGAAGTGGCGGCGCGATTCAACCTCGACGCCATGCCGGGCAAGCAGATGGCGATCGACGCCGACCTCTCGGCCGGCCTGATCGACGAGAAGCAGGCGCGGGCGCGGCGCAAGCAGCTCGAGGACGAGAGCGCGTTCTACGGCGCCATGGACGGCGCGTCGAAATTCGTGCGCGGCGACGCCGTCGCCGGCCTCCTTGTCGTGTTCATCAACGTGCTCGGCGGCATGATCATCGGCATCGCCCAGCAGGGCCTCCCGTTCGCCGAAGCCGGCCGCACCTACACGCTGCTCACTGTCGGCGACGGCCTGGTCACCCAGATTCCGGCTCTCATCGTGTCGACGGCGGCCGGCCTGCTGGTGTCCAAGGCGGGCGTCGGCGGCGGCGTCGACCAGGCTCTGGTCAAGCAGCTGTCCGGCTATCCCAAGGCGCTCGGCATGTCGGCCGCCGTGATGGGCGTGATGTCGCTCCTGCCCGGCATCCCGATGTTGCCCTTCCTGTTCCTTGCCGGCGGCGCCGCCAGCCTCGCCTATGTGATCGACAAGCGCCGCAAGGAGCAGCTGGCCAAGGAGGCCCTGGCGACGGATGCCGGCGCCGCCCCGGCCACCACGGCCGAGGAGCCGATCGCGGCCGCGCTCAAGATCGACGACCTCAAGATCGAACTCGGCTATGCCCTGCTGCCGCTGGTCAATGCGCTCGACGGGTCCGACCGCCTCACCGAGCAGATCAAGGCGCTGCGCCGCTCGCTCGCCGCCGAGATGGGTTTCGTCATGCCGGCGGTGCGCATCCTCGACAACGTGCAGCTCGAGCCCAACACCTACATCATCAAGGTCAAGGAAGTGGAGGCGGGGCGCGGGCGCATCTGGCCGAGCCAGTCCATGGTCATGGACCCGACCGGCGCCCAAGTGACGCTGCCGGGCGTGCACACGACCGAGCCGACCTTCGGGCTCCCGGCGACCTGGATCGACGACGCGCTCAAGGAGGAGGCGGCCGTCAAGGGCTACACGGTGGTCGATTCCTCCACCGTGCTGGCCACCCATCTGACCGAAGTGCTCAAGGCCAACATGTCCGAGCTCCTGTCCTATGGCGAGGTGCAGAAGCTGCTCAAGGAACTGCCCAAGGAGCAGGCCGAGCTGGTCAAGGACATCTCGCCAGGTCAGATCACGGTGTCGGGCATCCAGCGCGTGCTGCAGATCCTGCTCACCGAGCGCATCTCGATGCGCGACCTGTCGACCATCCTGGAGGGCATCGCCGACGGGCTGTCGTTCACCCGCAACCCGCCGATGCTGGCCGAGCACGTGCGGGCGCGGCTGGCCCGCCAGATCTGCGCCCAGTACACCACGCCGTCCGGCTACCTGCCGCTGATCGCGCTGTCGGCCAAGTGGGAACAGGCCTTCGTCGAATCGATCGTCGGCCAGGGCGAGGAGAAGAGCCTGGCCATGCAGCCCTCGCGCCTATCCGAGTTCATCATGCTGGTGCGCGAGCGGTTCGAGGAGGCCGCGCGGGAAGGCGAGGTCCCGGTCCTGGTCACCTCACCGGGCATCCGGCCGTTCGTGCGCTCGATCGTCGAGCGCTTCCGCGCCCAGACCCCGGTCCTGTCGCAGTCGGAAATCCATCCGCGCGCCCGCCTCAAGACCGTGGGCAGCATCTGAGCCCACGGGGGGCCGCCTCAGCGGCGGCACCGGCCGCCCTGAACCGGCGGGCATGTTTCCGCGACGAAATGGTTAACGACATTCGGTGGAAACATCGGCGTGGGACGATCGTTAATAGATTGATCGACCCCACCGGACAGGGGACACTGCCATGACCCACTCGCTGCTCGGCGCCGACCGCATCACCCACCTCAAGATCCTGACCGTGGCGCTGGTGGCTTGCGTGGTGTTCGTCATGGTCGGCATTGCCGCCCACCTCGGCGACTTCGAGACGGCCGGCGCCATGATGCAGAACCAGCCCGTGGTAAAGGCCGGCAAGTCGACCATCTTCACCACCCGCTACGACGTGACCATCCGCTAAGGCCCCCTTCACGACTGCAAGCTCTCGGCCGGTCCCCGCCTGGGGCCGGGCCGCGCCTGTCTGCGGCGGCCAGCATTTCGTAGCCGGCAGATCCCGGCAGCTAAAAAAGGCCCGCTTTCCGCCGAGAAAATGCGGCAACGACGTGGCGAGCCATTGTTTCCGCCTAGAAATAAAACACGACATTCGGCGGAAATAAGCCTGTGCCATTGTCATACACGGTGAAGATCGCCGCCGGGCACGAATCGTAGCCCCCTTCGGTCCCCCCCGAGTTCGGTACACGATTTTGTGACCGGCGGCCTTCTGAACCAAGTGACCGTGGATAAGTATGTAACTACAGAAGCTTTGAACCTTTTCCCCTGCGCCCGCGACTAATCGGCGAGGACCCGGGGAGGATCTTGAGATGACCCACTCTCTGATCGGCGCCGACCGCACCACCCACGTCAAGATCGTTGCCGTGGCTTTGGTGAGCGCCATTGTGCTGGTGATGGTGGGCATCACCGCCCGCGTGGCCGAGAGCGATACCGCGTCCGCCCGGCTGCAGGCCGAAGGCCCGGTTCTGAAGGCCGGCAAGCCCGCAACCTTCACGACCCGCGACGGCACGACCATTCGATAAGAAATCAGTGACCTCCAATTCTGTTAGCGCGCCGATGCCCCGGCGCGCTAATTTTTTGTGCGCTTGACGAGACTTATGGCGCGCGGGCGGGGAAGTCCGGCGCCGTCGTCTGCACCAGCCGGCCGTGATAGAGGACCGGCCCGGTCGGCGCCCCGGTCGGCGAGCCGCCCTCGGGCTCGAGCGAGATCGCAAAGGTCGCCCGGTTGAGGACCACGGGGTCGTATTGGGCGGCGGCGTGCTTCACCGTATAGGGTGCTGCCCCGATGACCCCGAGCGAGCGCGGCCCCGGATACTTGTCGGAGACCAGCCACAGTTCGTAGCTCTTGCCGGCCTGCTGCTCGGCGCCGACCCGACGCACGGTCAGCGACCGCTTGTCGAGATCGAAGGTCAGCAGGAAGGCCGGCGACGCGTCGTCCTTCTGGAACACCGCGACGAATTCGGCCGGCTGCGCCGACGGCACCTCGACGGTCTTGACCACCACCTTTTCCTTCGACTGCAGGGCCGAGGGTAACAGGTCGGGATTGGCTTCCCGCACCACGACCAGTGCCAGCAAGCAGGCGGCGAGTGCCCCGGTAAGCATGGTGGCCGTCCGCCACCGCTTGACCCGCCGCGACAGCTCGATGACCTCGGCGCCCTGGGTGCCGGCGGGCGGCACTGCCGCACCGGCCCCACCGGCCGCGGCTCCCGGCAGCACCACAAACTCGACCGGCGCCCTGAGGGTGGGCTTTCGCTCCAGCGCGGGCGGTTCCGGCCGGACATGGGGCGGCTCGGGTCGGATGGCAGCCGGCGGCACGGGTGGCGTTCGGGCCGCTGGCGCTGGCGGAGTCATGGCCGCCGCTGGCGGAGTGGCCGCCGCCGCTGGCGGAGTGGCGGCCGCCGCTGGCGGAGCCGCTGCCGACGGCTCGGGTCGGCCGGCGGCAGGCGCAGTCGGCCGGGTGGCAAGCGGCGGCACGGGCGGCGTTCCGGCCGCCGGCGGCGGCGCGGGCGGGGCAACGGGAGGCGGCGCGGGCGCTACCGCGGCGGCGGGCGGCGGGCGCGGCATAGGCGGCGTTGGCGGCACGGCGGGGGCAGCCGGTTCGGCGATCGGAGCTCCCGGCGCCGGCGCTGCGGCTTCCGGCTTTGCGGTCGGGTCGGTTGTCGGCTTGAGCGCCTCGATGGCCGGCTCCATCAGCTTGGCGCTGATCGCAACCCCGGCCTTGATGCGCTCCCACATGTCGGCCGGCGGCTCCACCGGATCCACCATGGCGGACAATTCACCCAGCCGCCGTTCCCAGCCGCGCACGACCTCGGCAAAGGCCGCATCGGCGGTGATGAGCCCCTGCGCCTCGGTGCGCTCGTCCGGGCCGAGCGTGCCAAGCACGTATTCGGCGGCAAGCACTTCCTTGTCCTGGTCGATCGTCACGCTCCGAGGCACTCCCGCAAATCGATCAAGCTGCGCCTGAGCCAAGTCTTGATCGTATTCACCGGCTTATCGAACTTCAGCGCCAGCTGCTCGCGGCTCCAGCCATTGTAGTACGCCAGCAGGACGATGCGACGGCGATCCTCGTCGAGCGCCCCTAGACAGGCGAGCAACCGCTGGAGGTCGTCGGTGAGCTCCCGCCGGGCGAGCGGATCGGGATCATCGCCCGCCACCTCCAGAGTCGCCGGCTCGTCCTCGATCGACAATTCCGCCTTCTTGCGCACGAGGTCGATGGCGCGGTTGCGCGCGATCGCAACCATCCAGGTCATCGGTGATGCCATACGCGAATCGAACTCTCCGGCGCTGCGCCAAATCTTCAGATAAGTGTCCTGCATGACCTCGTCTGACAGATCGGCTCGTCGCAAGATACGCAGCACCACGCCGTACAGTTTCGCGCGGGTTGCGGCGTAAAGTCGCTCGAAAGCCGCCTGGTCGCCCTTGGCGACGGCGGAGAGAAGCCAGACGAGTTCATTCGGCGTCAGCATTAACGCCCCTCCGCCGGTTGTTCATACCGGGCACAACCCTGTTCGCGCCACCGGGGCGACCGTGACAGCAATACGATGCAGCGCGCTTTTGGTTTTGCGTCAGCCGGCGTGGATGGCCTCCCCGGCGGCCCATGTTGTGCAGAACGTCCGGCGAGCGCAAGCCACCCGGCGTTCAACCGCAGTTTCCTGTGGAACACGACGTCGGTGGTGGATTGCAAGGTGCTTCACTTGTCGGCGCGTCACGCATGCAGCGCCGCGGCGGAAACGCCATTGCGCAAGCGGAGCGCGCGCGCCTGCGTCCCGATCAGCACCGCGGGCAGACGTCGAACGCGCCGACGTGGTTGGCGAAGCTGGTGCGGGTCAGCCGCGGACGCCCAACAGACCGATCTGGTCGAGTTCGGCCTGCTCGCGGGCGTTCCCCACCGCGCGCTCGCGCTGCTGGTCGCGCTCGTCGAGCAGTTCGACCTTCTTGAGATCCTCGAACGCCTCGCCGAGCGCCGCCTTGGCCTCGTCGAGCTGCACCTTGAGGTCGTCGGCCGAACGCTTGAGATTCTCGCGCCGTTGCATGGCGGCCTTGGCGTAGGTCGGATAGGCAAAGTGGGCAGGATCGTGAATGCCGGCGCGGTCCTGCTCGGCCAAGATCTCGCGATCGAGATCTGTGGCCATGCGTTCGAACTCGGCGACCATGCCTTCGATCTGCGCCACCTTGCGGCGCTTTTCATCGACCTGAAACTTTCTCAGGCGAATGAGCGTCTCACGCGACTTCATCGACTCCTACTCCCGAAGCCCGAGCGAATGCGGATGCCGTTGTGCTGGCGGAGCTCTTCCGCCGGTGCCTGAGTAGCACCGCCTCCAATGGTGCCACGACAACGTTAGTTTTCGGTTTCCATGTCCGCCAAGATTTGCTCAAGACGTTGATAACCCTCGGTCAGGGTGGCGGTTTCGCCCTTGTCCTGGCCCAAAAACTCCTCCAGGGGGCCGTGCAGGGCGATGGCCTCGTCGACCTCAGGGCTGCTGCCCGGCCGATAAGCGCCCAGGCGGATCAGTTCCTCCATGTCGGCGTAGGTGGCCATGACCTGGCGGGCGCGGGTGAGGACCGCCAAGTAGCGCGGGTCGGCGGCCCGCGGCATGGTCCGCGACACGGATTTGAGGATATTGATGGCCGGATAGCGCCCGCGTTCGGCGATGGCTCGCTCCATGACGATATGGCCGTCGAGGATAGCGCGCACCGCGTCGGCCACCGGTTCGTTGTGGTCGTCGCCCTCCACCAGGACCGTGAACAGGCCCGTGATGGTGCCCTCCCCGGGCCCTGGCCCCGCCCGTTCGAGCAGGCGCGGCAGCTCGGTGAACACGGTCGGCGTGTAGCCCTTGGCGGTCGGCGGCTCGCCGGCGGACAGCCCGATCTCGCGCTGGGCCATGGCGAACCGGGTCACCGAATCCATCAGCACCAGCACATCCTTGCCCTCGTCGCGGAAGAACTCGGCGATCGCCAGGGTCAGATAAGCGGCCTGGCGCCGCATCAGAGCCGGCTCGTCCGAGGTGGCGACCACCACGACCGAACGGGCGAGGCCGGCGTCGCCAAGGTCCTCCTGGAGGAATTCCTGCACCTCGCGGCCGCGCTCGCCGACCAGGCCGATCACCGATACGTCGGCCGCGACGTTGCGGGCCAGCATGGACAGGAGGACCGACTTGCCGACGCCCGATCCGGAAAAAATGCCCATGCGCTGGCCGCGGCAGCAGGTCATGAAGGTGTTGAGGGCACGTACGCCGAGGTCGAGCGGGGCGCCGACCCGGCGCCGCGTGTGGGCCGCCGGGGCGCTCGCCCGGAACGCAAAGGGTGAGGAGCCGGGCGGCAACGGGCCCTTGCCGTCGATCGGCTCGCCCATGGCGTTGACCACCCGCCCGAGCCAGCCCGCCGACGGCCGTACCGCGCCCGCCACCGCGCTGACCAGCGCCCGGCAGCCGCGCCGCACCCCTTCGAGCGGGGCGAACGGCATGAGCAGCGCATGCGCGCCGGAGAACCCGACCACCTCGCACCGAATGGCACGGCCGCGGCCGGTCTCGATCAGCACCCGCGCCCCCATCGACATGGCATGGATCGGGCCGGCCACCTCGACCATGAGGCCGCGCACCCCCACCACCCGGCCATAGATCTCGACGCCGTCGAGCCCGGCGATCTGCTCAGCCAGAGCTTTCATTAACCCTCCTAAATCCTTGCAAGGCTGAAGCGGCTTTAACCGGGCGTTTACCCGCTTCGTTAAAGATATCGTCAGAGCTAAGGGGCAACTGGGCTCGTCCAGCCAGAAGGGAGGGGCGAGTTGAGGGAATCGGTTGAGGCTGATTCTTAATGCTGAACATGAGCGGGAATTGGGACAGAAAGCCAGTCTCCGGCAAGATATTACGGCGGTTCCTAAGGGCTCGCCCAGACAATGCTTGCTCGCGGGAATCAGGTTCTGTTAACCATTCCTTCTTAGTGTTCGAATCGGTTTGTTCCAAGGCGTTTTCATGCGCCCGCAGTTGCGGCGCGCCGATCTAAGCCCGAGGCGGCGAGGAAGGGGATTGGCATGCGCGTTTTGCTGATCGAGGACGATAGCGCGACAGCGCAGTCGATTGAGCTGATGCTCAAGTCCGAAAGCTTCAACGTCTATACGACGGATCTCGGCGAGGAAGGCGTCGACCTCGGGAAACTCTACGACTACGACATAATCCTGCTCGACCTCAACCTGCCCGATATGTCGGGTTTCGAGGTGCTGCGCTCCCTCCGCGTCTCCAAGGTCAAGACACCGATCCTCATCCTGTCGGGCCTCGCCGGCATCGAGGATAAGGTCAAGGGCCTCGGTTTCGGCGCCGACGACTACATGACCAAGCCGTTTCACAAGGACGAGCTGGTGGCGCGCATCCACGCCATCGTGCGGCGCTCCAAGGGTCATGCCCAGTCGGTCATCCAGACCGGCGACCTGGTGGTCAACCTCGACACCAAGACGGTGGAAGTCAACGGCGCCCGCGTGCACCTGACCGGCAAGGAATACCAGATGCTGGAGCTCCTGTCCCTGCGCAAGGGCACCACGCTGACCAAGGAGATGTTCCTCAACCACCTCTATGGTGGCATGGACGAACCCGAACTGAAGATCATCGACGTGTTCATCTGCAAGCTGCGCAAGAAGCTGGCGAATGCGTCGAACGGCAAAAACTACATCGAGACCGTGTGGGGCCGCGGCTACGTGCTGCGCGAGCCGAGCGACGACGAGGCCCGCATCCCGGCCTGACGGCCGCATCGACGAATTGATGAAAAGCCCCGCCGCGAGGCGGGGTTTTTGGTTTCTGCGATCACTTCCCGTCGTGGAAGATGATGCCGGCGGTGTGGCGCTGGCCCGAGCGTAGCCGGCTGACGCCGTGGCGCATGGTGACCCGATAGACGCCGCGCGTGCCCTGCACCGGCCGGTGGTGCACTGGAAAGATCACGCCCTCGCCCTGCCGGAGCGGCACCACCTCGGCGCGCGACTGCATGCGCGGCCGCTGCTCGGTGAGGACGAATTCGCCGCCGGAAAAATCGGTGCCCGGCCGCGACAGCAGGAACGCGACCTGCAGCGGGAACACGTGCTCGCCGTAGACGTCCTGGTGCAGGCAATTGTAGTCGCCTGCCCCGTACTGCAGGAGCAGCGGCGTCGGCCGCGTCTGGCCGGCGGCGTGGCAGCGCGCCAGATAGGCGGCGTGGTCGTCCGGGAAGCGGGGCGCAAGGCCGAGCGCCTCGTTCCAGCGGTTGGCGACCGCGGCCAGCGGCGGATAGAGCGCCGTCCGCAGGCCCAGGACCGTGTCGGGCAGCGGATAGGCGAAATACTTGTATTCGCCGCGGCCGAAGCCGTGCCGGGCCATGACGATGCGGCTGCGGAACGGCGCATCCGACGCATACAGGCCGGCCAGCGCCACCGCTTCCTCCGGCGTCAGCAAGGCTCCGGTGGTGGCGCAGCCATGGGCGTTGAGCTGCGCCGCCAGATCGGCCCAATCGAGGCGGGCGACGCGCTCCGCCAGGGTATCTTTCGCGTCGGCGCGGGGACGCCGGGCCGGCATGCCACCGTTCATGATGCGGCCTCCCTTTGCAACAGTGCCTCCTTGCGCGCAACGCCCCAACGATAGCCCGAGGACGAACCGTCGCGACGCACCACGCGATGGCAGGGAATCGCCACCGCGATGACATTCGATGCGCAGGCCTGTGCCACGGCGCGCGCCGCCCGTGGCCGGCCGATGCGCCGGGCGATCTCGGCATAGCTTGCCGTCGCGCCGGCGGGAATCGCGCGGATGGCGCGCCACACGCGCTGCTGGAAGGCAGTGCCGCGAATGTCGAGCGGCAGGTCGCGGCCGTGCGCCGGCGCCTCGATCAGGCCGACCACCTGCGCCACCAACTGCTCGAATTTTGCATCGCCGCCGACCAAGCGCGCTCGCGGGAAGCGAGCCTCCAGAGCGCGAACGAGGGCCTCTGGATCGTCGCCGAACTCGATGGCGCAGACGCCCTTCTCGGTTGCCGCCACCAGGATGGCGCCGAGCGAGCACTCGCCCACAGCGAAGCGGATCAGGTTGTTGCCTCCGCCAGCGCGGAACTCGGTCGGCGTCATGCCGAGCAGATCGGACGACGCCGCATAGAAACGGCCGCTGGAGTTGAAGCCGGCACCATAGATCGCCTCGGTCACGCTGTCGCGGCTGGCGAGGGCATCGCGCACGCGCCGCCCGCGATGGGCGCCGGCATAGGCCTTGGGCGTGACACCGGTCGTGGCCTTGAACAGGCGGTGGAAATGAAAGCGGCTCAGGCCGGCCGCCTTGGCCAGCGTCGCGAGGCTGGGGTGCTCTTCCGCCTCCTCGATCATGCGGCACGCCTGCGCCACCGCTGCCGCCTGCCGCGCATCGGGCGCAAGCTCGTTCGGCCGGCAGCGCTTGCACGCGCGAAAGCCGGCGCGCTCGGCTTCGGCACAGGAGGCGTGGAACTGCACGTTCTCGCGGCGCGGCAGCCGCCCCGCGCACGACGGCCGGCAATACACGCCGGTCGTCCGCACAGCATAGTAGAACACGCCGTCGGCGGAACGGTCGCGTCGCTGCACGGCCTGCCAGCGCGCATCGTCGTCGCGGACCGGCCGGGATCGCGGCTGGTTTGCGCTCATCGTCGAGGACACCATCTCTTTGCTCCATCGGGTTGCGGACGGATCCTGCTTCCGTCTCGTCACGGACAATCTAGGGCGCGCTGCGGCGCAAGCACTCCGCTCCTTGCTGTCAAATCCACGATGGCTGCGCCACCCGAAACCTGCCCGCCCCGCCGGCATTTCGCCGCCGCGCGAAGCCGGTGCACATTCCACCGCAACAACCGGAGTGTGGCGCGTGTCATCGGTCCCCAAGTCATCCGCGGGGACGAAAGGGATGCAACGCGGAGCGCAACAATGATCACGTCGCATGACGGAATGCTGCTGGGCCATCAGGCGGAAAACCACGCACGCCGGCCGCCCGCTGCCTTGCCGCAACATAGAACGGCCGATCCGGCCATTCTCTACTTCGGAACGCCGGTTGTGCTGATCAGCAGCGTCAACGAGGACGGCTCGTACAACCTGGCGCCGATGTCCTCAGCCTGGTGGCTCGGCCGACATTGCATGCTCGGGCTCGCCGCGGTCTCGCAGACCCCGCAGAACCTGATCCGCACGCGCGAATGCGTTCTCAACCTGCCATCAGACACGATGGTGGCGGCGGTGAACCGCCTGGCGCGCACGACCGGTTCGGATCCGGTGCCGGAAATCAAAGTGCGGCGCGGCTATCGTCACGTGCGCGACAAGTTCGGTCTCGCCGGGCTCACGCCGATCCGGTCCGAGGCCGTGGCGGCACCGCGCGTCCAGGAATGCCCGGTGCAGCTCGAGGCCAGGGTCGAGTCGGTGCATCCGCTGGCCGAGCACGATCCGCGCCAGCGCGGACGCGCGCTGGCGATCGACGTCAGGATCGTGCGCGTGCATCTGGCGGGATCAATCCTGATGGACGGCGATCCCGACCGGGTCGATCCCGACAAATGGCGGCCGCTCATCATGAGCTTTCAGCAATTCTACGGCCTTGCGCCGGACCGGCTGCATTCTTCGGAGCTGGCAAAAATCCCGGAATCGGCATACCGGCTCTGATGGCGAGGAGACGGATGCAACTGCATTCGCCGCGGAGCTGCCATTTGCCCTGGCGCGCGCCCGTTGACGACCGCGCGCGCCACCGCGCATCATGGTTGTCCCGCCGAGAACCTCTCGCCACAGATCAGGATTCCATGTCCCCGCTCAACGCCGACGAAGAAGCCGCCTCGCTGCGCACCATGGCGGGCGCGCCCGTTTTCATGAACCTGCACGAGATCGTCGCCAAGGCCCGGCAGAATCTCAGTCAGAACGATTGGGACTACATCGTCGGCGGCACCGAAAGCGAGACGACCTTGCGGCGCAATCGGCTCGCCCTCGACACGGTCGCGTTCCGGCCCCGCGTGCTGCGCGACGTCAGCGCCGTCGACGCATCGACCACGGCATTCGGACGCAAGCTGCGGCTGCCCGTCCTGCTGGCGCCGGTTGGCTCGCTCGAAAGCTTTCACACGGCAGGCGCGGAATCCGTCGTGCGGGCCGCGCGCGAATTCGGCGTCATCCACATGCTGAGCTCGGCCTGCGAGCCGGGGCTCGAGGACGTCGCCAAGGCGGCGGCTGAGGCCGTGCGCATCTACCAGCTTTATGTGCGCGGGGACGCCGCCTTCGTGGACGACCACGTCGAGCGCGCCATCGCCAACGGCTATGCGGCGTTCTGCCTGACAGTCGACACCGCTCACTATAGCCGGCGCGAGCGCGACGTCGCCAAACGCTTCGTCACGCTGGGCCGACGGCGGGCCACCGGCCGAACATTCCAGGCAGCCCTCGACTGGCACACGGTCAAACGCATCAAGAGCAAGTTCGACATCACGCTCGCCCTCAAGGGCATCGGCACGGCGGAAGACGCCCGCATCGCGGTCGAGCACGGGGTCGAGTGGATCTATGTGTCCAATCACGGCGGCCGCCAGCTCGATCACGGCCGCGGCTCCATGGATGTGCTCCCCGAGATCGTCGAGGCGGCCGGCGGCCACGCGAAAATCATCGTGGACGGCGCCTTCTGCCGCGGCACCGACATCGTGAAGGCGATCGCGGCCGGCGCCCACCTGATCGGGCTCGGGCGCATGCAGTGCTACGGGCTGGCGGCCGGCGGCCAAGCCGGCGTGGTGCGCATGCTGGAGCTGATGGAGGACGAGGTGCAGCGCTGTCTTGGCCTGCTCGGCGTCACGAATCTCGGCGAGCTCGACCGCAACTACCTGCACCCGGCACCGGCGACCACGCCGCCGCACGTGCTCAGCGCGTTTCCGCTGCTGCGGATCGAGGACTATCGGTATTGATGCAAATCAGACCGCAAACTCGTTTGCCTTGTCGGTGGCGGCCTGCCCGTTTCCGGGTCGCCACGACATGGCTCGCGGCCGCGCTCCCTCCCGTATTTCACAGCAACAGATTGCATGAACGCAGCGGCGACCCGCGTCATCTAATGAAGCGACTGCCCATTGGCGCTGACACGTCCGCTTCTGTGGTAGATTGCGGACCACGCCTTTCTGCTGCCTCTGACGGATGCGGACAGCCATGACTCTCTCAAACAAACAGCAGCTGCAGATCAAGCACTTGCTGATCGAGAACCCCAAGATCACCGTCGAGGAAATCAAGGCCAAGCTCGGGCGGGATGGCGCCACACTCACCTCGGCCTCGATCGCCGAGTTGCGCGCCGACGTGCAGCACTGCCGGCGCCTGCTCGAGGAGGAAGGGTTGCTGTCGCCGGCCAAGAAACCGCCGGGCCGTACCGGATCAGTAGACGGGAAGCAATCGCCCGAAGCGAAGGGTGCCAACGCGCAATCCATCGCCCGACCTCGCTCGACTGGACTGCAGGCGCGGATCAAGAACTTGCTCAACGAGAACCCGGACATCAGCGTGGACCAGATCAGGGCCCAGCTCGGGCGCGACGGGGCTTTCGTTTCGCCGGAATCGATCGCCGAGCTGCGTGCCGACGTCATGCATTGCCGACGCCTGCTCAAGGAGCAAGGCTTGGTGTCTCCGGCCAAGAAATCGACGGAGCGTCCCGGATCGGAGCAATCCATCGCCCGACCACGCCCGACCGGACTGCAGGCGCGGATCAAGAACTTGCTCAACGAGAACCCGGACATCAGCGTGGACCAGATCAGGGCCCAGCTCGGGCGCGACGGCGCTTTCGTTTCGCCGGAGTCGATCGCCGAGCTGCGTGCCGACGTCATGCACTGCCGACGCCTGCTCAAGGAGCAAGGCCTACTGCCGCCCGTCAAGAAATGAGCGGCGGCCGGCGCGCGGCAGCGCGCAAGGCCCTGGCTTGCCAGCGGGCTTCCGTCTCAGAAGGGGTTTTTGGGTCGGTGTCAGCGGTTGCCGACGACCGCCAGGCGCGGCGCCGGCGCACCCACGGCGGCCAGCGCCGGCCGCGCCGCCTTGCTGCCCGCCGCATTCGGGGCGTAGACGCCGCGCTGGTCGGTCAGCGGCTTGAACGAGTCGGTCAACCCGACCACGGTCTCGGCCGCCCCCAGCACCAGATAGCCGTCCGGCTGCAGCACCCTGGCGAGGCGGTCGAACACGTCGATCTTGGTGTCCTGGTCGAAATAGATCAGCACGTTGCGGCAGAAGATGATGTCGAAGTGGCCGAGATGCGTGAAGTTGTGCAGCAGGTTGAGCGGCTTGTACTGAACCATGGCCCGCAGTTCGGGCGCGATCTGCCAGCTCTCGCCGACCTGGCTGAAGTACTTGACCAGCATCTGAATCGGCAGGCCGCGCTGCACCTCGAACTGGCTGTAGATTCCCGCCTTGGCCTTCTCCAGCACCTCGGTCGACAGGTCGGTGCCGATGATCTCGATGCGCCAGCCGGCGACCTGAGGCGCCATCTCCTTGAGGCACATGGCGAGCGTATAGGGCTCCTGGCCGGTGGATGCCGCCGCGCACCAGATGCGGATCTGGCGTTGGGCGGCGCGCGCCGCCAGCAGCGCCGGCATGATCTGGCCGCGGAAATGATCGAACGGGATCTTGTCGCGAAAGAAGAACGATTCGTTGGTCGTCATCGCCTCGACGACCTCGACGATCAGCGCCTCGGCGCCGGGCGCCTTGAGCTTCTGCACCAGCCCGCCGAGCCCCTCCACGCCGGCGCGGCGCGCGACCGGCAACAACCGGCTCTCCACCAGATACTGCTTGTCGGCCGACAGGGTCAGGCCCGAGCGCTCCTTGAGCAGTTTCCGCAGGTAATCGTAGTCGAGCGGTGTCACACCCGGTCTCCCTGAAACAGACGGACGACCTTGGGAGCGATCTGATCGATCGGCAGCACGGCCGAGCACACGCCGGCATTGGCGGCGGATCCCGGCATGCCCCACACGACGCTCGTCGCCTCGTCCTGGGCGATGACGCTGCC
>Ga0126380_10000147_pt1 | contig 18596 bp, 13 predicted proteins | sample PanSoiMetPlot_26_FD_92544 | JGI IMG/M metagenome (GOLD analysis project Ga0126380, IMG submission 92544) | Tropical forest soil microbial communities from Panama - MetaG Plot_26 | ecosystem: Environmental > Terrestrial > Soil > Tropical forest > Bulk soil | place: Panama | collected 2016-02-17
CCGGGCAGAGCGGCGGGGCGCCGGCCGGCGCATCCTTCACGACCATGGGGACCGCGGCCGCCGCCGCTGACACGATCGCCCCGGCGACCGCGATCGCCTGCAACGGGGCGGCGTGCTCCACCGCCACCTACACCAGTACGGTCACCGTGAGCCTGGGCGCCATCGACACCGGCTCGGGCGTGGCGAGCACCCACTACACCACCGACGGGACGCCGCCGACCCAGGCCAGCCCGCTGTACACCGGCCCGTTCCCGGTTGGCGCCACGACGACCGTCCAGTACCGCTCCTGGGACAACGCCGGAAACGCCGAAGCGGCGGCCGGCTCGGCAACCATCACGGTAGGACAGCCGCCAGACAACACGCCACCGGTCACCACGATCGCCTGCAACGCGGCGGCCTGCACCAGCAGCGGATACACGGCCCCGGTGACCGTCACGCTCACGGCGGCCGATTCCGGCTGGGGGGTGTACAAGACCTACTACACCACCGACGGATCCACGCCGACCACGTCCAGCACCGTGTACACCGGTCCGTTCAGCGTCAAGAGCAACACGACGGTGAAATTCTTCTCGACCGACGCGGCGAACAATTCAGAACAGCCAAGGGCCCAGGCGATCGCGTTCACGGTGGTGGTCTCGCTCACCTTCGATGACGGCCTGCAGAACCAGTACGACCTTGGCTTCCTGCGCGCCCTGAAGCCGCACAACCTCAACGGCACCTTCTACATCGTCAGCGACCTGCAGAATGTCGATCCCGAGCACATGACCTGGCCCGAGCTGACCGCGCTGAACAATGGGGGAAACGAAGTCGGCGGTCACACGCTGCACCACATCAATCTCAAGACCACCACAGATTTCAACACCAAGGTCACCGAGGTCTGCCAGGACCGGCAGAACCTCATTAATCACGGGTTCTACCCGACGAGCTTCGCCTACCCCGAGGGCGCGTACGACGCGACCGCGCAAAACATCGTGCGCAACTGTGGTTACAGCACGGCCCGCGCCGCTGGCGGCATCGACGTGGCCGGCGAAGGCGCCGGGCCGGTGTACGCGGAAGCCATCCCGGCCAAGGACCTGTTCGCGACACGCACTGCGTATGATCCACCCGCGGGGAACCCGCCGAACGTGCCGCCCATCACGCTTTCCCACCTCAAAGCCAACGTCATCGCGGCGGCCCAGCAGGGCGGCGGGTGGGTCACCGAGGTGCTGCACCAGGTGTGCTCGCAGACGTTCGACCCGGCTAACTACGGCAGTTGTGTCAGCGACTGGGGCCCCATCGAGCTGGACACGCTGAACGCGTTCCTCGACTGGCTGCAGAACGCCGGCCAGCCCGGCGGCGCCCCGGCAGGCACCGTGGTCAAGACGGTGACCCAGGTGATCAACGGGCCGGACACCCAGGCGCCGATCACCACGCTGCAATGCGACGGATCGCCGTGCCAGGCCGGCGCCTACGGCGGCTCGACGACCATCGCGCCGTTCGGGAAGGACCCCGGCGGGTCCGGCGTGAAGGCGACCTACTACACGACGGATGGTTCCACGCCGACCACGTCGAGCCCGGTCTTCACCCAGCCGTTCACCATCAACCAGCCAATGACGCTGAAGTTCTTCTCGGTGGACAACTCGGGCAATACCGAGCCCGTGCAGGCGCAGACGGTGCAGGTGCAGCCGAATACTGATCCGATCGTCGGCGCGGCCGGCGACATCGCCTGTGACCCGGCCTCGCCCGCGTTCAACAATGGCGTGGGCACCGACACCGACTGCAAGGCCGCGGCGACCGCCAGCCTGCTGACCGGCCTGGACGCCGTGCTGCCCATCGGTGACGACCAGTACGACTGCGGCGGCGTGAGCGCGTTCCAGCAGTCCTACGGCCCGACCTGGGGCGTGAAGAAGTCGATCACCTACCCGGTGCCGGGGGACGAGGACTACAAGACCAGCGGCGGGACCGGCTGCCCGGCCACCGCGGGCGCCGGATACCAGCAGTACTACAGCAGCAGCGGCGGGCTGTTCGGCTCACCGGTCCCGTCAGCGGTGAACCTCAACCCGGCCACCGGCTACTACAGCTACAACCTCGGCAGCTGGCACATCATCGCGCTGAACACCGCGCCGTGCGGCCTGGACAACCCGTCCTTCTGCGCGGCCGGCTCGGCGCAAGAGCAGTGGCTGCAGAACGACCTGAGCCAGAACAACGCGCTGTGCACGCTGGCCTACTTCCAGAACCCGCGCTGGACGTCGAACGGCACGTCCGGAGGCCACACCGACTACCAGCAGTTCTGGCAGGACCTGTACCGGGGCGGCGCAGACGTCGTGCTGAACGGTGACTCGCACTGGTACGAGCGGTTTGCGCCGTTGAACGCCTCGGGCGTGGTGGACAATGCCTTCGGGGTCCGCGAGTTCATCGCCGGCACCGGCGGGGCCGGCCTGGAAACGCCAGGGGCGCCACGCCCCGGCAGCCAGGTGCTGAATGCCACCACGCACGGCGTGATCAAGATGACACTGCATAACGGCAGCTATGGTTGGCAGTTCGCCAACGATGGCGAGAGCGCATTCACCGACGCCGGGTCGGCAAACTGTCACAACAAGCCACCGGCGTAAAGGCTGCCCGTTTAACCGGGCCCGAAAAGGCGCGGAGAGGCACCCCAACAAACTGAGCGGGGCTACGACTGATGGGGGATGCGAGTTCATCCGGCCGTACCTAAGTTGGTAACGGCCGGATGAACTCCGGCCAAACAAAAAGGATGGCCTAATGATCTGGCCGCTGCCTGGCTAGTTCACGTGGGGGGCGCTGACTGAATTGATGAGATCTCGGGGTACGGGTTTCCGGATCGCAGTCGCCGGCTGCGGGTATTGGGGTTCGAAACACGTTCGCGTGCTGCATGGGTTTGACGACGTGGAAGAAGTAATCGTCGTCGATTCCTGCGAGGACCGGGCACGGAAACTGGCCCGCAGCTACAAGTCAGCCTCCTGGCACACCGCCCTCGGCCCCGCGCTGGCGCAGGCGGACGCGGTGGTGGTCGCCACCCCGCCCAGCACGCACGTGGCGGTGGCGCTCCAGGCGATCGAGGCCGGCAAGCACGTCCTGGTCGAGAAGCCGCTGGCGCCTACCACCAGGGACGCCCGCTTGCTGCAAGCCGCGGCGGCAGCGGCGGGCGTGGTCCTCATGGTGGGGCACACGTTCGAGTACAACCCGGCGGTCCGCAAGCTCCGTGAACTCGTCCAGAACGAGGAACTGGGCGAGGTGTACTACATCGACAGCGCCCGGCTGAACCTGGGCCTGTACCAGAACGACGTCAACGTCATCCTCGACCTCGCCCCGCACGACATCTCGATCATCAACCACGTGCTGGGCCGTGCGCCGGTCGCGGCGCAGGCCTGGGCCTCCCGGCACGCGCACCGCCGGTTCGAGGACGTCGCCTACCTGCGCCTGTTCTATGACGACTTCTTCGACGACCGTGGCCTGTCCGCGAACATCCACGTGAGCTGGCTCGACCCATGCAAGGTGCGGCGGGTCACCGCGGTGGGCAGCCAGAAGATGGCTGTCTACGACGACCTCGCCGTGGACGAGCGGATCCGGGTCCTGGACAAGGGCGTCTGCCTGCCGCCTGACGGCGACAACCTGACCCAGCCGCCGTTGTCCTACCGCTACGGCGACATCGTGGTCCCGTTCATCTCCCCGGACGAGCCGCTCGGTGTGCAGGATGGCCACTTTGTCGACTGCATCGCCACCGGCGCCAGGCCGTTGACCGACGCCGAGAACGGCCTGGCCGTGGTGGCGGCGCTGGAAGCCGCGGAACTGTCCCGGCGCCTGGGCCGGCCGGTACTCCTGGAAGAACTCAGCACCGAGGGCCGCCTGGCCGATCTCCGCCTCGCGGGGGCGTCATGACCGGCCAGATCCCGTTCCTGGACCTGGCCGCGATGACGCAGGAGGTGCGGGACGACATCGAGCAGGGCTGGCAGCGCGTGCTCGCATCGAACCGGTTCATCGGCGGCGACGAGGTGGCCCGGTTCGAGGCAGCCTGGGCCGGCTACTGCCAGGTGCCGCACGCGATCGGCGTGGCGAACGGGACTGACGCGCTCCAGCTCACCCTCACCGCGCTCGGCATCGGGCCAGGTGATGAGGTCATCGTGCCCGCGAACACGTTTGTGGCGACGGCCGAGGCCGTGGTCCTGGCCGGAGCCGTGCCGCGGTTCGCGGACGTCAGCCCGGACACCCTGCTGCTCACGCCCGAGTGCCTGGAGGCCGCCATCACCGGCCGGACCAAGGCGGTCATCGTCGTCCACCTGTATGGGCAGCTGCCCGACATGGGCGCGCTTCGCCGGGCCGCGGACCGGGCTGGCCTCGCGCTCATCGAGGACGCCGCGCAGGCGCACGGGAGCACCTGGCACGGCCGCCGGGCCGGGTCCTTCGGCGTGGCCGGCTGCTTCAGTTTCTACCCCGGCAAGAATCTCGGCGCGTTCGGCGACGCCGGCGCGGTGGTGACCGCCGATCCCGGCCTGGCCGGGCGGATCCGCGTGCTACGCGATCACGGCCGGACTCCTGGCTCGCACTACCAGCACGAACTGATCGGGACAAACAGCCGCCTCGACGCGATGCAAGCCGTGGTACTCACCGCGAAGCTCGCCCGGCTGGACGCGTGGAATACCGCGCGCCGGTCCGTTGCCGCCCGGTACCGCACGGCGCTGGCAGGCAGCCCGGCCCGGCTGGTCGCGGAGGTCCCCGGGATGCGGGGCGTCTACCACCTTGCCGTGGTGCGCGTCCCCGGCCGGGACCGGGTCAGTGCGGACCTCGCGGCGATGGGCGTGCCGACCCAGATCCACTACCCGATCCCGTGCCACCGCCAGGAGCCCTACCTGCGGTTCGCCGATGGCCGGCTGCCGGTCGCCGAGCGTTGCGCGCGCGAGGTGCTGTCCCTGCCGATGTCCCCGCACCTGACCGGCGGCCAGGTGGACCGGGTCTGCGCCGCGGTCCTGGAGGCGCTGTCGGGAGAGGAGCACCGCGTTGCGTGAGTCCCTGGTGCGCACCCCAGCGCCGCACTCCGGCCGCGCGGGCACCGGCACGCCAGCCCGGCTCGCCAAGCGGCTGCTCGACCTCACCGTGGCGCTGCCCTGCCTGCTCGTGGCGGCCCCGCTGCTGTTCGCGGTCGCCGCGGCCATCCGCCTGACCAGCCCGGGACCAGCCCTGTTCCGGCAGGCCCGGCTGGGCCGGGACCGGCGCCCCTTCACGTTGTGCAAGTTCCGCACCATGTACACCGGTTGCCCGGACGACGTGCACCGGGAGTACGTGACCAAGCTCCTCACCCACGAGGCGCCACCGGAAGGCGGCCGGGCCGGCGTGTTCAAGCTCGACGGTGACGCCCGGATCACCCCTCTGGGCCGGCTGCTGCGGCGCACCAGCATCGACGAGCTGCCCCAGTTGCTGAACGTCGTCCGCGGCGACATGTCGCTGGTCGGGCCCCGCCCCGCGCTGGCCTGGGAAGCGGAGATGTTCGGCGCCGGGTACGCCGGACGCTTCGCCGTGCCGCCCGGCCTGACCGGGCTGTGGCAGGTGAGCGGGCGGAACGCGCTGACCATGAAGCAGGGCCTGGACCTGGACATCGAGTACGTGCGCAGGCAGAGCCTGACGCTCGATCTGTGGATTCTCGCCAAGACCGTCCCCGTCGTGCTTTCCACGCGCGGTGCGCTGTGACACGTGGCCGGCACACTCGTCCCAGGCGCGGGCCGCGCAAGGCTCATGCGCAATTCCCCGACAGCGCTGCGCCTTACGGCCCTGCGAGGGCGCTTCCCCGCCTAGGCCCGCCACCCGGTGGGGAAGCGCCCGCCGGGGTTCAGGCTGCCGCCGCGGCCGGGGACTCGATCACGGTGGCCGCCTGGACGATCGTCAGCCGGGTCACCGGGGTCGCGAAGTTCGCCTGCATCGGCGCGGTGCTGGGGCCCACGTTCTTCGGCAACACCTACCAGTTCACCAACTCCCTGCCGAACCTCATCTACTACGGCTTCCTCGCCGGATCGCTGTTCTCCTCCCTGCTGGTTCCGGCGCTGGTCCAGCACATCGACGCCGCCGACGACGGTGCGTCGCGGCGGGTGGCCGGCGGCTTCATGGGGATGACGCTGGTGGGGGTGGCAGTGATCGCCCCGGCCGCGATCGTACTCGGTCCGCTGGTGCTGCGGTTCGCCGCGCTGGGCGCCACACCGGCGATCGCGGCGGCGCAAGAGCAGGCAGGCCGGCTGCTCATCATCATGTTCATCCCGCAGATCTTCTGCTACGGCGTGGTCGGCACCGCCACCGCGGTGATGAACTCGCGGCAGCGGTTCGCCCTGGCCGCTGGCGCGCCGGCGGTGGAGAACCTCGGCACGATCGCCGTGCTGGCAGCGACGGCGGCGGTCTACGGCACGGGCACCACTCTCGGCAATGTTCCCCCGGGCGAGATGCTGCTGCTCGGGCTGGGGTCGACCGGGGCGGTCGCGGTGCACGCGGCGGTTCAGTGGTGGGGGGCCCACCGGGCCGGGGTCCTGCTCATCCCCCGGGCCGGCTGGCGGGATCCGGAGGTCCGGACGATCGTCCGGCGGGCGCTGCCGGCGCTGGCGCAGGCCGGGCTGGTGGCGTTCCAGGTGCTGACCCTGCTGGTGGTGGCGAACCGGCTGCCCGGCGGGGTCGTTGCCTTCCAGATCGCGCTGAACTTCTACTACCTGGCGATCGCGGTGGGTGCGACACCGGTCGCGCTGTCCCTGCTGCCGCGCCTGTCCCGGATGCACCTGGCCGGTGACGTCGCGGCATTCCGTGACACGCTGGTGCGCGGCCTGGCGCTCGGCTTTTTCATCACCATCCCGGCGGCGGTGGGCTACCTCGCGCTGGCGGTCCCGCTGGCGCGTGCCATCTCCTTCGGCCGGATGGACGGCGCTACCGGGGTCACGATGGTCGCCGCGTCGCTGGCGGCGCTGTCCGTGGCGGTGGTGGGCCAGACGGCCTTCATGATCGCCACCTACGCCTCGTACGCCAGGAACGACAGCCGCTCGCCGCTGATCTCCATGCTGCTGCAGGCCGCGGTGTGCCTGGGCCTGGTGAGCACCGCTCTGCTGGTCCACGGCTGGGCCGTGCTCGTCATACTCGGGCTGGCCCTGTCGGTCGCCGTGACCGTCGCGGCCTGCCATCTGACGGTGCGCGTGTGGCGCGGCCTCAGCCGGTCCGGTTCGCAGCGGCTCGCGCCCTCGCTCGGCAAGTTCCTGGTGGGCGCCGCCATCATGGCCGGTCCCGCCTGGCTCACCGCCACCGCGATCCCGCGCTGGCTGGGCAGCCCGCTCGGCGCCCGGGTCGGCATCACCGCGGCGGCGGTGGTCGGCGTCTTGATCTTCCTCGCCGTGCAGGCGGCGTGGCGCACCCCGGAACTGAGCTGGCTCGCCGGAGGCCTCGGCCACCTGCGCGGGCGGGCCCGGCGCGAGGTGGCGGCCGATGGTTAGCGGCACCCTCCTGCCCCCCGCGTGGCGGCGGGCCCCGGCGCCGCCGTCACCCGGGCTGCCGTGGCGGGGCCGGGGGCTGCGTCACCTGGGCAGCCGCTGGGTGGCCGTGCCCGCGCTCGGCGGGGCGGTGGCGCTGGGGGTGCTGTGCGCGTTCCGGCCCCTGCTGGCCGCGGTGCTGGGCGTGCTGTTCGTGCTGGCGGCCGCCGTGTGGGCCCGGCCCGCGCTGGCCGCGTACCTGCTCATCCCGGTGACGCCGCTGGCCGCCGGCATTGACCGCGGCTCGGCGCTGCCGGTGCTGCGGCCACAGGAGGCCCTGGCGGTGGTGGTCGGCGGCACCCTCGCGGTACGCGGCGTGGTCCGGCTGCGGACCGGACAGCTACCGAAGATCCGGCTGGGCCAGGTGGAATGGGCCCTGGTGCTGATGGCGGTGGCCGGTTCCCTGCTGCCGCTGCTGCGGATGGCCGTGCGCCAGGAGACCATCAGCCAGGACGACCTGCTTTACGCGCTGGTGCTCTGGAAGTACTTGGGGCTGTACGTCCTGATCCGGGCCAGTGTGAGCACCGACCGGCAGGTAGGGACGTGCCTGTGGCTGTCGGTAGCCGCCGCCACCGTGGTGGCCAGCCTGGCAATCTTGCAGTCGCTCGGGCTGTTCGGCGTGCCGCAACTGCTGGCCACCTACTATGCGCCGTTCGGGTACGCCGACGCGTTCGCGGCCCGGGGAAGTTCCACGCTCGGCTTGCCTGCCGCCACCGCCGACATTGCGGTCATCAACCTGGCCATCGTGGCCGGCCTGTGGACGCGGTTCCACCGGTACCGCCTGGCTCTGGCAGGCGCCGCCGCGCTGCTGGTTATGGGGGCGCTGTCGGCCGGGGAGTTCTCCAGCGCCATCGGGCTGCTCACCGGCGTGGTCTGCACCGCGATCGTGATCCAAAAGCCGCGGCTGCTGTGGACCGTCGGGCCCGCTGCCCTCGCAGCCGGGTACGCCCTGTGGCCGGTGATCTCCCGGCGGCTCAGCGGCTTCCAGTCGGCGTCGGGGCTGCCGGTGAGCTGGACCGGGCGGCTGGCGAACCTGCAGGCGTACTTCTGGCCGAAGCTCTTCTCCGCCGGGAACTTCCTGCTCGGCGTGCGGCCCGCGGCCCGGATCCCCGTCGCGACCCAGGCAACGGGTTACGTGTGGATCGAGAGCGGTTACACGTGGCTGCTGTGGGCGGGCGGGATCCCGTTGCTGGCGGGCTTCGCGTTCCTGGCCTACTCCGCGGGCCGGCGTGGCTGGCGGGCCGCCCGCGGCGGCATGGACGGCCGGAGCGTAGCCGGCATCGGGCTGTTCACCGCGACCGTCGTGATCAGCGTCTTGATGACGTTCGATCCGCACGTGACGTACCGCGGCACCGGTGACGCCTTTTTCACCCTGCTGGCCCTCGCGGCACCACTGGCCGCGGGGCGCACCAGCGACGGCAACGGCGCCCGGGTAGCGGCCCGGGCAGCGGGCAGCCGCTGCCCGGCCCGGGCCGGCACCAGGCATGACCCCGCCACTAGGGAGGTTAGACAGTGACGCCGGATTACACGGCCGGGTCGGAGCGGGACGGGGAGCGGCCACGCCGGCCCCTGTCCGGGAAGCTGGACCGTTTGCTGGCCGCGCGTGACCCCGGTATCGGCCGGGGAACCCAGCTGGCGGGATTGACCACCCGCGAATTCAGCCGGGACCCGGACGCGCCGGGTGCCTGGAACCGGTTCCTCCTGGCGCACCTGCGCTGGATCCTCGTCATCACCGTGGTGGTGGTCGGCGCGACGGCAGCTTACGCGCACGCCCAGACGCCGCAGTACAAGTCACACGCCACGGTGGACGTCTACTTCGCCTCGCCGGAACCGGCCGCGCTGCAGGGCCCCAACATGGTCACGGAGAAGGAGATCGTGGCGTCCACGGCCGTCCTCGGGATCGCGTCCCGGTCGCTGGGGGTCCCGGTAGCGGAGTTGTCGAACGGGCTGTTCCTGAACGTGCCGGCCGGTTCGTCGATCATGGAGGTCGGCTACTCGGACCCGGTGCCCTGGGTCGCCCGCGAGCGGGCACAGGTCATCGCCGAGTCCTACGTCGCGTACCGTTCACCGAAACCCGCGCCCGCGCCGCGGCACCGTTCCCCCGCGACGAGCACCACGCCGGCCAGCATCACCACGCTGCACGCCACCCTGATCACCCCGGCGGCGCTGCCGGGCTCGCCGTCGAGCCCGAACTACCTCATCGACATCCTTGCGGCCTTGCTCGTGGGGCTGGGCCTGGCGATCGGGACGGCCGCGATCCGCGACCATCTCGACGACCGGCTCCGCGGCCCGTTCGACCCGGAAACCCAGACCGGCGCACCTGTCCTGGCCTTGGTTCCCGCGTACCACACGCTGAGCCGGGACCCGGCCAGCCACCTCGCCATCGTTTGGAATCCAAATTCAGTCGTGGCGGAGGCGTATCGCAGCCTGCGCACGCGAGTGATCGCAGCGGCCGGCCCGGCGGGCGCGCGGACGATCCTGGTCACCAGCGCGGCGTGGGAGAGGAAGAGCATGATCGCCGCGAACCTTGCGGCCGCGCTGGCGCAATCTGGCCGGCGTACCGTCCTGGTCTGCGCCGACCTGCGCTGGGGCAGCGCGCACCGGCTGCTCGAGGTGACGAACGACGACGGCCTCACCACGGCGCTCGACCACCAGATCGACCTCACCACGGCGCTGCACGTGCCCCGCGTCCACTCGCTGCGGGTGCTGCCGCCCGGTCCGCTGCCCGCCGACCCGGCGGAATACCTCCAGCGGCCGTCGCTGCGCACGGTGCTCGGCGAACTGCGCGCCCGGTCCGATTTCGTCGTCATCGACGCGCCACCGCTGCTGGCCACCCCGGACACCACCTCGCTCGCCCGGCTCGCGGAAATGATCCTGCTGGTCGGCGATGCGCGCAGGTCCACCCGCGGGCACCTGCACGCCGCCATGCACTCCCCGGGCGAGATCTCGGCGAAGCTGATCGGCTGCGTGCTCTACAACGTCGGTCACCACCGGTGGCTGCGCAAGCGGCCCGCGCAGGGCTTCGACTTCGGCCCGCCGCAAGCGGCCATACCGCCCGAGTACGACCTGCACGATGGCGGTTTCCCGCGAACCCTCAACAACGTCAGCGTCCCGGCTGACCCCTCGTAACGGCGCCCGACAGCCTGTCCAAGGGAGGACTCATCATGACAGACCAGGCTCTCGCTCCCACCCGGCCGGTGGGAGCGCCCGCACGGGATGTGTGCCGGCTCTACCTGGTGCGCCATGGAACGACGACGCTCAACGTGGAGAACCGGTACCGGGGGCGCAGGGACATACCACTCGACGCGCAGGGATACCAGGATGCCGTCGACGCGGCGCGCCGCCTGTCCGGGGAAGGGCTGGCCGCCGTCTACACCGGCCCGCTGCGCCGGACGATCGCCACTGCGCAGATCATCGCGGACGAGGCCCGGGTGCCGGACATCCGGATCCTGCACGGCCTGAACAACGTCGACTACGGCGCCTGGGAGGGCATGACCGCCGAAGAGGCGGCCATGTTCGATTCGGAGGCGTTCGCTCTCTACCGGAAGTCGCCGGGAGAGGCGATCTGCCCGCTCGGCGAGCGACTCAGCGACGCGCAGCAGCGCATGGTCGATGCCTTGCAGCTCATTGGCGCGCGGCACCCGAGCGAGACGGTGGCGGCGGTGACCCACGCCGTGATGATCCGGCTGACGCTGGTTGCGCTCGCCAGGGTCGACGGCGAAAGCTGGCGCATTCCAGTGGGGCGGGGGTCGGTGACCGCTTTCGACGTCGGGCCGGACGGCATCGGCCTGACCGCGCCCCCCGACGGTGGCGCTGCGGACCAGCCATTGAACGGAGTCAAAGGCAGCGAGGCATGACCGCCGCCCGGCAGCCGCACATCCTGCTCGTTGTGGAGAACGTCGCCCTGGCCCGGGACCACCGGCTGCAGAAGCAGGTGTCGTCGCTGCACGAGCACGGCTACCGGGTCACGGTGATCTGCCGCAGCGACCCGGGCAACGAGCGCTTCACCGGGGCAGGGCTGCGCACCTACCGGGCGCCCGCCGACGGCGCGAGCAAGCTCGGCTTCGCCCGGGAGTACGGGTACTCGTTCGCCATGGCGGCCTGGCTGATGGCCCGCGTCTTCGCCACCGACCGGTTCGACGCCGTCCAGGTCAGCGGGACGCCGGACATCTACTTCGCGCTCGCGGCGCCGTACCGGCTGCTGGGGCGGCCGCTCGTGCTGGACCAGCGGGACCTGTCGCCAGAGCTGTACGCGCTGCGCTACGGGCGGCGCGATGGGGCGGTTTACCGGGCCCTGTGCTGGCTGGAGCGGCGCAGCTACCGGGCGGCGAACCAGGTAATCACGGTCAACGCCTCGCTGCGGGAGGTGGCGTGCACGCGGGGCAGTGTACCGCCGGAGGCGGTGACCGTGGTGGGCAACGGCCCGGTCCTGGACCGGGCTCACCGGCGGGCGCCGCGGCCCGAGCTCAGGCACGGGAAGCGGTTCCTGTGCTGCTGGCTGGGCCTCATGGGCCCGCAGGATCGGCTCGACCTCGCGCTGCGGGCGATCGGCCACCTAGTCCACGACCTTGGGCGGGCCGACTGCCACTTCGCTTTCGTCGGCGATGGTGAGGAAAAAGATCATACAGAACGACTGGCGGCGGAACTCGGGATCTCGGACTGGGTGTCCTTCCCCGGCTGGGCCGACCAGGACCAGGCCTTCATCTACCTGTCCACTGCCGACATCGGCCTGGAACCCAACATGGAAGAGATCGTGTCCCCGGTGAAGGGCATGGAGTACATGGCCTTCGCCCTCCCGTTCGTGTGTTTCGACCTGGCCGAAACCCGGGCGCTCGCGGGCGGGGCCGCCGCGTACGCGCCACCGGGAGACGCACGTGCGTTCGCCCGGCTGATCGACGAGTTGCTCGGCGACCCGGCGCGGCGGGCGGAACTGGGGCGGACCGGGCAGCGGCTGATCGAGGAGCGGCTGGCCTGGGACCGGCAGGAAGAGGCCTACCTCGGCGTGTACGAGCGCCTCCTGGGCTCACCGGCTACGCCTGCAGCCGGTGCGGCGGCTGCCGCGGTCGGCGCGGCGGAACCCGGGGCAAGCATGGCGGGCAACGGTGCGGCGGGCGCCGCGGCCGGTGTAGCGGGCGCCGGGGCGCGCGGCGTGGCCAGCGACGCCGATCACGCGGCCAAGGGGGGATGAGGCATGCCTTCAGCACAGGTGCTTACGGCCCGCAGGGAACGGCACCAGCGGGTCACGCTGCCGCGCCGGGCGCGGCACCGGCTGCGTACCCGGTTCACCGAGTATCCCTCGCTCTACTTGCCGTTCGCCCGGTACAAGTACCCCGGGCCGAGCCCGGAGGTGATCAGCTCCGCCACCGAACTGGTGATCGACGGCTACACCCGCTGCGCCTCCACGTTCGCGGTCTACGCGCTCCAGCTGGCCCAGCCGGTGCCGGTCCGGCTGGCCCACCATCTGCACGCACCCGCACAGCTAGTCGCGGCGGCGCGGGCCGGGGTCCCGGCCCTGGCGGTGATCCGGGAGCCGCGCGGGGCGCTGCTGTCACAGCTCATCCGGGAGCCGGACGTGGCGCTCCGGGACGCGCTTATCGCCTATGCGCGGTTCTACCAGCGGCTGCTCCCCTGCCGCGACCGGCTCGTGGTCGCCGACTTCGAGGAGGTCACCAAGGACTTCGGCGCGGTGACCCGCCGGGTCAACGACCGGTTCGGCACCACGTTCGCCGAATTCGAGCCCAGCGAGCAGAACACGCAGCGGTGCTTCGAGCTGATCAAGCTTCGCGGCACGCTCTCGCCGGTGCTGCTCGGCTTCGAGTCGGGCACCGTGACGCCCGAGGATCTGCTGCCCGAGGTCGCGGCGCTGACGCGGCAACGGCAGGCACGGGCAGCGGGGGCGGGGCTGGTCGCGGAGACCTGGGTTCCTTCCGTGGAACGCGAACGGTCCAAGGCGGCGCTGCGCGAGCAGTGGGCGCAGCCCGCCCTGTCCCTGCTCCGCGACCGCGCCCAGTGGGCCTACGACGAATTCCGGCGAACTCAGTAGCGCAAGGAGGAGCGTTGTCCGTCACCACGATCCGGCCGGTGCCTGGCGGAGGGCTCGTCGATCTGGTCTCCCCGGCCGGCGAGGCCGCCGGGCTGGCCCGCCATGCCCGGACGCTGCCGAGTTGGCGGCTCACCCGGCGCCAGCGCTGTGACCTGGAGTTGCTCGCGTGCGGCGGGTTCTCGCCGCTGCGCAGCTTCATGGGGGCGGAGGATTACGCGCGGGTGTGCGAATCGATGCGCCTGGCGGATGGGACCCTGTGGCCCATTCCGGTCACCCTCGACGTGCCGGATGAGGTGGCCGGCGCCGGCCCGCCCGGGCGGAGCTTGGCCCTGCGCGACCACGACGGCTCGCTGCTTGGCGTGCTGCACGTGACCGAGTCCTGGCGTCCCGACCTCGCCGCCGAAGCGGTGGCGGTGTTCGGGACCGACGATCCGGCCCACGCCGGGGCCGGCTACCTGCTGCGGCATACGCATCCCTGGTATGTCACTGGTGACCTGGAGGTGCCCGGGCTGCCCCGGCACCCGGAGCTCACGCGGTTCCGGCGCACCCCGGCGCAGGTGCGGGCCGAGTTCCAGCGGCGGGGCTGGGGGCGTGTCGTGGCGTTCCAGACCCGGAACCCGCTGCACCGGGCGCACCTGGAACTCACCCTGCGGGCCGCGCGGGAGGCCGACGCGCACCTCCTGCTCCACCCGGTGGTGGGCCCGACCAAGGCCGGGGACATCGATCCCCGCATCCGCGTCCGGTGCTACCAGGCGATCCTGCGGCACTACCCGCCGGGCCGGGTGCTGCTGTCGCTGCTGCCCCTGGCCATGCGGATGGCCGGGCCCCGTGAGGCGCTCTGGCACGCCATCATCCGGAAGAACTACGGCGCGACGCATTTCATCGTGGGGCGGGATCACGCCGGGCCGGGCGTCGACGCCGCAGGGCAGCCGTTCTACCAGCCCTATGCCGCTCAGGAACTGCTGCGTCGGCACGCCGGGGAGGTCGGGATCCGCGTCATGACGTTCCGGCGGCTGGTCTACCTGCCAGCTCGCGGCGCGTACCTGCCCGAGGATGAGGTGCCGCCCGGCGCCGAGGCTTTCGCCATCTCCGGCACCGAACTCCGCCAGCGTCTCCGCGAAGGCCGAGACCTGCCCGCGTGGTTCACTCCGCCGGAGATCGCGGCCGAACTGCGGCGCGCCTGCCCCCCGGGGCCGCGGCCGGGACGGCCTGAGCCGGAAGGGCAGAGCGGTTGACCAACGTTTCTGGCATCTGGCGGCCGCTGTTCACGGCGCTCCTGATGATCGCCCTGCTCACCGCGAGCACCATCCTCGCGCTGCGCTTCGCCCGGCCGCCGGGCACGATCTCTGAGGACATACCTCCCCCGCCCGACGGGTACTTCGCACTGGCGCCGGTCGGCTCGTTCACGTCGCTGCCCGGCGACGCCGCCGCAGGAAGGAAGGTCCGCCGGTCCACCTGGGAACCGCGGCGCGTCAACACCCCGTACAACAAGGTCATCCCGGCCCACCTGAGGCTGCCCCTCGATCGGGTGTCTACCCACGCCCACGACCCGCGCTGGAACCGGTACATCATCCGCCGGATCACCGGCCACTTCACCGGAACCACCGATGAGATCTTCCAGTGGGCCGCGGTGAAATGGGGACTGCCGGACAACCTGTTCCGCGCGATCGCCTACATGGAATCGGACTGGCGGCAGGGCAACCAGGGAGACTACGTTCTCAGCCGGGCCGAGTGCCAGACCGGATACACGCACGTGCCGTGCCCGGTCACCTTCGGCATCGTCGGCACGAAATCTACGAGCTGGCCCGGCATCTTCCCGTGGAACCGCGACTCCACCGCGGCGGCCGTGGATGTCCTCGGCGGCTGGCTGCGGGGATGCTATGAGGGCTGGGTGTGGTGGCTCGGCCAGCACGGCAACCGGTCCCGCGGTGTCTACCGCGCCGGTGACATCTGGGGCTGCGTGGGCGCCTGGTACTCGGGCAATTGGCACGATGGCCCCGTCAGCGGCGTCGGCGGACAGCACTACAGCCTGCGGACGGAATACTGGGCCAGGCAACGGCCGTGGCTGCACATGCACTTCTAAACGGGTTGGCCGGGCTCGGCGGGCCGGTTGACCGCAGCACCCGCTGACCCGGCGGGCCGGGTCATGGCAGATCCGGAACCTGGGCGAGCACCCCGCCGGCCTCCCGGTACTGTTCGCCGGTCTCCGCGCACCGCCACTGGCCAACGCCGGCGGCGACCAGCCTGGAACCGGCGCGGCCGACCCAGCCGATCCGCCGGGCGGGCATGCCGGCGACCAGCGCGAAGTCGGGCACATCTTTGGTTACCACGGCGCCGGCGGCGATGAGCGCCCACCGGCCGATGACTACGCCTGCGAGGATCACCGCCCGGGCCCCCACCGAGGCGCCCCGCCGCACGACCACGCCGAGCGCATTCCAGTCCGCCGACCGCTTCAGCTTTCCGGCTACATCCGTGGCACGCGGAAAGACATCATTTGTGAGGACCACGGCCGGCCCGATGAAGACCTCGTCCTCCAGCCTGGCCGGTTCATACACGAGCGCATAGTTCTGCAGCTTGGACCGGTCGCCAATGACGACCCCCGGGCCGACGTACGCGCCACGGCCCACAATGCAGTCGCTGCCGAGCCGTGCGTCCTCCCGTATCTGAGCCAGGTGCCACACCGTCGTCCCCGGCCCGAGATCCGCGCTCTCGTCCACGTCGGCGGTGGCATGGATGGTCGGTCCTTTCATCGCGCCCTCCATATCGTCGTGCGAACCGAAGCTCCTAAATGCTTCAAGCAAGCACCGTATGCGTATCCCGGAACGTGACGAATTCTCCTAGCAAACGGAGGTTCCGTGAAGATCCAACCAGCCATGACTAATCCGCCTTCACGTGGTGCCCCGGCTGTACCCGGCGGCCCGGCCCGTTCCTTAAGATTGCTGGCCACGCTGGGTGGCACAGGGTGCAGGCTTGGCGGTTGGCTGCTCCCTCCGGCCGGCCTCGGCAAGGTAGATCCCGGATTTTCCGCGAGAACGTGATCGAACTCACCGAAGCAGGTCACTCATTTGTGATCAGATGATCGACTTAACGTAGTCGCCGTTACTTCAAGTCAACGGGCCGACACAGTTCGTTGTTCCTCCCGGGTGTCCTCCCGGGGCGGCGTCGTTCCTGGGGCACAATGCGGTTGTGCTGCTACGAGATCTGGTGCAGACGTCGGAAGCGGTCGCCGCCACTTCGGGGCGCACCGCGAAGATCACCGAGATCGCAGGCCTGCTGCGCCGGGCCACCTCCGGTGAGGTCCCGGCGGTGGTCGCATTCCTGTCGGGGGACCTGCTGCAGCGCCAGATCGGGGTAGGGTACGCATCGCTGGGCGAACTGCTCCGGCTGGAGCCTTCCGGGCACCCGTCGGCCGGCCCGTGGGCGCGGCTGACCCCGGGACAGGCCCCGGCGGCCGGGGCACCGGCCACCGCGGATCCGCTCGCCGGGGCGGTTGCTGACGAGGAGCCGCTCACCGTGGCGGAGACCGACGCCGTGTTCGAAGCGGTCGGCCAGGTCGTTGGGGCGGGCGCGCAGGCCGAGCGCAGGCGGCTGCTGGCTGGCCTGTTCGGCCGGGCCACGCAGACCGAGCGTGAGTTCCTGGTCCGGCTGCTCGCCGGTGAACTGCACCAGGGGGCGCTGGAAGGGGTGATGACCGAGGCCGTGGCCCGGGCGGCCGGGGTGCCCGCTGCGGAGGTCCGCCGCGCTCACCTGCTGGCCGGGTCGCTGCCGCTGGTCGCCCAGGCGGCACTGACCGCGGCCTGGCCGGGCACGGATCCTGAGCCCGACTCCGGCGCCGCACAGGCCGCGCTGCGGGCGTTCGGCCTGAAAGTGGGCCGGCCGCTGCGGCCGATGCTGGCGTCCTCGGCGGCCACCGTCGCCGACGCGTTCGCCCGGCTGTCGCCCGCGATCGTGGAATGGAAGATCGACGGCATCCGGATCCAGGTCCACCGGACCGGCACCGACGTCGCGGTGTTCACCAGGACGCTCGACGACATCACCGTCAGGGTCCCCGAGATCACCGAGGCGGTACTCGCGCTGGACGTGCGGGACGCGGTGTTCGACGGGGAGGCGGTGGCGCTGGCATCGGACGGCCGCCCGCGACCGTTCCAGGTCACCGCGAGCCGCGCCGGCAGCCACATGGACGTCGCCCGCCAGCGGGCGGACACCCCGCTGACCCCGTTCTTCTTCGACCTGCTGCACCTGGACGGGACGGACTTGATCGATGAGCCCGCCCACGTCAGGCAGGCCAGGCTGGCGGCGGTGATGCCGGCGCACCTGTTGGTCCCGCGCCTGGTCACCGGGGACGTCGACGCCGCCAGCGAGTTCTTCGCCGACGCGGTCCGGCGCGGCCACGAGGGCGTGGTGGTCAAGGGCCCGGACAGCCGGTACGCCGCCGGGCGGCGGGGCAGCGAGTGGATCAAGGTGAAGCCGCGGCACACGCTCGACCTGGTGATACTCGCCGCCGAATGGGGTCACGGCCGGCGCCGCGGGTGGCTGTCCAACCTCCATCTGGGCGCGCGGGACCCGGACACCGGCGGCCTGGTGATGCTGGGCAAGACGTTCAAGGGGCTCACCGACGAGATGCTCAGCTGGCAGACGGACCGGCTGCTGGAGCTGGCCGATCCGCCCGGGCCGGGCCCGGCCGGGGATCGCAAGGACGCTTACGGCGTGCTGCGGGTGCGGCCGGAACTGGTGGTGGAGGTCGCTTTCGACGGGGTCCAGGCCAGCCCGCGCTACCCGGGCGGGGTGGCGCTGCGTTTTGCCCGGGTGCTGCGGCACCGGCCGGACAAGCCCGCGGCGGAGGCGGACACCATCGGGTCGGTGCTCGCGCTCTGGACCGGCGACGACGCCGGGCAGTCCGGGCCGGAGTAGCGGTGCGGGTCAGGCCTGGCTGAGCCCCGCGACCAGCGCCGCGGCGGCGCCGGCGGTATCCGCGCCGGCGGTATCCGCGCTGGCGGTATCCGCGCTGGCGGTATCCGCGCTGGCGGTATCCGCGCTGGCGGTATCCGCGCTGGCGGTATCCGCGC
>Ga0126380_10000148_pt1 | contig 18562 bp, 15 predicted proteins | sample PanSoiMetPlot_26_FD_92544 | JGI IMG/M metagenome (GOLD analysis project Ga0126380, IMG submission 92544) | Tropical forest soil microbial communities from Panama - MetaG Plot_26 | ecosystem: Environmental > Terrestrial > Soil > Tropical forest > Bulk soil | place: Panama | collected 2016-02-17
CTCGAACGGCTGCACCGCATCGTCGCGGCAATGCAGGACCAGCGTCGGGGCTTTGACGCGCGGGAGCAGGTCGCTCACGTCGATCACATCCACCGCCTCGCGCAGCCGCACGGCATTGTCCGGCGACGTGGTAATCCGTTGCAAGTCGTTGAACCATTGCACCTGTTCGGGCGTGCCGCCGGGAATGAACAACGACGTGAACAGCTGGCGGAAGGCCGGATTCTCCTGGCCCCAGCCCTGGCGCATGAGCGTGACGATCGCTTCCGAGTTCTCGACTTCCTGCTGCGATCCGCGCATGCGCCGTCCGCGCGCAAATCCGCCGTAGAGGACGAGGCGGCTCACGCGCTCCGGATAGCGGACCGCATAGGCCACGGACACGGCGCAGCCTTGCGATATGCCGAGCAGGGCAAACCGCTCGACGCCGGCCGCCTGAACCACGCTCTCGAGATCCTGGACGAAGGCCTCCAATGAGAGATCCTCGACGTTCCAGTCGGACAGGCCGTTGCCGCGCGCGTCGTAGCGCACCAGTCGGTGATGGGCGGCGAGCGCCCGCAACAGCGGGCTCCAGACCGGGCTCTCCCAGTCATATTCCAGGTGATTGAGCCAGTTCGCCGTCTTGACCAGGGGCGATCCCTGGCCGACGTCCGCATAGGCGATGCGCACGCCGTCGGCGGCCGCGCAGAAGCGGACCTGCTGGTGCAGGACGGGCGCCGGCGGCCTCGCCGGCTCCGCCCCAGGTGTGCGCCCGGCCGCCGCCTCGTCGACATTGCCGACGAATCGCACGCCCTTGCGCGGGATGGTGCGGATCAGTCGCTGCTCGTCGCCATTGTCGCCGACGGCGCGCCGCACCGCGTTGATGCGGCTGGTTAGCGTCGATTCGGAGACGATGCGGCCGCCCCATACGGCCGCGATCAGATCGTCCTTGCTGACCACGCGATGGCGATTGCGCACCAGATGGACCAGCAGGTCGAAGACCTGCGGCTCGACCGCGATCAGCTCATCGCCCCGGCGCAACTCGCGCCGCTCCACGTCAAGCACATGCTCGGCAAAGAGAAACTGCACGTTGCCTCGGCCCGCCATAGCGTTCCGTTATGCGTCTGAACCAATAATCATGGCTTTCTCACGGGCAAATCAAGCTCGCCTCAAAGTCTTTCCGCCGGCGTCGCGGCATGGTCGCGGCAACCGCAACAGGGCGATCGCCCGGCTGGAGGATGCCATGAACGCGTACGAGATTCGCCGTCGTCCTGACGGTTCCCTGGATTTCGACTTCTATCGCCGGCGCGCCGTCCGGCTGCGCAGGCAAGCGATGCGCGACGCGCCGAAGGCCAAGGCGGTGGCGCTGGCCAAGGTGCTGCTTGCCGCTGCCATTCTGGTGGTCACGGTCTGTCTCGTTCCCTCCGCCGACGGCACCGGCTGGAACGGCAAGACGAGCAGCGATGCGCGCGCCGTGGTGGCGCGCCCAGCCATCACCGCGGGCAAATCCTGAGCGGCAGCTTCTTTGATCTTGCAGTCCGAGCGCTGAACACCGCCTGGTAATGCGCGGATCACGCGTCGCGATTCCGATCGCAAAATGAAGATCTTCGGGAAGGAAAATCAACCTTCCCTCAAAGACTGAAGCGCGCCCCGCTGCAAACCTGCAGCGGACTCGGCCGGCGGCACTTCCGAGTCGTCCGAAGTTGGTCAGGCCTCGTGCGAGCGGACGCCCGCCGCCACTGCGCCCGGCTGCCTGAGTGCCGACCTTCATTTAGGGAGAACGCAGATGGGAAGGATTTTGGCATTCGTCTACGGGATCGCAGCCTACGCCGTGTTTTTCGTGACCTTACTCTACGCCATCGGTTTCGTCGGCGGGCTCGTCGTGCCGAAAAGCATCGACAGCGGAGCGATCGTGCCGGCCGAGGAAGCATTGATCGTCAACCTTCTCCTCCTGTCGCTGTTCGCAGTTCAGCACAGCGTGATGGCGCGCCCGCAGTTCAAGCGGTGGTGGACGCGGTTCGTGCCGGTCGCGATCGAGCGCAGCACGTATGTTCTGCTGGCGAGCCTGGCGCTCGCGCTGCTGTTCTGGCAATGGCGGCCGCTGCCGGCAGTCGTCTGGCAGATCCATAATCCACAGATTGCATTGGTGCTGACCGGCGCATCGTTCGCTGGCTGGCTGATCGTCCTGGCCAGCTCGTTCCTGATCAACCATTTCGAGCTGTTCGGGCTGCAGCAGGTGACCTTTCATCTGGTCGGACACACGATGCCGGAGCCGCACTTCAAAACGCCGGTTCTGTACCGGCTGGTGCGGCATCCGATCTATCTCGGCCTCGTCATCGCTTTCTGGGCGACGCCGGTGATGACGGCAGGGCACCTTTTCTTCGCCGCCGTCACGACCGGATACATCTTTGTCGGCATCTTCCTGGAAGAACGCGATCTGATCGCCCAGTTCGGCGACGAGTATCGGCGCTATCGCCAACGCGTCGCCATGCTCGTACCGCTGTGGCGCAGATCGTGAGCGCTTGATGTCGTTCACGGCGGCGTTACGATCTGCTAACCAGGTCGTGCATTCAACGCGCCGCACAGGACGACGGGATGGTATCGACGCACGCTGTCGCCCCGGCAAGGCGGGGCGACAAGGCCACAGCAGACGCAATCGCCGAACTGGCGGCCGCCTTCGGCAACCGCGTGGTTACCTCTGCGGCCGTGCGCGAGCAGCACGCCAACACCACGACGTGGATCGAGAACCAGCCGCCCGATTCGGTGGTGTTCCCGCAACGCGCCGCCGAGGTGCAGGAGATCGTCCGCATCTGCGCCCGCCATCGCGTGCCGATGATCCCGTTCGGTACCGGCACGTCGCTCGAAGGTCATATCAACGCGCCGTACGGCGGGGTCGCAATCGATTTCCGCGACATGAACCGCGTGCTGGCGGTGCATGCCGAAGATCTCGACTGCGTGGTCGAGCCTGGCATCACCCGCAAGGCGCTCAACGAATATCTGCGCGACCAGGGACTGTTCTTTCCCATTGATCCCGGCGCCGACGCTTCGCTTGGCGGCATGGCGGCGACACGCTGCTCCGGCACCAACGCGGTGCGTTACGGCACCATGAAGGACAACGTGCTGGCGCTCACCGCGGTGCTCGCCAACGGCGAGGCAATCACGACGGGCACGCGCGCCAAGAAGAGCGCCGCCGGCTACGACCTGACGCGGCTCCTGGTCGGCTCGGAAGGAACGCTCGGCGTGATCACGTCGCTGACGCTGAGACTGTCGGGAATCCCCGAGGCGATTGCGTCCGGCGTGTGTCCGTTCCCATCGGTCGAGGCCGCCTGCAACGCCACCATTGTCACCATCCAGTCGGCCATTCCGGTGGCGCGCATCGAGCTGCTCGACGAGCTGCAGGTGCGGGCGACCAACCTCTATTCCAAGCTGACGCTGCCGGAAGTGCCGATGCTGTTCGTCGAGTTCCACGGCTCCGAGGCCGGTGTCGCCGAGCAGTCGCAGCGCTTCGGCGAGATCGCCGATGAGTTTTCCGGCGGCCCGTTCGAATGGGCCACCAGGGCGGAAGATCGCTCGCGCCTATGGCAGGCGCGGCACGACGCCTATTGGGCCGGCCGCGGCCTGCGCGCCGGCGCCCAGGCGGTCGCCACCGACGTGTGCGTGCCGATCTCGCGGCTCGCCGAATGCGTCACGGCGACGCAGCGCGACATTGCCGAGAGCCGGCTGGTGGCGCCGATTCTCGGCCATGTCGGCGACGGCAATTTCCATCTCACGCTGCTGGTCGACCTGAGCGACCCCGACGAGACGGCGCGCGCCAAGGCGCTATGCGAACGGCTGGTGGACCGCGCACTCGCCATGGAGGGCACGTGCACGGGCGAGCACGGCGTCGGGCAGGGCAAGATGAAATATCTTGAAGCGGAGTACGGTGCCGGCGCGCTCGCCGCCATGCGCGCCGTCAAGCAGGCGCTCGATCCGGCGAACATAATGAACCCGGGCAAGATCGTGTAGTTGTTTTCCCAGATACCGTGGCGCCGCGGCACTCCTTAACTTTAAGCGCAAAGGCCGCGCGGGTTGCGCGACGCGCCGGCGGCCCCGACATATAATCGCCGTCAAACGCCGGCTTAAGAAACAATCGGGCAGGGCGACGGTGTCCGCCTCCGGCGGCACCAGCGGCCCGAAATAAAGTACATTGTACCGACTCTCGCCGGGCGCCGGAGCGCGTCGGGCACGGGCGGCATCGGAGCGAAAGGTTGCAGGGCACGCTGCTTGGACTGGGGATCGCGATCATCCTGGCGCTGGTGGCGGCGCTGGTGGGGCCGCATTTCGTCAACTGGCAGGCGCATCGGGTGGTCTTCGAGAGCGAGGTGAGCCGTCTCGCCGGGCTGCCGGTGCGCATCAACGGACCGATCGATGTTCGCATCCTGCCCACCCCGTCCGTGGTCCTGCGCGACGTCGAGGCGGCCGGCAGCGACGAGGCCAAGGTCAAGGTGGGCGAAGCCGCCGTCGAGCTCGCGCTCGGGCCACTGCTGCGCGGCGAATGGCGGGCGACCGAGCTGCGCCTGGTGCGACCCGAGTTCGCGCTTCGCCTCGACGCGGCGGGTCGTTTCGTCTGGCCCGGCAAGGGGCCGGCCATGGACGTCGATACGGTGTCGATCGAGCGCTTCTCGCTCGAGGACGGGCGGGCGCTCCTGAGCGACCAGGCGAGCGGCGCGGCGCTGGCCCTCGACCAGCTGTGGTTCAACGGCGACATGCGCTCGCTTGCCGGACCGTTCAAGGGCGAGGGCGGCTTCATGGCAGGAGCCGAGCACTACGGCTACCGCATCGCCGCGGGCCGGCTCGGCGACGACGGTCTCAAGCTCAAGTTCAATCTCGATCCCTCCGACCGGCCGCTTGCCGTGGAAGCCGACGGCATGCTGCGGCTGGACCGCGGCGCGCCGCGGTTCGAAGGAGCTTTGGTGGTCGGTCGCCCCGCCGGCGTGGTGCTGGCGCGCGGGCGCGCGGTCGCCACCGACGCCTGGCGCGCCAGCTCGCGGGTCAAGCTGGCGCCATCGGGCGGGCTGCTCGAGCAGATCGAGCTGCAGTACGGAAACGACGAGCGCGCCATCAAGCTCACCGGGACGGCGCAGGCGAGCTTCGGCAAGGGCGCGCGGCTCGACGGCGTCATGTCGGCGCGGCAGATCGATCTCGACCGCGCCTTCGGCCTGCCCGAAGGCACGCGCCGGCTACCGGTCACGGTGTTGCGCCGCGCCGCTGACGCGTTCGCCGGCGTGCTCGCCCCGCCGATTCCAGTGCGCTTCGGCATCGGCGTCGATTCCGTCACGCTGGCCGGCGCCGCGCTGCAGACCGTGCGCGGCGATCTCGCCAGCGACGGTCAGACGTGGGACCTGGAAACCTTCGAGTTCCGCGCCCCCGGAACCACACAAGTGCGTGCGAGCGGACGACTGGCCGTGGCGGCGGACGGCGCCAGCTTCACCGGCCCCGCCGTGATCGAGTCGAACGACCCGAAGGCGCTGCTAGGCTGGCTCGAAGGCCGCGTCGAGAGCCCGCAAGGGCAGGCGGGAGCGCTGCGGGCGAGAGGGGACCTCACGCTCGGCAGCGAGAAGATCGCGATCGAGCGGCTGAAGGCCGAGGTCGACCGCAAGGCCGTGGCCGGGCGGCTGGCCTATGCCTGGGCTGCCGGCACTCGTCCGGCGCGGCTCGATGCCGAGCTGACCGCCGCCGAGCTCGACGTCGATCAGACGATCGCCTTCGGCCGGGCGGCGCTCGCCGGAACTACGCTCGATGCCCCAGGCGAGGTGGCGCTGGCGGCCGACGTCGGCGTCGCCACCATCGGCGGTGTCGCCGCGAAGGACGTCAAGGCGAAGCTCAATTTCGACGCCAAGGGCCTGGTGCTCGAGCGGGTGGCCGTGGCCGACCTTGGCGGCGCGGCGCTCGATCTCAACGGGCGCATCGATGCCGCTGCGACGTCGCCGCGCGGAACGCTGACGCTCGACATCACCGGCAACCGGCTCGATGGCGTCGCGGCGGTGCTGGCGAAATATGTTCCGCGCTCGGCCGACAAGGTTCGCCTGCTGGCGCCGCGCTTCGCCCCGGCCAAGCTGAGCGCGCTGCTCACCGTCGACCGCGCCGAAAGCGGGACCGGCAGCCGGGCGGAACTGGTGGTGACCGGCAAGGCCGGCGCGGCGCGCATCAACCTCACGGGCGACGCGACCGGCGACGTCGCCAATGCGACTGCTGCCGACATCAACCTCAACGGCCGCATCTATGCCGACGACGGCGCAGCCCTGGTGGCGCTGATCGGCCTCGACAAGGCGGCCGCGGTCGATCGCCGGCCGGCGTCCCTGAGCACGACGGCGAACGGGCGCCTGGGCGACCTGCACGTGGACGGGCGCCTGGCGGCGCCGCGGCTGGAGGCGACCGCCGCCGGCACGCTGCATCTGGCCGGCGACGATGCGGTGGCCGGCGACATCGACCTCAAGGTGGCGGCGGCCGATGCCGTCATGCTGCGGCCATCCGGTGCCAACCAGCCGGTGCCGGCCACGCTCAAGGCCCATCTCGCCATCAAGGGCGGCGACCTGACCTTCGACAATTTTTCCGGTGTGGTGGCGGGAACCGGCGTGCGCGGGCGTCTCGCCCTCGTCCATGGCCAACCGATGCGCGTGGACGGCCGCATCGAGGTCGATGCGCTCGATGCCGCGATCCTCGCCGGCGCGGCGGCCGGCATCCCGGCATCCGCACGGGCCGATGCGAGCGGCTGGCCGGCGGAACCGTTCGCACCCGGAGTCTTTGCCGACCTGCGCGGACAGGTCGCGTTCGAAGCCCGACGCGCCAATGTGGCGACGCTGACGGCGCAGGATGTGCGCGGCATGCTGCGGCTCGGCGATGGCGAAGTCGGCTTCGAAGATGTCGAGGCCGGCATCGCCGGTGGCCGCGCCGTCGGTCAATTGGTCCTGCGCTCCGCGCCGGACGGATTGGTGGCGCGCGGACGGCTGGCGCTCACCGACGTCGATGCCGCCAGCGTGATGCCGGGCGACGGGCGTCCACCCGTGACCGGACGATTCGGATTGCAGGTGGAAGCGGAAGGCAGCGGGTTGAGCCTGGCGACGCTGATCGGGTCGCTGCGCGGCGCCGGTACCGTGACGCTGGAAGGCGGAACACTCGCCGGCCTCGATCCGAAGGCTTTCGCCACCGTGATGCGGGCGGTCGATCGCGGCCTCACGGTCGATACCGCCAAGATCAAGGACATGACGGACGCGGCACTGCTGGCCGGCCGGCTGCTGCTGCCGCGCGCCGACGGCGCCTTCACGTTGACCGCCGGCCAGGCGCGCTGGGGCAACGTGGTGAGCCACGCGGAGGGAGGCGACCTCGGCATCAGCGCCGTGATCGACCTGTCGCAATGGACGCTGGATGCGCGCGTGATGCTGTCGGGAACGGCCGAGGGGCCCGCCGGTACGGATCCACCGGACGTCTTCATCGGCCTGAAAGGATCGCTGAGCACACCCAGGCGGACGCTCGATGTCGCCGCCTTCTCGGGATGGCTGACGCTGCGCGCGGTCGAGCGGCAGGCCAAGCAGATCGAGATGCTGGAGGGCGACCGCAAGGACGTCACGGCCACCACGCCGGCCGCGCCGACGCCCCCCGCGCCGCCCGCGCCGGAGGCGCCGACCCCGTCCGTGACCCCCGCGCCACCCCCCGCCTCGCCGGACGAGGGCCCCGAGCCGTCGCAAGCACGTCCATCGCCCGCCCCGCGCCGAGCGCTGGCGCCCGTCACGCCGCCGGCCGAATCGCCGCCATCCCTGCCGCCGCCGATCGAGAGTCGCCCGGCGCCCGAGCCGCGATTGAACCCCAGTGTGCTGCAGAGGCCGGCGCCGGCGCCCAAGCCGCGCACCAGTCAATCGCCGCCGCCGGCCGACCCGCCGCCGGCCGCAGCGCCCCGTTCGGTGCTGGATCGCCTATTCGGACCGCAGCGCTGAGACCGCCGAGCGCACCGCCCGGGCCTCGCGCACCATCTCCGACTGGCGAGCGGTACTGCTCGCCTGATAGTAGTCGAGCACGAACAGGCGTATGGCAGAGGACAGATTGCCCTGGCGGCGCTCGGTGTCGATCGTGGCGACGAGATCCGACAGCGTCAGCTCCCGCTCTCCCGCGATCTGCTTCAGGCCCTGCCAGAAGGCATCCTCAAGGCTGACGCTGGTCTTGTGCCCGGCGATGACGATCGATCGTTTTACAACTGGAGATTTCATGTCCGATCTCCCGCATCGAGGCGATGCCCCTCTATCTGCCGGCGGGCTTTCGCGGATTGCACAGCCGCGACCGCACGCTCGGCTCTCGAGCGCCCATGTTGCATTCGATTTTCAGCAGCATTTTCAACCGCTTGCTGCCGCTTGGCATGCTTGCGGCGAAGTCGGAGATTGATCACTTGGCCCATGTAATGACCCGAGCGCTGACGGCCTGCTCCCCGCGGGTACAAATTGCAAAAATGCAATCCGACCTGTTATGGCGTTACCACGGTAGGGACAATACGCACTTCAACTTAGTTAGGCCGCAATAGATTAATAATTGCAAAACACTCTTTGTTGATTACAACCGCTGAGACTTACGTATTAGCTACCTTTATCCCTCATAATAGACATGAATTATCCAGGTTATTGGTTGCGCACCCCAAGAATTTCATCGAAAAGTTAGAGATCGACCTGACGAAGAGGCCACCAATGCGACAGTTTAGTTGTCCATAGCTATAGCTTGTACAAGTGAAAATTGCTGCTTTATAAGCATTCAATTTCCGCGGGTCATGCGTTCCGGTCGCACGGCACGATCGAACTCCTCAGGTGAAACGAATCCGAGCCGCGTTGCTTCCTCGCGCAGCGTCGTTCCATTGGCGTGCGCCGCGCGCGCGATCTTGGCAGCCTTGTCGTAGCCGATCTTCGGCGCCAGTGCGGTGACCAGCATCAGCGAGCGCTCCATCAGCTCGCGAATGCGCGCCTCGTCGGCGCGGATTCCGACCACGCATCTGTCGGTGAACGAGACCGCGGCGTCGGCGAGGAGCTCGATCGACTGCAGCATGGCGTAGGCAATGACCGGCTTGTACGTGTTGAGCTCGAAATGGCCCTGGCTGGCGGCGATCGACATTGTCGTGTGATTGCCGAACACGCGACAGCATACCATGGTCAGCGCCTCGCACTGCGTAGGATTGACCTTGCCGGGCATGATCGAGGAGCCGGGCTCGTTCTCCGGCAGGATCAGCTCTCCCAGGCCCGAGCGCGGACCGGAGGCGAGGAAGCGGATGTCATTGGCGATCTTGAACAGCCCGGCGGCGACGGAATCGAGCGCCCCGTGCGCGAACAGGTCGGAATCATGGGCGGCGAGCGCTTCGAACTTGTTGGGCGCGGTGACGAACGGCAGCCGCGTGATTGCCGCGACGCGGCGGGCGAACAGCTTTCCGAACTGACGCTTGGCGTTGAGCCCGGTGCCGACGGCGGTGCCACCCTGGGCCAGCGGGTACAGCTCCTCGATGCCGAGCCCGAGGCGCTTGCGGCCCGCCGTCACCTGCGCGGCATAGCCGGAAAATTCCTGCCCGAGGGTGAGCGGCGTCGCGTCCTGGGTATGCGTGCGGCCGATCTTGACGATCCGCGAGAACGCCGCCGCCTTTTTCTGCAGGGCGCGCTCGAGCCGGGCGAGCGCGGGATCGAGACGCTGGCTGATCTCCAGCGCCGCCGCGATGTGCATGGCGGTGGGAAAGCAGTCGTTCGATGACTGGCTCATGTTGACATGGTCGTTGGGATGCACCGGCGCTTTCGCGCCGCGCTTGCCGCCCAACAATTCGTTGGCCCGGTTGGCGATCACCTCGTTCATGTTCATGTTGGTCTGGGTGCCGGAGCCGGTCTGCCAGACCACCAGCGGAAACTCGTCGTCGTGCTTGCCGGCGATGATCTCGTTGGCCGCCCTGACGATGGCGCGCGTGCGGCGCTGATCGAGCAGGCCGAGCGCGTTGTTGGTTTCTGCCGCCGCCCGCTTCACGAGGGCGAGCGCACGCACCAGCGGCTTCGGCATGCGCTCGGAACCGATGCGAAAATTGTTGCGCGAGCGTTCGGTCTGGGCGCCCCAGTAGTGCTCCGCCTGCACTTCGATCGGACCAAAACTGTCGGTTTCGATTCGCGTCTTCGCCATACGATCCATCACACCGAGTCCGCGCACCGGCGTCAGGTTCTGTCTGATGATCGCCGGCTCACTTTTTGCGGAAGCGGTCGAGGCGGACCACCTCGCCCCCGCTGGTGGGACGGTCGGGCTTGTCTTTGGGCTCGACGCTCTCGCCAAAGAGCTCCGATGGCGCCGGAACCGCCGGCGGCGTCGGCGTCGGTGCGGCCGGGGCCGCACCTTTGCCTGTGCGGGAGCGGCCGGCGCGGCGCGGCTTGGTCTCCGGCGCCGCGGCATCCGCCGGCGCCGGTGTCTGGGCTCCCGTCGCGTCGGTCGCGCCGACTTCGAACTGCAGCGCAAACTGAACCGACGGATCGAAGAATCCCTTGACGGCGGCGAGCGGCACGCCGAGCCGCTCCGGCACGCCGCCGAAAGACAAGCCGACTTCGAACGCGTCGTCGGTCACGATCATATCCCAGAACTGATGCTGGAGAACGATCGTCATCTCTTCCGGGTATTTCTCGCGCAGGCGGGGCGAGATGCGCACGCCCGGCGCGCGGGTGTCGAAAGAGATGTAGAAATGGTGCTCGCCAGGGAGCCCGTTCTTGGCGGCATCGGCCAGGATGCGGTGAACCATTCCGCGCAGCGCCTCCTGGGCCAAGAGATCATAACGGATATGGTCGGTCGGCATGAGCGGGCTCGGGTGCGGTCCAGGCACGAGAATCGTCACTCGATGGTAGCGCGCCGGCCGGCGAATTCCAGCCAGCTTGCCAACACTGCGGCGTTCCGCCTTGAAAGCAAGTGGAGGCTTCTGTTGCCAGGTGCCTCCGAACCCCGCCTGACGCGGCTAAGCGTCAGGACTTGAAGATCGGTCTTTCAAGCTGCGTTACGCAGCCCGAGCAACCGGAGCAAAGTTGTCGTTGGCAACTATTGCTGTGGCCCGATAACGGCGGAACCATGCCGAGCAAAAGCGCGCCCTTTACACCCTCGTCGATCCTGTTTCGCCCCCGCCGAAGCTCAAGGATTCTTGAGCTTTGGTGGAGGCGCCGGGTACTGCCCCCGGGTCCGATAGGCTTATTGCGACGGCCATTTATCGCCATAGCCGGCTTGCGCCGGCACCCGGAATATAAGGCGCAATGGTTGACGAAAAAAGAGGCCCACCGGGGCATTTCCGGCCGAATCCCAGCCGGACAGGGCAGGCCGGCCTGGCGCACGGCCCGGCCTGGGCGGCTCGATCGCCGGCGGCCGCGATGCCGGAGAGCCTTTTGGCAGCCGGCCGGGCGGTCCGCGTCGCGGTGGCAAGATGCTGCGGGGTGGTTGTGGACAACGGCGGCCGGCAGGTCCAATCAGCGGCCGGGACTCCACGGCAGGGCTTCGAATGTCTGGTGATCTTGCCGACCACGCCAGGCCGCCCCGCCTGGGCGAACTCTTCGTCGCCTTCGTCACCGTGTCGCTGTCGGGTTTCGGCGGCGTGTTGCCGTGGACCCGGCGCATGATCGTCGAGCGGCGGCGATGGATGACGGCGGACGAATTCAACGCCGCTTACTCGCTATGCAATTTTCTTCCCGGCCCCAACATCGTGAATTTCTCCGTTGTGTTCGGCTCGCGCATCGCCGGGCCGCGGGGCGCCGTCGTCGCGCTGGTCGGATTGCTCGGGCCGCCGGTTGCGCTCGTCCTCGTGTTCGGGGCGCTCTACGCCCAGTTCGGTGCTGTCGATGTCGTACGCCGCGCCCTCGGCGGCATCGCGCCGGCTGCCGCCGGCCTGATGATCGCCAACGCCGCCAAGATGTGCGCGCCGCTGCTCCGCCATGGCTTCGGCCCGGCCCCGTTCGTGGTCGTGGCCACCGTCGCTGCGCTCAGCCTGTTGCAGTGGCCGCTGCCCTGGGTCGTCCTCACCTTCGCGCCGCTGAGCATCGCGGCCGCATGGTGGTGGCGGCGATGAAGGACGAGGGCATCCTCGCCATGCTGGCGGTGCAGTTCGCCATCCTGTCGCTGCTGGCGGTCGGCGGCGCCAACGCGCTCGTGCCCGAGCTGCACCGTCAGGCGGTCGATATTCGCGGCTGGATGAGCGACCGTCAGTTTGCCGACATGTTCGCGATCGCGCAGGTGACGCCGGGGCCGAACGTCATCCTGGTCACCTTGATCGGTTTCCACGTCGCCGGGCTCGCCGGCGCCCTGGTGGCGACGGCGGCCATGTGCGGGCCCACCTGTGTCGTTGCCTATTTCATCGGCACCATCTGGGAGCGTTTCAAGGACGCGCCCTGGCGCAGCGCAATCCAGGCCGGACTGGTGCCGGTGTCGGTCGGCCTGCTCGCCACCGGTGCGATCCTGCTGGCGCGCGTCGCCGATCACAACTGGATCGCGTTCGCTGTGACCGCGGCAACCGCCGCAATTGCCTTTCGCAGCGGATTGAGCCCGCTATGGATGTTCGGTATCGGCGGGCTGCTCGGGCTCGTCGGGGTGATTTGACCAGCTGGGGAGCAAACGACTTTCGGGGACGCGATTGGCTGTGCTAGTTAGGCGCTGGCCACTGTGCTAAGAAGCGAGAAAGCAAGAAGGGTCGGGTAGAGGGGAGTTGTAATGTCCCAGCAAATGGAAACGCCGGCGGGGTCATCGGAGCGCAACTCGTTAGCTCTTGCATATGCTGCCGTCGTTCTGCCCGGTCTACTCGCCGCCTTCGCGCTTTGGGCGGGATGGCGGTCGTCCGGAAATATCGCCTTGAGCCTCATCGCTGCCGCTGCGGTGCTGGTCATCGTCGCGGCGTATATCGCGTGGCGCGGCTTTCTCATTCCAAATCCGCAGGACTATTACGGCGGTCTGGCGCTCATTGCATTGTGCCTGTTCGCGTTCTGGGCATCGAGCGACCTGCCGGGCATGCGCGGGTTCTCGTTTGGGCCCGGGACGGCACCGCGGTTGTTTGCCATAGTTTTGATGGCGTTCGGCATCGCCATCACGGCCATGGGCGTGCTCACCAATGGCAAGCCGCTCGAACGCTATGCCGTGCGTGGCCCCTTCTGGATCACGGTGTCGATTTTCATCTTCGCCCTGACGGTCCGCCAGGCCGGTCTGGTCTTCGCCACCTTCGCGTCGTTCGTCGTCTCCGGGCTCGGCTCGGCCGAAACCCGGTGGATCGAAACCATCATCGCGGGAGTCGTCATGACGGCGTTTTCCGTGCTGTTGTTCGTCTATCTGTTGAATCTGCCGTTCCAGCTGTGGCCGCGGTTCTGATCTAGCGAGTCCGTCATGCATGACCTTCTTGCCAATCTGGCGCTCGGCTTCTCGGTCGCGGCCACGCCGTGGAACCTGGTGTTCTGCCTGATCGGTGCGCTCGTCGGCACGTTGATCGGCGTGCTGCCCGGCATCGGCTCGGTCGCCACCATCGCCATGCTGCTGCCGATCACCTTCGGGCTGCCGCCGGTCGGCGCCCTGATCATGCTCGCCGGCATCTATTACGGCGCGCAGTACGGCGGCTCGACCACGTCGATCCTGGTGAACATCCCGGGCGAAGCGACCTCGGTGGTGACGACGCTCGACGGCTTCCAGATGGCCAAGCAGGGCCGCGCCGGACCGGCGCTGTCGATCGCGGCGATCGGATCGTTCTTCGCCGGCTGCGTCGCCACCGTGCTGGTGGCGGCGCTGGGCGCGCCGCTGACCAGCATTGCGCTGCTGTTCGGTCCCGCCGAGTATTTCTCGCTCATGGCGCTCGGCCTGATCTTCGCTGTGGTGCTGGCGAAAGGCTCGCTCATCAAGGCGCTCGCCATGATCCTGGCCGGCCTGCTGATGTCGATGGTCGGTTCCGACCTGGAGACCGGCGTCGGCCGCATGACCTTCGACATCCCGGAACTGTCCGACGGCATCGGCTTCGTGACCGTCGCCATGGGCGTGTTCGGTTTCGCCGAGATCATCCGCAACCTGGAGGGCTCGGCGGAGGACCGCAGCATCGTCCAGGCCAAGGTGACCGGCCTGATGCCGACGCGCAAGGATCTCAAGGACTCGGCGGGCGCCATCGGTCGCGGCACCATCATCGGCTCGATCCTCGGCATTTTGCCGGGCGGCGGCGCGGTGATCGCTTCGTTTGCCGCCTATACGTTCGAGAAAAGATTTGCCAAGCACCCGGAGCGCTTCGGCAACGGCGCGATCGAAGGTGTTGCCGCTCCGGAGAGCGCCAACAATGCCGCGGCGCAGACGGCCTTCATTCCGCTGCTGACCCTCGGCATTCCGCCCAACGCCGTGATGGCGCTGATGGTCGGCGCCATGACGATTCACGGCATCGTGCCCGGTCCGCAGGTGATGACCAAGCAGCCCGAACTGTTCTGGGGCATGATCGCGTCGATGTGGCTCGGCAACATGATGCTGGTCATCATCAACCTGCCGCTGGTGGGGTTGTGGGTCTCCCTGCTGCGCGTTCCCTATCGTCTGCTCTATCCGGCGATCCTGGTGTTCTGCTACATCGGCATCTACTCGATCAACAATGCGCCGGCCGACGTCATCATCGCCGCCGTGTTCGGCATCATCGGCTATTGGCTGGTCAAGCACGAGTTCGAGCCGGCCCCGCTGATCCTGGGTTTCGTCCTCGGACCGCTGATGGAGGAGAACCTGCGTCGCGCCATGCTGATCGCGCGCGGCGATGTCACGGTCTTCGTCACGCGGCCGATTTCAGGGACGCTGCTGGGAATCGCGGTCCTTCTGCTCGTGCTCGCCGGCTTGCCGATGTTGCGCAAGCGGCGCGAAGAGGTGTTCGTAGAGTAGGCGAGCCGGGCTCCGGCGTCGAGTCGCCGCGCGGCACCCGCTCGCGGCTCTTGCGCCGCGTCCCGGCGCTGTCCACATGCGAATGGGCGGACGCTTTCGACACGCTTCGCCGTCGGCGCTAATGTGTCCGCCGGCGACTCGGAGCGCGGCAGGACCCCATGCGCCAGTACCTCGACCTGATGCAGCGCATCCTGCGCCACGGCGCAGAGAAGCATGACCGCACCGGCACCGGCACGTTGTCGGTGTTCGGCCACCAGATGCGCTTCGACCTTGCGGCCGGCTTCCCGCTGCTGACGACCAAGAAGGTGCACCTGAAATCCATCATTCACGAGCTGCTGTGGTTTCTCGCCGGCGACACCAATGTCGGCTACCTGAACCAGCACGGCGTCACCATCTGGGACGATTGGGCGGATGAGCGGGGCGACCTCGGCCCAGTGTACGGGCGCCAGTGGCGCTCGTGGCCCGCCGCCGCCGGCGGCGCCATCGACCAGATGGCCAATGTCGTCGCCATGATCCGCCGCAATCCCGATTCGCGCCGCCTCATCGTCAGCGCCTGGAATCCCGCCGATATCGAGAAGATGGCGCTGCCGCCGTGCCATTGCCTGTTCCAGTTCTATGTCGCCGACGGCCGGCTGTCGTGCCAGCTCTACCAGCGTTCGGCCGACGTGTTCCTCGGCGTCCCGTTCAACATCGCGTCCTATGCACTGCTGACCTTGATGGTGGCGCAGGTGACCGGGTTCGAGCCGGGCGACTTCGTCCACACCTTCGGCGACGCCCACCTCTACCTGAACCATCTCGAGCAGGCGCGGCTGCAGCTCGCGCGCACGCCCAAAGCCTTGCCGCGCATGCGCCTCAATCCGGCGGTCACCGACCTGTTCGCCTTCCGCTACGAGGATTTTGCGCTCGAGGGCTACGATCCGCACCCGCGCATCCAGGCCGAGGTCGCGGTGTGACGCGCGCCGCCATCTGCGCCGCATGGCGCTGACCCGTGCAGCCGATCCCCCTCGTCCTCATCGTCGCGATGGCCGAGAACGGCGTGATCGGCCACGACAATCGGCTGCCGTGGCGGCTCAAATCCGACATGCAGCATTTCCGCCGCGTCACCATGGGCAAGCCGGTGATCATGGGACGCAAGACATTCCAGTCGCTGCCGCAGCCACTGAAGGGGCGCACCACCATCGTGGTCAGCCGCGACCACGGCTTCACGGCGCCGGGTGCGATCGTCGCCTGCGGGCTCGACTCCGCGCTTGCCGCCGCGCGCGGCGATGCGCTGCGCCGCGGCGCCGACGCCATCATGGTGGCCGGGGGCGGCGACATCTATACGCAGACGCTGCCGCTCGCCGACCGGCTGCTGGTCACGCTGGTGCACGGAAGCTGCGACGGCGATGCGACGTTTCCCGCCATCGACCGCAGCCGCTGGCATGAAGTCGAGCGCGCCGAGCATGTGGCCGGACCCAACGACAGCGTCGATTTCGCTTTTGTTCGCTTCGAGCGCACGCCGTCCGCAACCGAAGTAAGGTAAACGGACGGTAGGTCGTCCATGGCGCGCCGACAAGAGCGCGCCGCCGCGGCATGAACCCGCGTTGTAAGGGGGGCTGGCGTCCCCTATAAGGCGCGCCAGAGAGAGAGTTTCGCGGGCGGGCCCGGCATGTCTTGGCCCGGCAAGCGAGGAGACCATCCATGCCGTGGAGCAATCAAGGCGGCGGACCCTGGGGCTCCGGGTCCAAGGGGCCCTGGGGCTCGGGACCGCAATCGTCGGGCCCGACACCGCCCGACCTCGAGGAGCTGCTGCGCCGCAGCCAGGACAAGCTCAAGACCGTGCTGCCGGGCGGCAATCTGGGCACCAAGGGCTTCGTCCTGATCGCGCTCGCCGCCCTTGCCATCTGGGGCGTGTCGGGATTCTACCGGGTCGAGCCCGACGAGCTCGGCGTGGTCCTGCGCTTCGGCAAGTACGTGCGCGACGCCCAGCCCGGCCTGAACTACCACCTGCCATATCCGATCGAAGCCGTGCTCACCCCCAAGGTCACGCAGCGCCGGCGCATCGACGTCGGCATGCGCCTGGTCGAGGACCTCCGTCGCGGCAACACCATGCGCAACGTGCCGGAAGAGAGCCTCATGCTGACTGGCGACGAGAACATCGTCGACGTCGACTTCACGGTGTTCTGGCTGGTCAAGCCGAATGGCGCCAGCGACTACCTGTTCAACATCCAGAATCCGGAAGGAACCGTAAAGGCGGTCGCCGAGAGCGCCATGCGCGAGGTCATCGGCCGCAACAATATTCAGCCGATCCTGACCGGCGCCCGGCAGAACATCGAGATAGCGGTGCAGGACCTGATGCAGAAGACGCTCGACGACTACGGCGCCGGCATCCAGATCGTGCAGGTGCAGCTGCAGAAGGTGGATCCGCCGCAGCAGGTGATCGACGCCTTCCGCGAGGTGCAGGCGGCGCGCATCAACGCCGAGCAGGCGCAGAACGAGGCGCAGACCTACGCCAATCGCGTCGTGCCCGAGGCACGTGGACGCGTGGCGCAGATCACGCAGGCCGCCGAGGCATACCGCGAGCAGACGGTGGCGGAAGCGACCGGCCAGACCGTCCGTTTCGTCAAGGTCTATGACGAGTACAAGAAGGCGCCGGCGGTGACGCGTCAGCGCCTGTACCTCGAGACGATGGAGCGCGTGCTGGGCGGCACCGAAAAGATCATCCTCGATGCCAATCCGTCAGGAGCAGGCGTAGCAGCCGGGGCCGCAGCCGGGGTCGTCCCGGTTCTGCCGCTCGGCGAACTCAGCCGCCGCTCGCCGCCGCAGGCGCAGCCACAGACGGGAGGCGGCCGATGAAACTGGGCATCGCCGGCGGCGTCTTCGTCGTCCTCGCCATCGTGGCCGCGATCGTCGGGTATGGTTCGCTGTTCACCGTCTATCAGACCAAGCAGGCGATCGTGGTGCAGCTCGGCCGGCCGGTGCGCGTAGTGACGGAGCCCGGCCTGAACGTGAAATGGCCACTGATCGAGAGCGTCATCTCGATCGACAAGCGCATCCTCGACCTCGAATCGCCGGCGCAGGAAGTGATCGCCTCGGACCAGAAGCGTCTCGTGGTCGACGCCTTCGCGCGCTACCGCATCCTCGACCCGCTGAGGTTCTACCAGACGGTCGGCTCGGTCAGCGGCGCCAACTCGCAGCTCGCCACGCTGCTCAATTCGGCGCTGCGCCGCGTGCTCGGCGAATCCACCTTCATCCAGGTGGTGCGCGACGAGCGCCCGCAGCTGACGCAGAGGATCCGCGAGCAGCTCGACCGCGAGTCGCAGGCATTCGGCATCGAGGTGGTCGACGTGCGCATCCGCCGTGCCGACCTGCCGGAGCAGAACAGCCAGGCCGTGTACGGCCGGATGAAGACCGAACGCGAGCGGGAGGCAACCGAATTCCGCTCCCAGGGGCAGCAGCGCGCCCAGGAGATCAAGGCGCGGGCCGACCGCGACGTCACCGTGCTGATCGCCGAGGCCACCTCCAAGGGCGAGCAGATCCGCGGCGAGGGCGACGCCGAGCGCAACCGCATCTTCGCCGAGGCGTTCGGCCGCGACGCGGATTTCTTCGCGTTCTACCGCTCGATGCAGGCGCTGGAAACGGGCTTGAAGCACAACGACACGCGCATGCTGCTGAAGCCCGACTCCGAGTTCTTCCGGTTCTTCGTCGATCCCTCGGGCAAGCCGCGGGA
>Ga0126380_10000149_pt1 | contig 18483 bp, 20 predicted proteins | sample PanSoiMetPlot_26_FD_92544 | JGI IMG/M metagenome (GOLD analysis project Ga0126380, IMG submission 92544) | Tropical forest soil microbial communities from Panama - MetaG Plot_26 | ecosystem: Environmental > Terrestrial > Soil > Tropical forest > Bulk soil | place: Panama | collected 2016-02-17
CAAACCCGAGACGGTGAACCGATCAAACGGCGTTCGCTTCGTCGTGCCGCGGGCCACGCAGAGCCTCGAGCTCCGGGCCTCAGTGGCGGCATCACAACCCTCGCCTCGGGTCAATCTTGACCTGTAACGTAGTGGGTCTTTTCGCAGTTTCCAAGTCCTTTTTTGGGCCATTCAAGTACGTGATCACACGCATTCCGTGCGGCAAACGGGAAGCGCGCGCGCGATTCCCGCGAGATCCGGACGCGGCGGCAAGGGGTTCAGCCCGGCTGCGGCGAATAGCGCGGAGACCCCTGCCGCCATGCCGGCGCCGAGCTCGACCACGAGCTGGCCGCATGGCCCTAGCAGCCGAGCGGCATCGCGCGCCAGGGCCGCGTAGGCCGCCAGACCGTCGGGGCCGCCATCAAGCGCCACCGCCGGATCGTGCTCGCGCACCTCCGGCGCCAGCGCCGCGATGTCGCCGCTCCTGACGTAGGGCGGATTGGCCACGACCAGATCGAATGCGCCGCGCAAAGCGGCGCCGAAGTGACAGGCGACGAAGCCAGCGCGCCCACCTACGCCCAGCGCGAGGCAGTTGCCGCGCGCCACCGCGAGCGCCGCGGCACTGATGTCGGTTGCGGCCGCAAAGGCCTGCGGCAGCTCGCTGAGCAGCGCCGCGACCAGCGCGCCCGATCCGGTGCCGAGATCGGCGATGCGCAGCTTGTGCCGGCGCAACCCTTGAGCATCGACGAGGGCGAGCGCCGTCTCCACCACGATCTCGCTCTCCGGCCGCGGCACCAGCGTGGCCGGACCGAGCCGGATCGGCAGACCCCAGAATTCCTTCCATCCGACGATGCGCGCGACCGGCTCGCCGGCGAGACGGCGGCGGGCGAGCGCGTCAATCTCCGCCGTCTCGACGCCGGACAGCGGCCGTCCGGCCGCGGCCGCGAGCGCCGCATGATCGAGGGCAAGGGCGTGGCCGACGAGCACGCGCGCCTCGAGCTCGGGCGCGTCGAGACCGGCGCTGCGGAACGCCCGCGCCAGGCTGCGCCGCATCGCTCCGACATCCATGCCGTCACGCCTCTTCGGCGGCGAGCAGCGCCGCCTGATGCTCGGTCATCAGCGCATCGATGATCTCGCCCAGCGCCTCGCCGGCGATCACCTGCGGCAGCTTGTAGAGCGTGAGGTTGATGCGGTGGTCGCTCACCCGCCCCTGGGGGAAATTGTAGGTTCGGATGCGCTCGGAACGGTCGCCGGTGCCGACCTGGCCGCGCCGATCGGCGGCGCGCTCGGCATCGCGCCGGGAGCGCTCGGCGTCGTAGAGCTTGGCGCGCAGCAGCGCCAGCGCCTTGGCGCGGTTGCGATGCTGCGACCGCTCCTCCTGCACGACGACGACGATGCCGCTCGGGACATGGGTGAGACGCACCGCCGATTCGGTCTTGTTGACGTGCTGGCCGCCGGCGCCGCCCGCCCGCATCGTGTCGACCTTGAGGTCGGCTTCGTTCAACGCCACGTCCACGTCCTGCGCCTCGGGCAGCACCGCCACGGTGGCGGTCGACGTGTGGATGCGGCCCGAGCCTTCGGTGTCGGGCACCCGCTGCACGCGGTGGACGCCCGACTCGAACTTGAGCTTGGCGTAGGCACCGCGGCCGCGGATCTCGGCGATGATCTCCTTGTAGCCGCCCACCGTGCCTTCGCTCGCCGAGATCACCTCGACCTTCCAGCCCTCCTTGGCGGCGTAACGCTCGTACATGCGGAACAGGTCGCCGGCAAACAGCGAGGCTTCGTCGCCGCCGGTGCCGGCGCGGATCTCGAGGATGACGTTGCGCTCGTCCATGGCATCCTTGGGGATCAGCGCCACGCGGATCTGCTGCTCGAGCGCGCCGCGCCTGGCCTCGACGGCCGGCCGCTCAGCCTGAGCGAGCTCGCGCATCTCGGTGTCGATCTTCGGATCAGCGATAAGCGCGTCAATGTCGGCGAGCTCGCTGGTGGTGGCCCGGTAGGCCTGCACGGCCTCGACCACCGGACCGAGCTCGGAGAATTCGCGCGAGAGTTTCACATAGGCATCGCGGTCGGGGCCGCCTGCGAGTTCGTCCTCGACCGCCCGGTGGCGGGCGATGAGCGCATCGAGCCTGGCTTCCGGCAACATGGACGTCATGCGAGCGCTTTCATGGCCCCAGATGGCAACTGTCGAGCGAGCCCGGCCGGCACCCGGCAACCTGCAGCAAGATTGCAGGCGGTTCCGACTTGCAGATAGGCTGCGCCCGACAGGATCACCCCATATCGGATCACGCCGCCGGAAAGGAAGCCCATGCCGCAAGAAGCCACCCAGGCCTTAGCCCAATTTGCCACCTCCCTGCGCCCCGAGGATCTGCCGCAGGACGTCAGCGACCACTGCAAGAACGTGCTGCTGGACACGTTGGCCTGTGCCCTGGCCGGGCACCAGGGCGAGGAGACCCATCAGGTGGCGGCGCTGGCCTCGGCGCTGGCGCAATCGGACGAGGCCAGCGTGATCGGTGGCGGATCGCTGTCGCTCGCCGGCGCCACCCTGCTCAACGGTTATCTCATCACGGCCGTGACCATGTGCGACGTGCACCGGCCGACGCTGACCCACATCACGCCAGAGGTGGTGCCCCCGGCTCTGGCCATCGCCGAGCGCGACGGGCTCGGTGGCCGCGACCTGCTGGTCGCGCTGGCGGCCGGGTCCGAGGTCGCGACACGGATCGGCATCGGGCTTGATCCCCCGGCCTTTCGCGCCCGCGGCTGGCATGGTCCCGGCGTGCTCGGCCCATTCGGCGCCGCCGCGGCGGTGGGCCGCCTGCGCGGCTTCGACGCCGACACCATGGCCAAGGCGTTCGGGCTCGCCGGCAGCCAGGCGGCCGGCACGTTTGCCGCCTGGGCGACGCCGACGGTCAAATTCCATCAGTGCCGCGGCGCCCTGTCGGGCCTGCTGGCGGCGCTGCTGGCCGAGCAGGATTTTCTCGCCACGCGCGAATTCCTCACCGCCAAGGACGGCGGCCTCTACAACACCTATGCGAACGGCGGAAAACCCGACGTCGCGATCGCCGATCTCGGACAACGCTGGGAGCTCATGCAGATTGCGCTGCGGTTGTGGCCGTCCGCCTCGTCGATCCAGGGCATGAACACGGCGCTGTTCGACCTCGTGGAGCAGCACCGCATCGATCCAGCCCAGGTGAAGAAGCTGCGCATCGGCTTGAGCCAGACCGTGTTCGACCTGCATGGCGGGCTGGCCCGCTACAAGGGCAAGTTCGACGCCCTCATCTCGGCCCACTACACGGCTGCCGTGATTCTGCACGACCAGGAGCTCACGCTCGCCCAGTTCGAGCCGGCGCGCTACGACGACGCGAAGCTGCCTAGCGCGGCAGCCGAGCAGGTGGAGATCAGGCCCGATCCGGCGCTGAGCGGCGTGCAGGCGACGGTCGAGATCGAGGCAACGGACGGCTCGAAACTTTCGCGGCGCTGCGAGCATCCGCGCGGTTCGGCGGAAAATCCGCTGTCGCGCGCGCAGATCGAAAAGAAATTCCGCACCTACGCGCCGGCGCGACTCGGCCCGGCCGCCATCGAGACCATCCTCGCGGCGGTCGACAGGCTGGAGGATCTTAGCTCGGTGCGCAGCCTGATGCAGGCCTTGAGCGCGGCCGCGCCGAGCGAGCGCCGCAAGGTTGCCGCGCGCGCGTGATGCGCCGCCAAATCGCTTCTCGTCGTTCCCGCGCAAGCGGGGACGACCGAACATCAAGAAACAACCCCCGGGAGGACTTCACCATGGGCAAGTGGATGATCGCGGCGGTGCTGGCGCTCGTACTGGTGCCGCCAGCCGGCGCGGCACGCGCAGAAGTCTCCGAGCTGCGCATGGCGACCCAGTTCGGCATCGGCGCCATGGCCATGATCCTCATGCAGAAGAACCAGGTGCTGGAGCGCCAGCTCGCGGCCGCCGGCCTGCCCGCCACCAAGGTGAGCTGGCGCCAGTTCCCGGGCGGCAATCCGATGAACGAAGGCCTGCTGTCGGGCAGCCTCGACATCGTGTCGGGCGGCACGACGGTGTTCATAACGCTATGGGCCAAGGCCAAGGGCAGCCCGCAGGCGGTGCGTTCCATCGGCGCCATCTCGGCCTTGCCGCTGTGGTTCATGACGCGTAACCCGAACGTCAACCGCCTCGAAGATTTGAGCGACAAGGACAAGATTGCGCTGACTACCGTCAAAGTCTCGGTGCACGCCATCCTGCTGCAGATGGCGGCGGAAAAAATCTATGGGCCGGCGCAGTCCGGCCGCTTCGATGCGCTCACCGTCGGCATTTCGCACGGCGACGCGGTGGCGGCGCTGGTCTCGGGCGTGCACGAGATCAACAACCACTTCAGCGCGCCGCCCTTCCAGTACGTGGAGGCGCGCGCGCCCGGCGTGCGCCGCATCACCACGGCGCAGGACATTCTGGGTTCGCCGGCAAGCTACATGGTGGCCTATGCGACGGAGAGATTCCGCACGGATAATCCAAAAACCTACGCCGCGTTCGTCGCCGCGCTCGACGAGGTGATCACCTACATCAACCGCGACCCGCGGGCGGCCGCGAAGGATTACCTCGAGGCCTCCAAGGACCCGATCACGCTCGAAGAAGCCGCGACCATGATCACCGATCCGGGCGCGAAATTCACCACGGCCCCCACCAACGTGATGACGTTCGCCGAGTTCATGGCCAAGCAGGGCCTCATCAAGGCACGTCCGGGTTCGTGGAAGGACATGTTCTTCCCCGAGCTGTATGGTCTGCCGGGAAGCTGACAATTGCCTCGACACATGCGCCGATTTCCCGGCGCGCCCCTGTGGTTTTGAACGCGCTGTGCCACCCGCCGACTAACCGAGTCGTCGAGCGCCGGAGCTCACCGCATCCGGCGACTTTTTTGCACAACGGCGGAGCGTTCGATGGCGCCGGTGTTCGGGATGCGCGCGACGCGAAGCCTTGCTGTTGCGCGCATAGACACGAAACAGGAGACGACGATGGATGCCAAGCAGTGGCTGCACGACTGGATCGAAGAGAACCTGCAGGTGCCGCATTACTTTAAGGACAAGAGTGAGATGGCGGACGACGCCGCTACGTGCCGCGCCGCCGCCGAGGTCGACGGGATCAGTCCTACGGACTTGAACAAAGCGGTCGGTGGCGACCTGGAAAAACATCTCCTCTCGGCGCAGAACAAATTCACCGAGACGGCGCTGCGGCGCCAAAAGGAGCGATAGTTTACAGCACCGTTGAGCCTGCAGGCGCCAAAACGGGGTGCGGGCTCGCATTCAACGTCCCGGCGGCGGCTGCAATTGGATCCGCGGCAACATCCGGAGGGCCAGCGAAATCAATGCTCTTGATTGTAAATGGCGCGCACGCAGTCGCCGCAAGAAACTTCGAAAGACAGTAACGGGCGCAGATAATCGAGCATCTCGCTGATAGTTATGGGGCAGCCGATCGGATCTGTTGCGGACAACCGCACGCCGGTCATCACTCCAACAAACGGGCAGATCCGTCTGACCTCCCCCATATTGTCCGGCATCTTCTTGCATTTCGATTCGCTGCATGCCGGCTACGGAGCGCGCTAGAGCTGCAGGCCTTCGGCGGCCGCGAAGGATTCGAGCTTGGCCCGCAGCGACAGCCCCTTCGACGGGCTGTCGAGCAGCGGCAGCAGAGCGCAGGCCGCCTTGGCGGCATCGAGCTCGAGCAGCAGCGCCTTGACCGGCCCGATGGCGGAGGCCGTGAGCGACAGCGAGCGATAGCCGAGCGCGACCAGCGCCAGCGCACCGAGCGGCTTGGAGGCCAGCTCGCCGCACAGCGTCACCGGCTTGCCGTGGGCATGGCCCTTGTCGGCGATGTCCTTCAGCGCCCGCAGCACCGGCGCCGAGATTGGATCGAACCGGTTGGCCACGAGTGAATTGCCGCGATCGGCGGCGTAGAGGAATTGTACGAGATCGTTCGAGCCAACCGACAGGAAGTCGGCGCGCTCCAGAAGCTCGTCAAGCTGGAACAGGATCGACGGCACCTCGACCATGGCCCCCACCTCGACCCGCTCGGGCAGCACATAGTGGTGGCGGCGCAGGTGGGTGAGCTCACGCTCGACCATCGCCTTGGCGCGGTCGAACTCGTCGACCGTTGCGATCATCGGGAACATCACCTTCAGCTCGCGGCCCGACGTGGCCTTGAGCAGCGCGCGGATCTGGCTGCGCAACAGGCCGGGCCGGTCGAGGCCGAGGCGGATGGCGCGCCAGCCGAGCGCCGGGTTCTCCTCCTCGACGCTGCGCATGTAGGGCAGCACCTTGTCGCCGCCGACGTCGAGCGTACGGAACGTCACCGGGCGCCCGGCGGCGGCGTCGAGCACGGCCTGGTACAACGACAGCTGTTCGCTGGCGCGCGGAAACGCCGGCGAGATCATGAACTGCAGCTCGGTGCGGAACAGGCCGATGCCGGCGGCGCCAGTCTCGGCGATGTGCGGCAGGTCCACCATGAGCCCGGCATTGAGCATCAGCGTCACCGGCTGGCCGTCGCGGGTGACGCACGGTTTTTCGCGCAACGCCAGATACTGGGCCTGGCGCCGCGCCCGCAGCCGCACGCGCTCGATGTAGGCGTTCTCGACGTCCGGCGGCGGCCGCACATGCAGGTCACCGGTGGTGCCGTCGACGATGATGGCGTCTCCGGGGTCTACTGCGCCGGTGGCGTTCTCGATCTGCCCGACGGTGGCGATGCCGAGCGCGCGCGCCACGATGGCGACGTGCGAGTTGGGCCCGCCCTCCTCCAGAAGCAGGCCACGCAAGCGCTTGGGGTCATAGTCGAGCAGCGCCGCCGGCCCCATGGAGCGGGCGACGATGATGGCGTTTTCCGGCAGCTGCTCGCGCGCGGGCGCATGCTCCTGGCCGGTGAGCTGGCGCATCAGCCGGTGGGCAAGGTCGTCGAGATCGTGCAGGCGGTCGCGCAGGAACGGATCGGTCTGGCGCAGCATGCGGGCGCGGGTGTCGGACTGCACGCGTTCCACCGCCGCCTCGGCTGTCAATCCGGTCATCACGGCTTCGCTCAGGCGGCGCAGCCAGCCGCGGTCGGAGGCGAACATGCGGTAGGCCTCCAGCACGTCGCGGTGCTCGCCGCCGGCCGCCACGTCGCCGCGCTCGAGCATCACGTCGAGATCCGACTGCAGGATGTCGACCGCCTCCTCGAGTCGCCTGAGCTCCCGCTGCATGTCGTCGGCGATGTAGTTGGTGATGACGACGCGTGGCTCGTGCAGCACCACGTGGCCGAGCGCGATCCCGTCCGCCAGCGCCAGGCCGACGAAGTGCAGGGGGCGGCGGACCGCCGGCTCGAGCCCGGGCTTGGCGAGCGCCGCGAGCTCGCCCGACGCGATCATCTCGGCGAGCACCACCGCGATGGTTTCGAGCGCCTCCTCCTCTTCCTCCGAATAGGTGCGGCGCGCCCGGTTCTGCACCACCAGGACGCCGAGAGTGTTGCCGGCGCGCAGGATCGGCACGCCGAGGAACGAGTGATAGATTTCCTCGCCGGTCTCCGGCCGGTACGAGAAGGCCGGATGCTCGTGCGCCTCCGACAGGTTGACCGACTTGGCCTCGCGCGCCACCAGGCCGACCAGGCCTTCGTCGGCGCTCAGCACCGTGAGGTGGACGGCCTCCCGGTTGAGGCCTTCGGTGGCGTAGAGCTCGAGGCTGCCATCGACGCGCAGGACGTAGACGGAACAGACCTCCGCCACCATGTTGGCGGCGATCAGGACGACGATCTTGTCCAGGCGCTCCTGCGCGCTGACCGGCTCCGCCATCACCTCGCGGAGGCGGCGCAGCAGCACGCGCGGACCGCCGAGCGCGCCACGCATGGCGTGAGGTCCTCTGGCGACAGCGGGAATCAGCAGTCAGTCAGTGTTCAGTAACCACAAAAGCCGCGCCAATGGCAGGCACTGATTACTGGCTCAACGGACCTCTGATCCCCGGCACGGCTGGGGCCTCGCGCTGAAGGCCCCCAGGTCGGACGGTGAACCGCGGGGCCCGGCTCCCCGTGGGGTACTGGCCCTGGCTATAGCCAATGCGGCGCGCGCCATGCAAGCCAAAGCGGCGAATCGCGCTTCACGATGCGCTCCGTTCATCGTGATTCCGGCCTCATTTGCACGTTCTGTCATTTGGCGGGTGCGGGCGAAACGCTCCGGGGGGAGCCACCGAGCAGGCCAAGCCCTGCTTTCGTAGTCCATTATTTGTCGAGGCCGTACAGGGAATGCAGCCGCCGCACGGCCAGTTCCGCCGCATCGGCATCGATCAGCAGCGAAAACTTGATTTCCGAGGTCGAAATCGCGCGGATGTTGATCTGCCGTTCGGCGAGCGCCTTGAAGGCCTTGGCGGCCACGCCGGCATGGCTGCGCATGCCGATGCCGATGACCGAGACTTTTGCCACGTCGTTGGCGCCGTCGAGACGGTCGTAGCCGATCGTGTCCTTCTGGCGCGTGAGCACGTCGCAGGCGCGCTGGTAGTCGGCGGCCGGCACTGTGAAGGTGATGTCGGTGGTGAGACCGTCCTCTGATACGTTCTGCACGATCATGTCGACGTTAATGTTGGTTTCGGCGAGCGGGCCGAAAATGGCCGCGGCCACGCCGGGCTTGTCCTGCACGCGCCGGATCGAGATCTGCGCCTCGTCCTTGGAATAGGCGATGCCGGTTACGACCTGCTGTTCCACAATCTCCTCCTCATCGCAAATGAGGGTTCCGGGCGGGATGCCGTGCGGATCGATATCCTCCGGCTTGTCGAAGCTCGAGCGCACGAAGATGCGCACCTTGTGCACCATGCCGAGCTCGACCGAGCGCACCTGCAGCACCTTGGCGCCGAGCGACGCCATTTCCAGCATTTCCTCGAAGGTGATCTTGTCGAGACGTTTCGCACGCGGGACCACGCGAGGATCGGTGGTGTAGACGCCATCGACGTCGGTGTAGATATCGCAGCGATCGGCGTGGACGGCGGCCGCAATGGCCACCGCCGACGTATCGGAGCCGCCGCGGCCGAGCGTGGTGATGCGGCCGGTCTCGCGGTGGATGCCCTGGAAGCCGGCGATCACCGCGACCTCGCCGCGCTCCTTGAATCGCCTGATCAGCTCGTCACCGTTGATGTCGACGATGCGGGCGCCGGCATGGGCATTGCTGGTGTGGATCGGCAGCTGCCAGCCCTGCCACGAGCGGGCGTTGACCCCCATCCCTTCCAGCACGATGGCGAGCAGGCCCGACGTCACCTGCTCGCCCGACGCCACCACCGCGTCATATTCCCGGGCATCGTGCAGCGGGGATGCGTCGCGACACCAGCCGACCAGCTCGTTGGTCTTGCCGGCCATGGCCGACACCACCACAGCGACCTCGTGCCCGGCGTCGACCTCGCGCTTGACGTGGCGCGCCACATTGCGGATGCAGTCGATATCGGCGACCGAGGTTCCGCCGAATTTCATCACCAGGCGAGCCATGCGGATTCCGACGGGGCTGCGGCGCAGCAGCAGAGGGGAAGCTTCGGCAAGGCTGAGTGCCCGCGCGAAAAGGCGCGTATACATACCGGCGGGCTCTGCCCCTCGCAACCGCGCCCGGATCGTTCACCTTGTCCCGCTCCGCGGGGCGTTTGGCGCAGGACCGACATGAACCGCGAACCACACCAGGCTGGGGGCTCGACCGTCGATGCGGCCGAGGTCGCGCACTTCGACGCCATGGCGGCGAACTGGTGGGACCCGCAGGGCGAGATGCGCGCCCTGCACATGATCAATCCGGTGCGGATCGGCTATATCCGCGACGCCGCCTGCCGGCATTTCGCCCGCGACCCCAGGCGTCTCGACTGCCTGCAGGGCCTGCGAATCCTCGACATCGGCTGCGGCGCCGGCCTGTTGTCGGAGCCGCTGGCGCGCCTCGGGGCCGCCATGGTCGGCGCCGATCCGGGCGAGACCAACATCAAGATGGCCAAGGTCCATGCCGCCCAATCCGGCCTGGATATCGACTACCGCGCGGTTACCGCCGAGGCGCTGGCGGACGCCGGCGAGCGCTTCGACATCGTGCTGGCGATGGAGGTGGTGGAGCACGTCGCCGACGTCGGCCTGTTCGTCCGGCGCTGCGCCGAGATGGTGAAGCCCGGCGGGCTGATGGTCGTCGCCACCATCAACCGCACGCTCAAGAGCTTCGCCTTCATCATCGTGGGCGCCGAATACATTTTGCGCCTGCTACCGCGCGGAACCCACCAGTGGGACAAGCTGGTGCGCCCTGACGAGCTCGAAGCCGCGGTGGAGAGAAACGGCCTGAAGGTCGTCGACGAGCGCGGCGTGGCGCTCGACTTTCTGGCCGGCGAGCTGATGCTCTCGAACGATATGGACGTGAACTACATGGTGCTGGCGGAGCGGCCGGCGTGAGGGATTCGGCTTGGCTGTGGGCGCTCTTCACCGTCATTGCGGCCGCCGCGCAGACAGCGCGCAACGCCATGCAGCGCGAGCTCACGGCAACCCTCGGCACCGTCGGCGCCACGCATGTGCGTTTTCTGTTCGGCTTTCCGTTCGCGCTGCTCTCGCTCCTCGCCATCATGTTGGTCTCGGGCGACCCGCTGCCGCGACCCGGCTGGGTGTTCTGGCCGTGGGTGTTCGACGGCGCACTGGCGCAGATCGCCGCCACCGCGCTCATGCTCGCTGCCATGAACGATCGCTCCTTCGTGGTGACGATTGCCTACATCAAGACCGAGCCGGTCCAGGTGGCGCTGTTCGGGTTCGTGCTCCTGGGCGACGTGGTGACGCTGCCCATGGCGATCGCCATCCTGATCGCCACCGCCGGCGTGATCGTGATGTCGCTCAAGCCCGGCATGCCGGGCGGCCTGCGCCCAACGCTCCTCGGCTTGGCGGCGGGCGCCATGTTCGGGCTCTCGGCCACCGGCTATCGCGGCGGCATCCTCAGCCTGGGCGGCCACGGCTACGTCATGGCCGCGACGTTCACGCTGGTGGTCGGCCTCGTCATCCAGTCGGCGACCCTGTCGCTTTACCTGGCGTGGCGCGAATCCGCCGTGCTGGCCGCCATATTTCGCGCCTGGCGCCCGTCGATGCTGGCCGGGTTCATGGGGGCGCTCGCCTCCCAGTTCTGGTTCCTCGCTTTCGCGCTCGCCAGCGTGGCGAGCGTGCGCACGCTGGCGCTGGTGGAGGTGCTGTTCGCGCAGGGGATCTCGCGCTTCGTCTTCGGCCAGTCGACTACCCCGCGCGAGCTCATCGGCATCGTGCTGGTTGTGATCGGCGTGGTGCTGCTGATGTGGTCGTATTGACCCGCGCGCTCAGTTGCGCTCGTCGGGCAGGCGCGGCAGCGGGTGAAACTCGATGCCTTCCTCGTGCAGCGATTTTGCCTCGTCGGGCGAGGCCTCGCCGTAGATCGAGCGGTGCTCGATCTCGCCATAATGCATGCGCCGCGCCTCTTCGGTAAATTTTTGGCCGACATAGTCGGCGTTCTTGACCAGGTGGTCGCGCAATTCCTTGAGCTTGGTGCGCAGTTCACGCTCGTGCTCCGACAGCATGGCGACCGGCGCCTTGTCGGCGCTCTCGGCCGCCGCGGGGGCTGCAGCCGGTGCCGGCGACGCGGCCGGCTCGGGCGCCGCCGTCTTGCTGTTGCGCCCGAGCGCGGGCGCCATGATGGCCTTGTCGACCTCGGTTGAGCCGCACACCGGACACGCGATCAGCCCGCGCTTGAGCTGCTTGTCATAAGCCGCGGAATTGGCGAACCAGCTCTCGAACGTGTGGTTCGCCGCGCAGACGAGGGCGTAGCGGATCACACCGAGCCTCGCACGGCGTGCAGATGCGCCGGCTCTGCCATGGGCTCGAGCATCTCGAACCGCCGGCCGTGGTCGAGCGACGGGATGCGGGCACGGGCGGCGGACACCTGCGCCGGATCGATGTCGGCGAACACGACGCCGGGCTCGGTATCGCCCTCGGCGAGCACGCGCCCCCAGGGATCCACCACCAGCGAGTGACCGTAGGTCTCGCGCCCGTTCTCGTGCTTGCCGCCCTGGGCGGCGGCGAACACGAACGACCCGGTCTCGATCGCACGCGCGCGCACCAGGACGTGCCAGTGCGCCTCGCCGGTCTGCCGGGTGAAGGCGGAGGGAACCGTCAGAAACGAGGCGCCGGCTTCGGCCACGGCGCGATAGAGCGACGGGAAACGCAGATCGTAGCAAATGGTGAGGCCCAGACGGCCCCACGGCAGATCGACCACCACGGCGAGATCGCCAGCGCGGAAGTTGCGCGACTCGCGATAGCTTTCGCCGTCCTTGAGATCGACATCGAACATGTGGATCTTGTCGTAGCGCGCGATCACCTCGCCGCCGGGGTCGATGACGAAGGAGCGGTTTGCAGCCTTGTCGTGCGACACTTTTACGGCCAGCGAGCCGATATGGATATGCAGGCGGAGCGCGCGCGCCACCTCGCGCAACGTCGCAAGCGTCGCATCCTGCTCCTCGGGAACGATCGCGGCGAACAATTTTTCGCGATCGATCTCCATGACGTTGGTCATTTCCGGCGTCAGCACGTAATCGGCGCCGCCTTTCTTGGCCTGCTCGATGAGCTTGGTGGTGATGAAGAGATTGTCGCTCGGGTTGCGGCCGGAGCGCATCGCGATGAGGCCGACGCGGAACGTCGGCGCCTGCCCACTGGTGGCGTTCATGCCGGCGCTTCCTCGCGGGACAAAAGCGCGTCGAGCCGCCCCTCCGCCTCGAGCGCATGAAGGTCGTCGCAGCCGCCCACATGCATCTCGCCGATGAAGATCTGCGGTACTGTCGTGCGTCCGTTGGCGCGCTGGATCATCTCGTTTCGGCGCTCCGCCCTGCCCGTGATGTCGATCTCGGTGAAGGAAACACCTTTGCGCTTAAGCAATTCCTTCGCCGCATGACAATAATAGCAGTAATCCCGCGTGTAGATCTCGACCGCCGCCATCGGGGCTCCCAACCCTGCTCGTCCGCCTCGGACTATATGGGCAGCCGCACGGCGTCCACAACCCGGGCAAATACCAACACCTCAACTTGTGTGGCGCCTGCCCGCAACAACGCGCGGGCACAGGCGTCGACCGTGGAACCGGACGTGAGTACATCGTCGACCAGGACGAGACGACGCCCGGCGACCTCGGCTCGCGCCCCCGGCGGAACGCGAAAAGCGCCCTGGATGTTCTGCGCGCGTTCCGATTTCGACAAGCCGACCTGCGAACGCGTCGCCCGTACGCGCTTCAATGCCGTCGTCACCGGCACGCCGGCTTCGGCCGATACCGCATGGGCCAGCGCCGACGACTGATTGAAGCGCCGCGCCCATAACCGTCGCCAATGCAGCGGCACGGGAACCAGGGCATCGGCGCCGACCAGGAGCTCGCTTCCGGCGACCGCCATCCAGCGACCGAGCGTGGGCACGAGATCGAGCCGGTCGCCGTATTTGAGCGCATGAACCAGCAAGCGCGCCACGTCGTCGAAGCCCACCGCCGCGCGGGCCCGGGCATAGGCCGGCGGATCGGCGATCGCCTGCATCGACAGGATGCCGGGGCCGGGATCGAAGGCGAACGGAATGCCGAGCCGCTCGCAATAGGGCCGCGTAATGAAATTCAGGCGCGACCAGCACGGCGCGCACAGGGCTCCGGCATCGCGGACGGGTTCACGACACGCCGGGCACAAGGGCGGCAGGCCGACGTCGAGCAGCGGCCGCAGGCTCGCGCGCAGCATGCCAGCCACGCGCGGAAACCGGCGCGGGCGAGGCGGCGCGATCGCTGTTGTGGACTCCATCGTATCAGGCTACTGCCGAGACGACGGCAAGTTCAATCCTTCGCGCGAGTGCCCATGCCGGCTCCCCGCGTCTTCGATCGCCCCCTGCTGCGCGCGCGGCGCCGGCGCGCCGCAGCGCTTGGCGCGACAACCTTTCTGGTCGATCGCGTGGCCGACGATCTGGTCGATCGCCTGGCGGCGGTGCGCCGCTCGTTCGCGCTGGCGGTCGATCTCGGTACACCGACCGGGGCGGTGCGGCGTGCACTCGCCGGCACGCCTGCCATCGGGGCGCTGATCGCGGTCGACGCCCTTGCGGACCGCGCGCGCGAGCACCCGGGCCCAAGCGTCGTCGCCGACGAAGAGGCCCTGCCGTTCCGCGACGAGTCGCTCGATCTCGTCGTGTCGGCGCTGGCGCTCCAGTTCGTCAACGACCTGCCGGGCACACTCGCCCAGGTGCGACGCGCGCTCAAGCCGGACGGGCTGTTTCTTGCCGCGCTGATCGGCGGCGACACGCTCACCGAGCTGCGCCAATCCTTTGCCGCCGCCGAGGCCGAGACCGCGGGCGGGGCTTCACCGCGGGTGGCGCCGTTCGCCGACGTGCGCGCCGTCGGCGCGCTGCTGCAGCGCGCCGACTTTGCGCTACCGGTGACCGACGTGGACCGCCTGGTCGTGCGCTATGCGTCGCCCTTCGGGCTGATGGACGACCTGCGCCGCATGGGGGCGACCAATGCGCTGGTCGAGCGCCGCCGCGTGCCGCTCAGGCGCGCGACGCTGATGCGCATGGTGGAACACTACGGCGAACGTTTTGCCGACGCCGATGGCCGCATCCGCGCGACCTTCGAGATCGTGTGGCTGTCCGGCTGGGCGCCGCACGCCAGCCAGCAGCAGCCGCTCGCCCCGGGATCGGCGGCGCGCCGTCTCGCCGACGCGCTGGGCACGCAGGAAATGTCCGCCGGCCAGAAGGCAGAGCGATGAGCGCCCGCCCGCTGCCCGAACTGCGTGCCGGCTACCGTCATTTCCGCGTGATCTCGACGCGCTGGATGGACAACGACGTCTACGGCCACGTCAACAACGTCCAGTACTATTCGTTCTTCGACACGGTCGTGAACGGCTACCTCATCGCCGAAGGGGTGCTGGATCCGCACGCCAGCGCCGTGATCGGCCTCGTAGTCGAGACCAAATGCAATTACTTCGAGAGCCTGACGTTTCCCGACGAGATCCAGGCCGGCCTGCGGGTCGGCCGGATCGGCGGCAGCTCGGTGCGTTACGAGATCGGCCTGTTCCGTTGCGAGGACACGCAGGCGGCCGCGCAGGGCCATTTCGTGCACGTCTATGTGGACCGGGCGACGCGGCGGCCGGTGGCACTGCCCGACGCGCTGCGGCGCGCGCTCGCGCCGCTTCTGACCCAATCCGGTTAGGCCGCCTCGGCTGAACCGCGCTCGATCACGGCCTTGAGATCCTGCTTGAGGCCGAGCGCCATCAGGGCTTCCGCCATGATGAACATCGGGCCGATGAAGGCCTGGAACAGGTTGTCGGCAAACGCCGGTCGCCGCCCTTCCCAGGCGTGCCCGACGAATTGAAAGATCCAGCCGCCGACGAAGAAGATCGCGAACACGACCCACGCGGTCGTGGTACCGAAGCCCGCGACCCATTCGGCGATCAGGAGCATTGCCAGCATCACGACCGCCATGGCCAGCCCGATGGTGACGTCGAGGGCGATCCAGCCGGCGACCGCCACGATCGCGATCACCCATGCGGCGGAGGCATCCAGCCTGAACAGAGGGAAGCGCCACAGCGCGAGCGGCACCAGCAGCGAGAACACGATCGCCGGGATGCCGACGAAGTGCGTCGCGCGGTTGCGCGTATCGCGATGATAGGCCGCGTAGGTGGCAAGCTGCTGCGCGAAGAAGCTCATGCGTTTCTCCCGGCCGGTGCGCCGTCGGGGAGCGAAGTCTATCGCGGCAGCGGGCTGGCGAACAGAGGAGGACGAGGGCGCTCAATGTGATGATTGCCGGGTCAAGCCCGGCAATGACGAACGCGGCTGCGTCGAGCCAATCGGAAGAAGCTCTAGAACAGGTTGGCGAGCTTGTCCCAGAGGACCGATTTGACGTCCTTGCCCAGGCCCCACACGGTCGCCGCGACCGCGCCGCCGATGCCGGCAGCCATCAGGCCATACTCGATGGCGGTGGCGCCGCTAATGTCGCAGAGAAAGCGGCGAAGCAGCACGACTCCCGGAGACGCACGCATCTTCGTTTCCTTCATGGCTCGCAGCCCGGCTGCGGCCATCACAGCAGCGCGGCAAGATGTGGGATGAGCGGCTCGTCGGCCGGCGGCATGGGATACTCGCGCAAACGATTGGGCCGCACCCAGGCCAGCCGCGCATGCTCGCGCGCCGTGACAGTTCCGCCCCAGCGCCGGCACAGATAGAGCGGCATCAGCAGGTGGAAGTCGGCATAGGTGTGACTCGCAAACGCGAACGGCGCCAGGCACGGCTCGTCCACCACGATGCCCAGCTCCTCGTTGAGCTCGCGGATGAGCGTGTCCTCGGGGCGCTCGCCCTGCTCGACCTTGCCGCCTGGAAATTCCCATAAGCCTGCCATCGGTTTGTGCGGCGGTCGCTGCGCGATCAGCACGCGTCCGTCGACATCGATGAGAGCGCAAGCCGCGACCAGAACCAGTTTCACGCTCACGATCGATGCCCCGATGCTACGGACGCCGCGGTTGAGGTCGCGTTAACACAAATGAATAAACTGTCGTCTTATTGCGGCTAGTTAATCGACGCCTAAAGACGCGTGGAAACCCCAGGCGGCCGGCCGCTCAGGACCGGTAGTCCCCGTTGATGGCCACGTATTCCTTGGTGAGGTCGCAGGTGAGCACGCGGTCGCGGCCCTGGCCGAGGCCGAGCGTCACTTTCAGCTTGATTTCCGGCCGCCGCATCAGCGCCGACACGGCGGCCTCGTCATACCCGGGATCGCGCTCGCCCTTGTGGGCGACGCGGATGTCGCCGAACCAGATGGCGAGGCGGTCGCGGTCGGCCGGCTCACCGGCCTTGCCCACCGCCATGACGACGCGGCCCCAGTTGGCGTCCTCGCCGGCGATGGCGGTCTTCACCAGCGGGGAATTGGCAATCGACAGCGCGATGCGCCGCGCCGAGCGCTTCGACACCGCGCCTTCGACCACGATCTCGACAAGCTTGCGTGCGCCCTCCCCGTCGCGCGCGATCTGCTCCGACAGGTCGCGCAGAACCTCATCCACGGCGACGCGAAAATCCGCAAGCCGCCGGTCGCCTGCCCGCGCGATCAGCGGCGCGCCCTGCGCGGCCGCGGCCCCGGTGGCAAAGGCGAGCAGCGTGTCGGAGGTCGAGGTGTCGCCGTCGACCGTCACGGCGTTAAAACTGTCCTCGACGCTGCGCGCGATCAGCGCCTGCAGGGCGGCAGCCGCGATCGGCGCGTCGGTGAACACGAAGGCCAACATGGTGGCCATGTCGGGCGCGATCATGCCGGCGCCCTTGGCGATGCCGTTGATGGTCACGTTGGCCGGCCCCAGCCGGACGGTCGCGGTCGCGACCTTGGGGAACGTATCCGTGGTCATGATGGCGCCGGCCGCATCCAGCCACGGGTCCGGCTGCGCGCGCGCGACCATGTCATCCATGACGGCGGCGAATTTTTCCGCCGCCAGTGGCTCACCGATCACGCCGGTCGAGGCGAGAAACACCTCGCCGGGCCGGCATCCCACCGCCTTGGCGGCGACATCGGCCGTGAGTTTCGTGGCCTCCCGCCCATGCTTGCCAGTGAACGCATTGGCATTGCCGGAATTGACCACCAGCGCACGCGCGGCTCCGCGGCCAAGCTGGGCACGACACCACTCGACCGGCGCCGACGGGCACTTGGACCGGGTGAAGACCCCCGCGACAGTGGTGCCCTTGTCGAGCACGGCGAGCAGCACATCGGTCCGTCCGCGGTAGCGAATGCCAGCCTGCGCCGTGGCCAGCCGCACGCCGGCGATGGCCGGCATGGCGGGCACGTGCTGCGGTGCGAGGGGGGAAACAGCCATCGGACGAAAGGTTCTACGCGTTCGGGCACGAACAGGCGTCGTCACGCCGGCGTGACGCGCACGCCGGGTCGCGCCAGCCGGTCCCGCAGCGCCTGTGCGAACAGCTCAATTCTTCTTCTCGGGCGCGGGCGCTGGCGCGGGCGCCGCGCCCTTGGTGTCCGCGCGCTCGATCTTCGCACCTTGGCGGAGCTTGGAAATGGCCTCGGCCTGGGCCCTGCGCACCACGTAGGTCTCGATCTGGTCCTTGACCTGCTCGAACGACGGAACCGGGCGGTCGCGCTTGTCCTCGACCTTGATCACGTGCCAGCCGAACTGCGTCTTGATCGGATCCGACAGCTGGCCCTTGTCGAGCTTGAACGCGGTCTCGGCGAACTCCGGCACCATCTGATCCTTGGTGAAATAGCCGAGATCGCCGCCTTCGGAGGCAGCCCCCGGGTCCTTGGACTTGAGCCGGGCGAGCTCGGCGAAATCGGTCCCCTTCTTGAGCTCGTCGACCAACGCTTTGGCTTCGTCCTCGGTCTCCACCAGGATGTGGCGGGCGCGCACTTCCTTCTCGCCGGCCATCTGCTTGGCGGCTTCGTCATAGACCTTGTGCATCGCGGCATCGTTGACGGCCGTCTTCGCTTCCGCATGCAGCATCGTCTCCATCAGGAGCTTGTTGCGCAGATAGGCGAGCCGGCGCTTGAACGCGTCGTC
>Ga0126380_10000150_pt1 | contig 18483 bp, 16 predicted proteins | sample PanSoiMetPlot_26_FD_92544 | JGI IMG/M metagenome (GOLD analysis project Ga0126380, IMG submission 92544) | Tropical forest soil microbial communities from Panama - MetaG Plot_26 | ecosystem: Environmental > Terrestrial > Soil > Tropical forest > Bulk soil | place: Panama | collected 2016-02-17
CTGCGCTGGCAATAAATAGGTTGCGCCAATCGCGCTCGCGCCTGACGTCCGCCCAAAAGCCCTGACTTTCCAGCGGCGCAGCAACACGCTTCCACCGCTCGGCATGAGCACCCTGGGCGGCGGCCGGTTGTCTGGCTTTCGTTCGCGGCACTGGCCGAGGCGCGACTCGAGCATACCGGGATACGCACGCCGCAGGGGCGGCCCTCAATTCTTCGCAGCGGGTGGTCCGGATGTACCCATTCTGCAATGGGTCACAACCCCTTTCCGCTCCGTGCGTCCGCTTCCGGTTCATCCAGGCCACGGCCGCACGCTTACACGCCCGTGCTCGACGTCGGCCGCGACCTTGAGCCGGTCGGTCTCGATCCCGCCGTTATCAACGGCTCAGCCACTCCGCGATATCCTGGATAGCGGGAGGATGCGTGTAAATCCTGGAATGAAACAACAGCCCCTTCGCATGCCGCGTGAGCTGCCAGATGCCATAGCGCTTGCTCGTTGTTTGGATTGGCGCGGGCAATCCCCGCCTTGCCCGCACATTGCACACGATATTCTCGGCGGGATCGGATAGGCCGAGGCCAGGATTTGCTCGTCTGCCAACTTGCATGAACGCCTCGACCAGCCAATACGCGACGAAGATGGACAGGCAAAAAACGGCGGCCCCGGCAAATGCAGCCAGGCGATCGAGCAACCCGGCCCATCCGACCGACTTCGCCGCATTCGCCGGCAGAAACGCAGCGCTGTAGTAGATGAAGGTCACAGCCACGACCAGCGCCACGGTCACACCGATCGCGCAGCCTACGGCGAGGCGAATGCCCCAACCGGTCACCCGGTGCATCCACCACGAGCCGGCCAGGACGGAATATGCCTCGTCGAGGGCCGACGACAGAACCAGCACGGGCATGTTCGCGAGCCTCGCTTCAGGCTGGAAGTAGCTGTATCTGCGAAGCACACGGCTGCTCTCGGCTTGCAGCAGGCCGGTGTTGTCATTTTTCGCCTGGTCCCACCCGTAATAGAGCACGCCCGCGCTCACGGCAGCGGCGACGACGGGCCCGCCCCACCTGTAATACGCCCATCCCCATCCGGCCCATGCCGAGGCGGGAAAATCCAGCGCCCACTCCACCCAGATCGTCAGTCCTGCCATCAAAATACTCAATAACAGAAGGGCGCCGGCGATCGAGAATACATATGACGCGACGAGCGCCACCACGATCTCGACTGCGTTCTTCAGGGCCGGACGAACAAGGGCCAGGCGAAAGCTTTGTTGCACGAATGCCAGGAACGGCGTGGCCATCGCGACGATGCCCTGGAGCTGCCCTCTCAATGTCGGCGAGCCGCATACGGCGCGCATGGCGACGTTGCCCCCGTGGCTATGCGCGATCACGTAATGGCGGGCGCTTGGATCCTGAATGAGCTGGGCGAGAAGGTGTCGCCGCAACTGGATGCTTCCGGTCCTGCGTTCCTGATGCGTATTTCTTCCGCCCCAGGAGATGCGGGAGAACGTGACGCTGGTCGCACCTCTCTTCCTGAGTTGTGCTTCAAGCTGAAGGCAGAACGGAGAGCCGGTTTGCGTCCAGGGTGCGTTATCGGCCCAGGTGCCATGGACCAGGGTGATCACGAAGCGTGTCCGGGCCGCTCCGGCAACGGGTTCGGAGATCTGAGCCGCGACTGGCTCCGACGCTGGTTGCAGCATTCGCGAGGCCCCTCACCTGCCGCCTTGCATACCCGCGCCGGTCGCTGCCGGGTCTCGTCCTGATATAGACGGTCCTTCCCCGGGCTTTGTTCGATAGACCGCAGCTATGCTGCCGCGAAACGAACACATCGGGCAACGCCCGGATGTCGCTTCGATCACCTGGGCTATGAGCGTGCGCCTCTCCGCTCGCGCTCGATGCCTGCCGCGACTTTTCTCTGCGTTGCCCACACGATATGATCGACAGTCACCGATTGCTCCGCGAACTCGATGCAAGGGACGGCCGATCCGGAGAATTGAAGGCAGGAGCCGGGCTGCTAGCCGCGGTCTCCCCTACTACCTTCATCCGCTCCGTCACCGCCTTGTACCGGTCGAGCTCGAGCTTCTGTGCCTCCAGCGTCCGGTCGGCCTTGAGCTGCGCATTTTCCGCCGCCAGTTCCTGCAGCTTCTGCTGTCCTTGCTGGATCAGCTGCTGCACCTGTGGCGGGATCCCGCCGTCGCCCTGCGCGTTCGGCGGCAGCGCCGCCTGCAGCCGCTTGGCGATCTCGTCGGCGCCCGGCCAGTCGAGATTTTTCGCGATGATGTCGCCGATCAGCGGCGCCACCTGCGGGAAGGCGCGCACCATTTCGGTCATCTGCGCCGCCGCCTCCTCGCGCCGCGTGGTGAACGACGGGCCGGACGAGACCGTGACATCGTACTTGCCGGCCGTGAGGTCGAACACGCGCGTCATGGCGGCGCCGGCGGCATCCACCACCGGCTGCCCGTGGCGATCGGTCAGCGGCACCGGCTGGTTGATCGGCCGCGCGTCGGGCCGGCCATCCTCGCCGAGCACGCGCACGATGCGCGGCTTGTCGTAGACGTGCGGGATGAGATCGATGATGACGCGGCCAGCGTGGCGGATGGCGCGCGTCATGTTGTCGAGGAAATGGAAGGTCGAGACGTCGCCCTCGCGCTGGCGCGCCAGGATGGCGCGGCCGCTCGTCTCGTTGGATCGCGCGCCGAGCGAGGCGTCATAGAGGCCCATGACGGCCTTCATGTCGTCGGCGGCGTTGAGCGCCTCCTGCAGCGCGCCCGCCGGCACGCCGACGAACGGCTGGCGCTGCGGCGGCGCCGGCCCGTCGTACTCGATATAGGCATGGCTCTGGGTGTTGGCGCTCGCCCACTTGGCGGCATCGGTGACGAAGGCGCCCTTGGGCCCGATGAACGGCGTCTTCGGCGCCAGCGCGATCAGTTCGCTGGAGGTGGTGCGCCAGTAGTTGAACATCCGCTGCGCGTCCTTGGCGTCGCGGATGAGCGAACGGAAATGGCGCTTGCCCTCGATGTCCACCTCGTCGCCATAGACCGGGATGATGGGAATGTATCGGCCCGGCCAGGCGCGCTCCTCCAGCACCTCGGCGCCCGACAGGATGTATTGGCGCACGCGAAAGCACCTGGCCTGGCGCTCGGCCTGCACCGTGATGCCCTGCGCCGTGAGCACGTCGGCCATGGCCTGCATGCGCGCGGCGTCGCTCACGGTGCCGTCCGACAGCAGCACCAGCGTCTTGACGTATTCCTCGCGCCGCCACCACTCGGCGACCATGACGCCGTCGTCGTCGAACCACGGCGCCCCCACCGCGGCGTAGCCCTCCTGCTCCCAGTCGACCGGCTCGGCCCCCTTGTACTGCGCCGCAAAGGCATTTTTGGTCATCCGGTCGACCACGAAGGCGCTCATCCAGTCGGACGAGTCGGCCGCGGTGGCGCAAGGATCGCCATAGATGCTGAACGGGTTGAGCACGCGGTCGATACCGATGTCGAGGTCGAACGTGTCCTCGTGCGTGTGATCGAGCCCGATGCGGAAGTAGCCGACGCCGGACGACACCGCGCATTCGGTCGCGGTGTCATAGGCGACGTCGGCGTTCGACGTGGCCTCGATGTTGCGGATCAGCCCGTTGAGGATCTCGGCGGTCTCCGGGTCGGCGCCGCCGTCGACGGGATGCACCTTGATCTGCGGCTTGTTCTGCCGCGCGTCGTTGACCACCTGGCGGATGAACGCCGGCATCCGGTTGATGGTCAGGCACGGACGGCCTTCGCGCTGGCGCTGCTGCACGATCGACGCCGGCCACTGGTCCGACAGCCGGGCGAAGCGCAGGTCGTCCAGCGCCTCCTTGCGATTGTCGGCCTCGGCCTCAGCGGCCTGTTCGAAGGCTTCGCGGGCTTCCGCGAGGAGATCCGAATTGGACATGAGACATTCCCGTTGAGCGACCGCCACAATGGAACTTTGGCGCTGGTCCGGCATTAGTCCGGGCCCGCCGTCACGCCCCTTCCCCGGGCGGCAATCCAATTTTCCGTGAACATTGCGATGATCCGCCACATCAGAGACGAACCAGCCGCTTTCAGCCCCGACGTCATCCGCATTCTGAGCCGTGCGCTCGACGCAGCGTGGCTGTCGGCGTGCGCTGGTCGATCAGGCTTTCCGATCGAAGGCCACGCGACGGCCGTGCGCGACCTGCTGGCCAGGCACATTGTCGATCTGGCCAAAAAGGGCGAGCGCGACCGCGACCGGCTTGTCGAAAGCGCCCTCTACCGTCTCAGGCTCTGACCGCGCCATGAAAAAACCCGGCGCGGAAAATCCGGCCGGGTGACTGCTGCTCCCCTGCGAGACGGACAGCATGGCATTTCGGTAATCCAGGCGCCCGAGTCTGTCAAGAAGCTGCGTGCCGCGGCGGTGAATATCCCGCCAAATGACAGCGCGGTCCTGCCCCCGGCGCAACAGCGCGGCGTATTGCGCCGCGCGGCCAATCGAATGGCGAATGATGCTGCGCTCATCCCGCTCCCCGCGCGGCCACCCTGCCCCATCGTGGCGATTCCGGCATGAACCTGAAGCTGCACCCGCGCGACCAATCATCGGCGGAGTCCGTACGGATCCGCCCCCCGGACCTTCGTCATTGCGGTCGCGCCGATGCCTTGCGCCGGCGCCGAGCCGAAGCGCGAAAGCCTCACCTCCAACAGGAAGGGACATGGGCATGGCGACTCTCTACGGAACAAATGGCGGCGACGTCCTCCAGGGCACGGAGACCTGGGACGAGATCTGGGGGTTCGGAGACAACGATACGATCTTCGGGTACGGCGGTGGCGACAACCTGGTTGGGGGCGCGGGCAACGACTACGTCGACGGCGGCGAGGATACGGACAGCGTGTACGGCGGCGACGGCGACGACACCCTCAAGGGCGGCGGCGGCGCCGACTACCTGGACGGCGGAAACAACGACGACCTGCTCATCGGCGGCAACGGCGCCGACAACCTGAACGGTGGCGCCGGCAGCGACACGGCCAGCTACTTCGACTCGGGCGTGGCGGTCGTCGTCGACCTGGGCACCGGATCCGCCAGCGGCGGCACGGCCCAGGGCGATACATTCTTCAGCATCGAGAACGTGACCGGGTCGAGCTACAACGACACGCTGTTTGGCGACGGCGGGCGCAACGTCCTCAACGGCGGCGGCGGCTACGACTTCCTGTGGGGCGGCGGCTGGACCGACGTCCTGCTGGGCGGCGACGGCGACGACTGGCTCATCGGCGGCGAGGGCGACGACATCCTGAACGGCGGTGCCGGGTTCGACACGGCGTACTACGGCGACTCCGGCGCGGGCGTCTTCATCGATCTGGCGGTCTCATTCGCCCGGGGCGGCACCGCACAGGGTGACACGCTCACCGGCATCGAGGATCTCTGGGGCTCGGCCTGGGACGATACCCTCACAGGCGACGGCGGCGACAACGTGCTGCGGGGAGAGAACGGCGCCGATACGTTGAACGGCGGCGATGGCCGCGACTACCTGATCGGCGGCGCGGGCGGCGACATCCTGAACGGCGGCGCCGGCATCGACATGGCGGACTACTCGTTCTCCAACGCCGGAGTCACCGTGAACCTGGCGACCGGACAGGCCTTCGGCGGCACCGCACAGGGTGACACGCTCACCGGCATCGAGAACGTCGCCGGCTCGGACTTTTCCGATCATCTCGTCGGGGACGGCGGCGCCAACCAGCTCTTCGCCGGCGGCGACAATGACTGGCTCAACGGCGGCGGCGGCATCGACCTCCTGTTCGGCGACGACGGCAACGACATCCTCGAGGGCGGCGACGACAGCGACGCCCTGATCGGCGAGAACGGCAACGACATCCTCAAGGGCGGCGGCGGCGCCGATACTGTGGCCGGCGGGGCCGGGGTCGATTTCGCGAGCTACCGCGACTCCGCGGCCGCCGTCTCCATCAACCTGGAAACCGGACACGCGGCCGGCGGCACGGCGCAGGGCGATATGCTCACCGGCATCGAAAACCTCGTCGGATCGGCCTTCGGTGACGTTCTCAGCGGCGACGGCGGCGACAACGTGCTCTATGGCGAGGGCGACCAGGACTGGCTGGAGGGCAACGGCGGCACCGACACCCTGTTCGGCGGCCAGGGCAACGATATCCTCAAGGGCGGCGGCGGCGCCGACACCATGCTGGGCGGCATCGGCGACGATCTCTACGTCGTCGACAGCTCCGCTGACGTGGTGACCGAAGCGGGCGGCGAAGGCACGCTCGACCGGGTGCTCACCGGCGTGACTTACGTTCTCGCCGCCGGCTCGGAGGTCGAGATTCTCGAAACCACGGATCCGGCTGCCACCACGGCGCTCGATCTCGTCGGCAACGAGTTCGCCAACGCCATCGTCGGCAACGCGGGCAGCAACACCATCGTCGGCGGCCGGGGCCTCGACACCATGGTGGGCAATGACGGCGCCGACGTGTTCGTGTGGACCTCCACCGCCGAGAGCGGCCACGACGCCAACCAGGCCGACATCATCGGCTCCGATTTCGACCCCTTGCTCGGCGACCTGATCGGGCTCAACCTGATCGATGCCGACGAGACGGTGGCCGGCGACCAGGCCTTCACCTTCATCGGCACCGCCGCCTTCACGGCGCCCGGCCAGATCAACTGGTTCACCAACGGGTCCGACACCTACATCCTGCTCAACACCGACGCCGATCTCGACCACGAGTCGGCGATCCGCGTGCTCGGGGTGCACAGCGTGGATGCGAGCTGGTTCGTGCTGTGAGGCGAGCCCGCATCGCGGTTGCCGCGGGACTCAGGCTCTGATCGACTTGTTCAGGGTCACGGCGGCGCGAATGAGCGCCTTGAGCGCCTGTTCATCGATCTTGTCGCCCTCATGGAAATCGATGGCACGCCTGGTGTTGCCTTCGAGGCTGGAGTTGAAGAGGCCTGATGGGTCCTCCAACGAGGCGCCCCTGGCGAAGGTCATCTTCACTGCATTCTTGTACGTCTCGCCGGTGCAGATGATTCCGGCGTGCGACCACACCGGAACCCCCCTCCACTTCCACTCCTCGACCACTTCGGGGTCGGCCTGCTTGATGAGAGTTCGGATCCGGGCGAGCGTCTCGCCCCGCCAATCACTCAGCTCCTTGATTCTCGCATCTATCAGCCGAGAGGGAGAGTCTCCTCCTTTTCCTTCCTTCGCGCCGCTCGTCTTCTTCTTCACGGTTGTCGTCGCTTTCTTCATAATTGTACCTCGCACTGGCCGCTTACATTCGTTCGCCGGGCAACTGGCTCGCTTGCTTCACCCAAGCGGCGAGCTGCGCTTCGTCGAGCTGGTCGTCCTCATGGATGTCGAGGTAGCGCGTGTCCTTGCTCGTGGACTCGCCGGGCGGGACAGGACGCAGCGATGTGCCGCGGAAGAAAGCCACCTTGACGTAGTTGGTGAAGGCATGGATGCCGAGGAACCAGCCGTGGCCCTCGACTCCGTAAAGCGGCGAATTCCATTTGACTGCCTTGCGCACGAAGGGGACGGTGCGCACGATCAGCGCGTCGAGGCGGCGCGCGACGTCGCGTTTCCAGCCCGGCATGGCCGCGATATAGGCCTGCACGGGGGTGTCGCCGTCGGCCTTAGCGATCCGAGGGTTGCCGCCTGCGAGCAGGATCGGCTTCGCGGCCTTGCGCGACTGCGCCTTCGGTGCCGTCTTGCGCGGTTTGGCCGCCTTCGCCGCGACCCGTTTGGCGGCCGCCTTCCTTGCGACCTTCGCCGACTTCCTGGACGTCCTCTGGGCCATTGCGTTCACTCCAACTGACAGACTTCAGGCAAGGGAGAAAGCTCGTTCGCTCCTTCCTGAACAGGGGCCCGCCCTGAATTGTGCGGCAGACTTCAGGCTATCCGCGCCAGGACCTGCTCCAGGTTGGCAACGAACTGCGGCCACCCGTGCTTGGCACTCGCGGCGACGCAATGCAACTTCATACAGAGGCCATGTCCCGTTGCAGCGGGGTCTTTCTTTTCACCGATCCAACGGCACGGCCATTCGTCGACCGGGCTGGCGTTGGTCCGGTGCATGGCCCTGATGCAAAAAGCGAGGAGCACGAAGCCGCCTCTGGCCGCCTCTGGTGCATCCGTAGCGTGCATGGCGCTGCGTCGCGCGCCGCGGCGAGGAGGTCAGCGCGGGAAGGCGTCGTGTCGCGAGATGCGCGCCAGCGCGCGCTCAGCAGGGATTGTCCGAGGACTAGTCGCAGACCTGGACGCGCGGCCGGTACCACACGCCGCGCCAGCCATCCCACACCGGCGCTCCCCGCGTCCAATAGCAGGCCGGGGCCTCATAGACCGGAACCGGTTCGACATAGACGGGGGCTGGAGCGTAGTACGGCCGCGGCGCGGCCGCAGCGGCGCCAAGCATGGTCCCGACCGCCAGGCCGCCGATCAGGCCGGCCGCAACCCGGCCGTTGTCCGCTCGCGCGGTCGACGGATTTGCCGCGCCCATCAGCAGCGCCATTGCAACGACGCTCAAAGCTCTGCGCATGACTGCACCCTCTGCCAACGCGACCGGACAGCCCGGCCGCGACGCAGCTCCACAGTTCGCCAAAATCATTAAGAATGTGTTGCGCCGCGTCGCCCGCGAACGGCCGACGCCGCCGCCTATGCGGAACCGGTTCCGGCCGACTCCGCCTTGGCCCAGAGCAGGGCTTCCTCGTAAGCGGCATTGATGCGCTTGGTCTCGGCCTCCGCCAGCTCGCGGAAGAGTGGCGCCATGTTGGCCACGCGGTCCGGGTGATTTTGCTTGATCAGCTGCTTGTAGGCCGTCTTGACCTCGTCGATTCCGGCCGATGGCGAAACGCCGAGCACGTCGGGCCAGGGCACATCCGCCGCCGGCGCGGGAGCAGGCGCAGATTGCGCTCCCCACGCCGCCGACTCCTCCTGTTGATCGGCCTGCTCCTGCTGATCCGCCCGCCGGAACGGAATGAGCGAGTCCGGATCGGCGCCGGCAAACGCCTCGAGCTCGCGCAGCGTCGCCCTGTGCCGGCCGAGCAGCCGCGCCCGCCGGATGACATACAGCAGCGGGAGCGACAGCGAGGCCAGGGTGGCGGCGAGCCAGTTGGCATAGAACAGATGATCGTCGAGCGGCTCCCAGGGAAAGCCCTGCACGTTCGTCGTCGCGGCCTGCACCGCGGCCTCGACCGCGGCCTGAACCCAGGCCGCATCATCGGAAGATAGGACGGCCGCCAGCGAAACGAAGAGCGAGACGTACAGCATCAGGCAGCTCATGAAGGCGACCTCCGCGCTGGCAAGATGCATCCAGCGCCGGAACCGGCGGATGGGGCGCCCTCTGAGCCCGACGATGGTCGAGCGCAGATGCCCGGCGTAGGCCCTGAGGTCGGTCTCCTCTTCGCAGAATTGCGCCCTGAGTTTCTTGCGCTCGCGATAGCGCGTGAGAACGCCGGCGCCGGCGAGGGAACATTCCTGCTGGATCTCCTTCAGGCGCTCCGACACACGTTCGTAGAGCAGAACCGCCCGATCCAGTTCGATGCATTCGAGCTTGAGGAGGGAGGCGTCGGCTTCGCCCTCGCGCGCACGCGCTCTGCTGACGGCATAGCCCGTCAGCAGGATGGGGAACGCCGCGACCGACGCGATCAGCGTCGCGTTCAGCACCAGCACCCCAAGCGCATCCGGACTTGTTACGCTAGCCATTACGCCTCGTCCCAACGCATACGCGCACCCGTACCGGGCTCAAGCCTAAATGGCATTGGCACGCTGTCAAGATCGCCAGCAGCGCCGCATATTACCGTCGAGGCACGCGTTTTCCCGCTACTCGATCGAACCCCAACGGCGTCTGCCAGTCGAGCCCGACAGCGCTGGCGGCGGCTCGACACGCTAGAGGAAGCAAGGCTTTGAGGAGGCAAGGGCACGCTCGCGCGCGCCGTCCTGCCGATCCTGTTGCGCACTCCTCCATCGCGTTGTCGATTAAATTTCCACAAAGGACGTCGCAAAACTCTCACCGAACGTAGGCGACCTGACACAAGGCTGTTCTCCGCCGGCGCCAGGCAACAAATCGAACCCGCCAGCATTGAGTCTGTGGCTGGAGGATGCGTACGAGCAGCCTTGGCCGAGCCCCGGCCCGGACATCCCCCCTCCCCTCAGGGCCGGGGTTTTCCCTTTCGCTCAGCAGCGGTTGCGCGCCCGACCTGTGCTGGCGCAGGCACATCACACTTTTCCGATACACTCTTTCACAGTAGCGTGAACGACATACCCTACCGCGTCATGGCTCCGACGAGCGCACCACAGACCATCAGGCTTTGGTTGCGAGCTCATGTGCATCGCCCGCGTGCGGGGGAAGAAATCTCTTTGACTCTGCAATAGATGAGGAAATGCGTCGATTGTCGGCCTTACGGTTGAGAGCCATGGCGACAACCTCACGCAAGATAACGGCGGCGCCGGCTCGTCCGCCCGACATCACGCCAATTAATGGAACTTTGCCGACGGCAGGCCGTTTCCCCGGTGACGCAAGCCTCGGCCTGGCCGCAGCGGCCGGGCGACGCGTACCGAGGGCGCACGATGCCGCTGTTCTGCTTCACGCTGGAGGACGACATCGCGGTGTGGACCACGTCGGAGCTCGAGTGTAGCGACGAGAACATCGCGTGCGAGGTCGCTGTCCAGCTTCTGTCCAAGCTGTTCGTGCAGATGCGGCGCGACGGCCCGGACTGGAGCAACTGCCGCATCCGCGTTGCCGAGGCGGCCGGCCAGGAAATCATGGTCACGAGCGCCGCCCAGGTCGCGCTCGAGGAGCGCGACCGATTCCGCGCGCACGCCCTCGTCCGCACCGATCAGTGAAAAGGCGCGATGCCGCAAACGGTTCGTCATGCACGGCCTGACGCGCATGCATCACAAGATGAGTCGCTCTCGGATGACTCGTCATGCTCTGCCCCGGATCAAGTCTGGGGCAGGCTCTCGTGCCGGGCATCCCGCTTAGCGACGCACCGCCGTGCCAAATTCTCGCTTCATGAAGCGAGATGGCCGGGACAGGCCCGGCCATGACAAGCACGTGTCGGTCGATGTGGAAATGCCCTAATCACCATTTCGCGCCAATTCCTTGCGTACGGCCGCAGCCGAATTTCCGACCTTGTCGACCGCCCTCTGCAACTCTTCGCGTGTGACGCCAAGGTGCTTGGCCCAGTAGTGAACCTCGTGATCCTCGTTCATGTTGATCTTGCTGCGGTCCGCCGCGCCGCGTTTCGTGGGATCGTCCGCCATTGGTCTTCCTTTCCATGCCGCGCCCGGGAGTGAGAATCCGGTTCCTGTTGGTTTGTTCCAAATTCGCAATCGCCGAAACGACCCTTCGATGCTCCAAGGTGCAAGCGACCCGCGCGCGCAACTGCCGTGCGACGTGATCCGCACGCCCCGCGCCTCCCGGGGCCCGAACCCATCGGCACAATCCTCCTGCGTGGCTGGCGCCACATCGGCAATCGATGCGTCGACTTTCAGACGGACGGGATGATGTGCCTCCTGCGGCGCCGACCTCGGCAGCGGTTCAGGTCCTGCTGCTGCTCCGGAATTGGTCCGGAACGCTTGGCCAAGCGGTGCGTTCACAACGTTGGACGTGCATTCGGAGGATGACATGGGCAAGGCACGCGGTGCAGGAACACGAACCCGGTTCGCCTCGGAAGCCGAAGACGCCGCGCGCGCCGAGCGCGCAATCCAGCGCCGGATAGATGCAACCGACGAGCGAGCGGAGAAAGGTAAGAAGAAGCCGAAGGCGATGCAGGCCGGCGCCCGCGTGTATCCGGTTCCTCCGGCGCCAGGCCAGCACCTGGAAAAGCCAGGCGTGGAAGCGGAGCTCGAGCTCAAGCCGATGTATGATGCGCCCTACTACAAGGGCTCGGACAAGCTGCTCGACATGGTGGCGCTGGTCACCGGCGCCGATTCAGGAATTGGCCGATCGGTCGCCGTGCTGTTTGCTCGCGAGGGAGCCGACGTGGCCGTCGCCTATCTCAACGAGCATGAGGACGCCGCAGAGACCAAGCGCGCCGTCGAAAAGGAAGGCCGGCGTTGCATTCTCCTGTCCGGCGATGTCGCCGATCCGGAGTTCTGCAAGGCGGCGGTGAGGGAGACCATCGAGGAATTCGGGAAACTCGACATCCTTGTCAACAATGCCGCGTTCCAGGAGCACGTCAACGCGCTCGAGGATCTGACCGAAGAACAATTCGACCGCACCATCAAGACCAATCTCTACGGCTACTTCCACTTGGCGAAGGCGGCGGTGCCGGAAATGAAAAACGGCGGCTCGATCGTGATGACCGGATCGGTCACCGGGATGCTCGGCAGCAAGGACCTGCTCGACTACTCGATGACCAAAGGCGGCATCCACGCCTTCACCCGCTCGCTGGCCACGCATCTGGTCGAGCGGGGCATACGCGTCAATGCCGTGGCGCCGGGACCCGTGTGGACGCCGCTCAATCCGGCCGACAAGCAGGCCGACAAGGTGGCCAAGTTCGGCAGCGACACACCGATGAAGCGACCGGCACAGCCCGAGGAAATCGCGCCCGCCTTCGTGTTCCTGGCGGCGCCAAGCTGCTCGAGCTACATCACCGGCGAAGTCCTTCCGATCATCGGTGGCTATTCGGGCGGCTGACAATTGCCGCACTCGTCGATCGAGGCGCCGAGCCGCAGCGTGCTCCCGCTTTGGCCGGCGGACTCGTCCGTCCGCATTGAGGGGCGCGGCTCTGTATTGCGCTCGATCTGCGAGAAGACGAGGCCGCGTCAGGCGGCCAGCCACCGCGCGCCGCAACACATGCTTGGTCGCCTATCCTGGGCGCCAGGGATGGGGTTGAACCCCGAGCCCGGCACGCCAGCCGGGCGGGCAACAGCGCTCTGCTCCACAAAGATGGTCGGCAAACTTCGCGTCAGCGCCGTTGCCCACCAGAGCGATTAAGTCAGCGAATTCGCAACCCGGCGGTGCTTCAAGTCTGTCTGGCGCGATCGGCCATGAGGCGCCGGATGCGGTCGACGACTTGTCGCGGCTCGTAAGGCTTGCTCAGCAGCGGCCCGGATTCGCACAGATCTCCCGCCGCCTCGGCCGCTCGCGACGGGCTGCCCGCCAGGATCACGTCGACCCCTTTGCGGTTTTGCCTGGTCCAGCGCGCCAGCGCGAACCCGTCCATCGCTCCCGGCATTTGCACGGTGCTGAAGACGACGTCGATCTTCAACTCCGCCTGCTTGAGCACGATAACGGCTTCCTCGCCGTTCGCCGCCTCGATGACCTTGTAGCCGCACTCGCGCAGATACTGGGCGATCACCAGGCGGATCAGAATGTCGTCCTCGACGACCAGGACGGTCTCCGCAATCGTCGTGGAGGTCGCAGGAGGCGCCGGCGACGTCATGGCGCGACGCCCAGGAGTTGTTTCACGCAGCCGATCACGACCCGGACATCGTAGGGTTTGGCAAAGAACTCATCCACGGGCGCGGCCGCCGCGCCGGCCGGCGCATTCCCGGAGGCGACCACGATCTTCAGGTCCGGCCGCAGCGCGCGCGCAATTGCGGCCAGGACAAGCCCGTCGGCCGTCCCCGGCATCCTGACATCGGTGAACAGCAGATCGACAGCCTCGGGTCCGCGCAGCACGACCATGGCCTCGTCGGCGTTGACGGCTTCCAGCACGACGAAGCCCGCCTGCCGCAGTTCGTCGGCAGTGTTCAGGCGGACCAGCACCTCGTCCTCGACGACCAGGATCGTCTGGGGCCGGCGCGGGTTCTCCGACGGTTCCGCAGGCATGGTTGCATGCAAGGTGCGATCCTCCCGGGTCATGTAACGTTCGGTCCCCGGCTTTGGTTTCGCCACACCGTTCCGCCCGCCCGGCGATCGGCGAGAATCTCGGGCGTGGGGGCGGCGTGACCGGCAAAAGTTTCCCGGCCCGGGACAGCCGGAACCCGTGCCGGAACAGCAGTCTGGCGGGCCCGCACCCGTCTTCCCGCGGCCACGAACCGGGTCCCGACCTGGTGCGGCCGCGCGATCCGGGGCCGCGCGCTGCCAATCCGGCTACGCCATCCAGCCGCCGGCACAGGCATGGACTCGGCCATCCGTCGCGGCCGCCCGCGCGCCAGCGCCTGCTCGCGCCGGGAGCGCCGAGCCGCTTCCTCACGTCGTCCTTCCTCTCGATCAGGATCGCCTGCCCGCGCAGCCGCCACGTCGGCGTGGCGAGCTGTGCCGCCTTCAATTGCCGCCAGCCACGATCGTCCGCAAAATCGCCTGTGGGCTCGACGGGTTCACCAGCGCCTGGCCGGTATAAGCAACTACAGGTAGCCCGAAATCGGGGAGATCTTCGGCAATGACCTCGGTGCCTGGACCGGCGATAAGCGGGAACACAACGTTTAACCTGACGTAAACTTTGCTGCCGCCTAAATCCGGGATTGGGATTGGTGGCGGCTGGAATACTTTTATGTTCAGGATCGAGTTTCGTATCGGCACGAAGCTGGCCGCGATGGCTGGTTTCGGCATCGTGCTCGTGGCCGGCATGATGGTCAACCAGGAGCGCAGCAATGCGTCCCTGGTCCGGCAGGAAGAAGCCGTCACGTCAGAACAACAAAACGCTCTCGACATCCTGCAAGCCGGCATCGATCTGCAGCGAATGCAGGCGGACATCCGCGCCGTGCGGCTGTCGATCACGGCGTCGGAGATGGACGAGGCGCTGTCTCGGCTGCGCGCCAGCGCCGCCAGTGCCACACGGCATCTCGAGAGCGCCGGGCAGCGCACCAGCGAGGGCGCTGATCGCCAGCGCCTGAAAGCGATCGTCGGCCTCGCCAACGACTACGTGGCGGCTGCGACCGAACTGGTGGCGGTAAAGAAGGACTACCTGGATGACGAGCCCCACCTCCGGCGCGCCGGCGCGATCGGTCCCGAGATGGCCACGCTCATCGAGCAGGCAACCAATTCCGCGGTCGCGCGCGCGGCTGAACGGAAACGCGCGGCAGCCGGCGAGATGGCGCAAGCCAATCGCGTGAGCTTCGCGATCGGTTTCGGGGCGGTGGCGCTGCTCATCGCCTCGGCCATGTTCGGGCTGCTCTCGATCGGAGGGCCGGTACGCCGGATCGCCGCGGTGCTGCGTGAGCTCGCCAGCGGCAGGAAGGCGATCGACATCCCGTTCATCCGACGGAGCGACGAGGTGGGCGACGTCGCGCGTGCGGCCCAGACGTTCCGCGATCACCTGCTGCGGCTCGACGGGCTTGAAGCCGAAAAGAGAGAGGCCGCGGCGCGTGCCGCGGCAGGGCGCAAACAGGTTGTGCAACAAATTGCCGATGAATTCGAGACGGCTGTCGGCAGCATCATCGGCACCGTATCGTCGGCATCGACTCAACTCGAAGCCGCAGCCGATAACCTGGCGAGCACTGCAAGCAACGCACGTGAGCTCGCTGGAGCCGTGACGATCGCCTCCGAGGAAGCCTCGACGAACGTCCGGACAATTGCCACGGCGACTGAGGAAATGGAGTCCTCCATCCGGGAAATCGGCCGCCAGGTCAAGGAGTCGAACAACATCGCCGATGCAGCCGTGCAGCAAGCGGGCGAGACCGACCGCCAAATGAATGAGCTCGCGCGGACGGCCGGTCGCATCGGCGACGTGCTGACCCTGATCACCGGGATCGCCGAACAGACCAATCTTCTGGCGCTCAACGCCACGATCGAGGCGGCACGCGCCGGAGAGGCAGGCCGCGGCTTCGCGGTCGTGGCGTCGGAGGTCAAAGCCCTGGCTGGCCAGACCGCCAAGGCAACCGACGACATCCGGAATCAGATCGCCGGAATGGAGACGGCGACGCAGGAATCCGTCGCTGCCATCAAGCAGATTGGGCAGACCATCGGCCGAATTTCGGACATCGCCGCAGCCATTACGTCCGCGGTCGAAAAGCAGAGCGCCGCAACTGCAGAGATCTCCCACAACATCTTTCAGGCGGCGGAGCGCACGACGGACGTGGCCGCCAAGACGACGCACCTCAACCGCGGCGCCGGTGAGACCGGCACGGCGTCCGATCAGGTGCTGGCGTCCGCACGATCGCTTGCCCGCCAGAGCAGGGACCTCAAGAGCGAGGTTGCGAATTTTATTGAAAAGGTGCGTTCCGCCTAGGTGTGATCCCGAAAAAGCCTGGCCCGGACTTGATCCGGACTGGGCACCGGTTTTCGGAAAAGATCATGCTCCAACAATAGGCTAAAGCGAGGTTTCGCCGGCCACCCTGGCCTTGACCCGCGCGATCAGCTCCCGGAGCGCATCAAGGCGTTCCTCATCGGTCATGAGGCCAACCTCGATCGGCCCGCCGTCCGGACCGGTGTGCTCGATCCGATCCTTGTAGCCGCCGAGGTGGCGCAGCAGCTTGTCGGCGGCGGAGATCTTGTCGTGCATGCGGATGCGGGCACCGCTTTCCGTCACCACGTCCTGAACGGCCGACGCCTGCTCGCTCTTGAGCTTGTCGATGTCGAGGCGGAGCTGCCCATCCGGGCCGGCGACCAGGTAGTCACCGATGTTGGCGTTGACGATGGCTGCGAGCCTTTCAATCACCTGCGCCGCCGACACGCTCGCGCGCTCCGACAGTTCGGCCGCACGCCGCTCGATCTCGGCCCGCACGCGGTAGTCGCTGAGCAGCGTGTGCGCCATCTTTCCGGCCGCCTTGGCGGAGTATCCGGCCCGAATGGCGGCCTGGGTCCCGTTGCGGTCGATCATGTATTCATCAATAAACTGCAGGCGTCGGAGGGTAAGCGTCATCAGAGCCTCTGCGATTGGTCCCCGTCTTTTCTTCGGCGCGGAGACGGGGAAGCCGCGCGTCACACCCGTCGCTCGGCTCGGGGAGGAGCGAGCCTGGTTCACGAACGTGCGGGTGCGAAGCGGAGAAAAGTGGCCTCGTTTGCTATCCACCGCCGGGCGGAATTGACGCCGGACCCGGGCGGTCGGACCCATCCTGCTGAGGCGGGCGGCCAGTTGTGTGCAAGTTATGCAGCGATTCGGTGGGTTCGCGGCGCGCGGATTTGCGGATGGAGGCCCGCGGCCGAATTAGACTTTAGGCGCGCATGAAAAAACCCGGCGCGGAAAACCGGCCGGGCGAGCGATGCGCCGATCCATACACAATGACCAGCGTGGCATTTCGGTAGTCCAGCCGTCCGAAACTGTCAATGAGATTTGCAAAGCGTGGTGAATAACCCGGTGCAAGGCACAACATCACAGAATTGATCTGCAGAATCGTCTCGGCCTGCTTCACCGGCGATGCCACATTTCCACCGTTCCGCCCCCCGCATGACCCCGATCAGATGATCCCCCACTGAACAGCGCCCGCGGCCGTGCGCGGCGAAACCCGTCGACGAGCCGCGATAAGGTCGAGCTTAGACGCGCACAAAGAGATTCGGATACCCGGGCTGCGCAACCCGGCGCCGGAGAACCGCATTGACTTCATGGTCCGGCGAAAACTGTAGACCTCGCTTGGCCGACTGGCCCCGGTCGTGCGCGCCCTCGACCGGGGCTTTTCTTGCCCGGCTTGATCGCTTCACCGTCGCTGCCGACCGAACGGCGGCCGCGTGTTGTGGGTCGTGACGCCTGGCCGATGCATTCGATGGGCATCCCTTCGACGTCGCCTGGTGCCCGGGCATCGCTCAGGCCGCGCGCAGCCGGCGCAGGACGAGCGGCTGGATGAACCACAGAACGGCCAGGATCGAGATGATCGCCGCAAAGCAGCCCAGCCCCACCCATGCCGAGTTGGTCGCACGCGTCACCGCAACATAGATGTCGGCGCCGATGGCCAATCCGAGCGGCATCGCCGCCGCCACCACGAACGTCGAGCCGATGCGATGGAAGCGTTCAGCGTCTTCGCCCCGGTACGCGATGCGATGAATGGCGGCAGGAGTCATGAGCAGGATCACGGCGAAAGCCATGAGGCAGAGCGCCGCCACGTGAATGAGCTTGGAGCTGGGCGTCAGGTGGTCGAACGCCGTCGTGAGCATGATGGCAAGCTGGAAGCCGAGCAGCGCCTGGGCGCCCGGCAGCAGCACCCGCACTTCTGTCAGCATCTGATCGATGCGTGCATGCAGCGGCGTCTTCTCGATTTTGGCGGATGCATCCATGGGCGTCTCCGGCGTGCCGAGCATCTGTGCAATGCCGAACCAGAACACGATGGCGAGAGCAAACAATACGAAGCCGACGGAGGCAGCCGCACCTCGCCCGGCCTGCGGCTCCAGAACCAGGAAGACATCGAGCCGAGGCTGACGGCGAAGGGCGCGAGCGCAGTCGCGGCAAAACCGGTGATCGCCTGATGCAGGCGCTCGCTGTCGTTCCCCTGCTCGACCAGCCTCTGCTGCATGGAAGGGGCGATCAGGCAACCGACCGTGACCGCCATCAGGCAGAACGCGGTGGCGCTCAGCGCGCGGGACAGCGGACTGAGCCTCTCGAATCCTTCCTGAAACATGCCGTTGAGCTGGAAGCCGAACAGGATCTGGCTGCCTAGAATCAGCAGCCGCGTCTCGTCGAGCGCCGTCTTGATCTTGTCCTC
>Ga0126380_10000152_pt1 | contig 18408 bp, 24 predicted proteins | sample PanSoiMetPlot_26_FD_92544 | JGI IMG/M metagenome (GOLD analysis project Ga0126380, IMG submission 92544) | Tropical forest soil microbial communities from Panama - MetaG Plot_26 | ecosystem: Environmental > Terrestrial > Soil > Tropical forest > Bulk soil | place: Panama | collected 2016-02-17
CGCTCCTATGCCCCGCGATGGTGGGTCCCTATCTTGTGCTCCACCTGGTTATTCGTGCTGGAGGTAAAACTATCTTAGAGACTAATCCTTTGCAATGTCCGCGCTGCAATGGGTATGGCAGACCGCTCATCATTGCGTTGGCGCGGCATCCGCAGGTTTAGTTTAACGAGAGCTTCTGCGGCCTAGACCATGTGCGCAGAAAATGATCGCGATGATAGAATGGGAGGGATGAATGAAAGCACTTCACAATGGTGGCGACTTAGCCGCGACTGATACTGCGGCAATCGCTAAAGAGATCACGAAGACTGTCACCATGATCATTATTACTGTGTTGTTCAAAGTTTGCATTTTTATGTTCCGCAATTCGCGCTCTAACCAATTGGCACTTTAATAGGATGGCGCTCGAAGTCTTCGCGCAGAAGTATGTCGGAGAAATACAGCGATCCATCCTCTCAGGGACATGCGAAAACGCCCTCGGGCGGTCTTCACTAGGAAACCGCGGTCGCAAAGCCGATCAACGACAACAGACGGTGGGCAGGCGTTCTTGAACAACGCAAAATTACTCAAGATGCGCAGATCGCCGACTTGCAGATCCCGCTCGACCCAGGCGCGCACCAACGATGGCCGCAACAACTCTCCGCCCCCTCAGCGGACTTACCCAATCGCGCTGTGAAGAATACTGTATAGAGGCAAATTCTTACCTATGAATGAACTCGCCACCCTGGACGTCCGCATTTGGTGCAATCCCGGCAACTCCATGCAACATGGATGCGACATGGAATGATCCCGGACAGATGCCTGTAGGAGGTGATTCATGCGTGTCCCAGTGTTTGTGATGTTAGCCGCCTTTCTCTTGGGCGCGTGCGGGCAAAGCGAGCCGTCAGCCAAGGGTGAGGCTGGTCCCCCGGGTCCCGCTGGCCCCCCGGGTCCCGCTGGCCCGCCCGGCCCCGCTGGTCCGCCCAGCTCTGGTGCCAGCGGACAGGCGATCAGGGTCGCCGTAAGGCCCTGCGAACTAACAATCTGCGGCGCGAGTTGCGAAAAGAATGAGCAAATTCTCAATGCCTACGCGATTAATCCTGGGGGCGAGATCGTCTTTATCGACGAACGCAACTTGACCTTTCGACCGAAGGAGCGGTCTACATTTCTCGTGCTCGCTTGCATCGCCGTCGCCACGGCGACGCAGCAGGAGGCAACGGCGACGCAGAAGGACCTTTCGGTCGACGATCGAGCGTGCATCACTGCTGCCACCGGCAAGCTGCCGACTATTGCCGCGCTTGAGGTCAAGGGAAGCCGTGCGCTGCCGCAGCCATCGGCCCAAGGAGGGCGCGACTCAAAACTGTCCAACGTCAAGGTGGAAATCGACGTTAGCGTGGCCGGACAGAGTTCAACCTATGTCTTTAACTGTGTCCGCAGTGACACGCTCACGGTGATCCAACCCTTGGGCATGCGCTGAGAGCAACCATGAAAGCATCGAGCATCGCTTTCCTGCTGCTGGCATTGCCCATACCGTTGCTAAACGTCGCAGCATCCTTGGCGCAGGAGCAGCTTCCTGCCGAAGATCGCGCATGCATGATCGCTGCCATCGGCAAACTACCGAAGCTTGGCGCGCTCAAGGTCGAGGGAAGCCGAGTGGTGATGTCGTTCCCGGCATCAAAGGTCCGAAATAAAGTGGACCCTTATCACGCCATAGTGGAAATCAACGCCAGCGTGGCCGGACGCAAATCAATTTTCAGCTTTAGTTGCGTCGGCGATAACATGTCGATGGTGGTCCAGCCGCTCGGCATGCGGTGACAGCAACCGGGGCCCATGCGGTGGCGCCGGCGGGCGGTCTTCGCCATAAATCCGCGTTCGCGAGCTGTACGCGTCACGTCGTAGCCGACCCGGCACTGAACCAGATAGACTGCTTTGTCGGGGTGGCGGAAGAGGATGAAGGTGGAACGATTTGTCGAAGGCTTGGGTGTAGCCGGCAATTTGCCATCCCTCCTTCAGCATGGTGCTGACCGAAGGCGCGTCTTCGGCTGCGGCCGGGGTGTGAACCGGCAATGTGAATAGAAGCCCGGCAAGGAGACGCCACCATACGCGGTATGTTCGGCGGTCTTTATTCGTGGCGGCGATTATGCTGCGGAAGCTGGCGCTCCGCTTGAGATTGTGAGGCATCTCTGCTTTCGGTATTGGCCGGAGTGACCGCACTTCGCGCAAGACAGGCGAACAATTTCGCCAGGATAGTCGGAGCTGTAAAGAGCCGATCATTTCTAATGCTTCGTATGGGAGCCACCATCCATCTGCTGTTTTAGCCTTTTATATAACTCTCGTACGTCTTCCTCGGTCATGGCCGGTTCTGCGATTTCGTCCCTCATGGCCTCTCGGACAACATCGGGGAAAAACGCGCCGGCAACACGCGCGAGTTGCCGCTGGCGCCTCGGTTTTTGACTTTGATCCAGCTTCTCGACGGCCCCGAGCGACACGGCACACTCAGTTTCTTTGAGACAATTCCTTCAGGCCCCAGGTCGCAGGCGGTAGACAAACAATTTGCCCGTCGTGACCCTCAACGCGTTCGACATACTGAATGCCGGCACGATCAGCTTTGAGCAGCTTGCGGAGTGCTGCATTGCGTTTCGCAAATGGAAATGTCTCAAGTCTTCGCCGCCGACCACCCAACAAACGCGCGGGCGAAGGCCTGATGGAGAACTGCAACGTTACTAGGGTTCGCCGTATTGTAGCCGTGGCTGCTTTAACGGCGAACATAACCAAACGTAAGGAAGTGCTAAGTTCGCACACAGGGCGGGTCAAATTGTCATCCACTTCCAAATCAACCTTGTGGTTCAATCGCCGCTTTCGCAGCTCCGCAAGGCTTTCCCAAGCGAGGGCCATTTTCTCTGCAACGATGACTTGGCGACGCCGTAGTCCGGGCCAGGTCACGGCACTCAGCGGCGCGATGCAGATACTCGGCCAATTTTAAGCGATTTGCGACGAGGCGACCTGGGTGAGACATTTCGCATTCTTCAAGAATCGCCGTCCCCCTTCCGCTGTAGTTGATCGGGTGTGCGAACGTGGTTTTCTGACGAAGACCGCCCGCCTGTGACCGCGCATGACCCTGAAGTGTTGGATCGCTATCTTTCTCCGATGTTGGGGGCGGTTTGCCGCGATCAATCAGCACCCTCCTGAGCCAAACGTGCCGCCAATCGACTTCTTCAATTAGGTTTTTCCTGTTAGGCATGGCCTGACACCAAGTTATTGCTCATCTGAAAGGATGAATAAACGACACACGAAGATTCCGGTGAACACACTCAATATGAGCCAGCTGAGGATAAAAGTCATCGCTTCGTATACAGCAACACCATGCTCGGCATCGCGAATAGAACAATCAACAGGAGGGTGAGGTCGTCGCTCAACATTCCGGCTAGGCGCAACTAAACTCGCGCAAAAACATCGCAATAATTTTCACGATAGACGCTATTAATTAAGATTCCGTTGGTGGGCTTTGTAGCGGCGACGACGCAGCGGGCGCGTCTACTCCGAAGTCATGGCGCAGTGGCAGAATTTGAGTGGCTTGCGCAGCGCCGAAATGGAGAAGCCCCGGCTTGCGCGTTCGGCGCTCCCGGTTTCATTCTGTGGACTGGTGTGGCGACCCTGACCCTATAGTCCCCGCTTGCCGCGGTGCGGGAGCGGTGGGGATAGCTGGGATTAGTTATCACTACGTCTGGAAACTGACGGACGATATTTCACTTCAGGAACTACCTTTCAACATCGCTGACCGAGGCATTGCAGGCGTCAGTGACTGAGAGACCAATTGCGCTCCCGCCTGTACCAGACAGGGAGTGTGCCATGCCGCAAGCCATCATTTTCGATCGACGCCGCCGGTAGGACAGCGACGATGCCCGCTGTGCGGAGTGCCAATGTTTCTTTCGCAGATCGAGCCAACCGACCAAGAAGGTTACGACGAGCGGACTTTTGAATGCTCGCAATGTATATATGTGGAAACAGTGATTGTGCAATTCCGATAGGGCCGAGACATTTCACTGGTCTTCATCATATGGGGCAAGATTAATATTCGCGCGGTTCTTGCTGACAGTTGTTTAGCGGGCTGCGTAACACTTGGCGCATTGCGAGCAAATCCGCCTCACGTCGCTTGGACTGTTCAAGATGACCCAAATTAGCGCGTTGCATTGAACGCAACGAACGATGAACGAAGGCATCGTCCGGGAGCGGGAGGTCGGCTACGCGATGGCAAACAAGGTCGCTGAGAGTCCATCGCGCCCGAAAATGTGCCAACGCGTGCTCGCGGCTAACGGCATAGCCGCGATCCGTCAACCATAACGGACTGAGGACTTCGGTAGTGATCACCCAAAACCAAGGTGCTTCCATCGGTGCTTGAGGATGGCGATTCAGCAGAAGTTACAAGTGCGGCGGCAGGTGCCTGACCGTCGGGAGGCGGCTTCGCTGTCGAGACGGGCAACAACCAGGCTAGGAACGGAACCTCCGTCCTGACCATCTCGATTGCCTCGTCGCTGTAGGACTGCCAGGCCAAGATGGCGCCGCTCGGCGTCAAGGTATTATTGTTTCGCAGTCGGTCGAACATCGAGTTAGCCAGAAGTTGCCACCTACCTCAGTCCCGGATTCCCCATCCCAAACTACCGCACCCCCCGGGCAGCGATCGGCCATTCGCGCAACGAAGCATGGCATCATCCAGCCCACACTATGCTTTGCCGCTTGTTGCTGGCTGTAATCCGGTCGCAGATCAGCTCGACGCCAACTGCAGACAGTGCATCGGCAGCGGCGCCCGATCGTTCAGAACGCGCTAATACCTTAGGGGTCCCGTCAGCCTCATCGTTGTGGACCGTACAAGCTAAGGTCGCGCTCGGCGCTTAAAACGTTGCTGTAGAGGTTGGCGATCCATTGTCGTCCGTGCGATGTGACGTTGAGATAGCGGATCGCGCTTTCGATAAATGGCGATATGCTACTCCAATAGAACTTCGGATATTGAGCAGTAAGATCTGCAGGCGAATTGTAGCCGAGTTGCTTGTTCATTCCGACTTCTTCAAATTCGTAATAAAGCGCGTTAACCTTGCGTAGATAATGTGGATCGCCGAGTTGGCCGATGAGATCGGCGGCGCGTACGAGCATTCCTTCTTCGTTGCTGATGTCCTTCCCCGTGGGTGGGAAGCGCGTGCACTCGATAGCATCGGCGACACGGGCAGCATCGAGCCATTTTGACTTGGCTAAGCGGTGCATCACGAACAGCTTTGATCGGTCAACGTGATAAGGGATTAGCGCGGCGTCGGAGGAGCCGCGTGGTAGCTCGGCCTTGTTGCCTTTGGCGTCAATGATGTAACCATCCGCGCTATCGCCCTTAAGAATGCCACGAACATAACCAATGTCGTGAAATAGACAGGCGACGATGGCGTGCGCAAAATCGCTAGCATTTGTTTCTTTTAAAAGCCTTCGTCCCTTTAGGATATCGTAGCCGACGAGCGTTACCAGCATCGTATGCTCGACATTATGATAGAGCGCGTCACTGTTGCCGATACAGTCGATAGCAAGCCTTGCAGCGGACTGAACGATTTCGACTAACGCCGCGTCCGTCGAACCAAACCGGCCACCCATGTGTTCTTCGAGGTGAGATCCCAAAGCTTCCGACGCCAATTCGGGAATGGTAATCATTGGTCCCTTCTGCAATGCTGTAAGGACAATCGTGAGCTCCCGTGGCGCTCAATTGAATTCTACTTTGTGTATTGGCCGACGCGTCCACAAATCGTCAACATAGACGCCGTAGTCGGGCCGCTCTGTGCTGGCCATCACAAAAAAGCGCTTTCTTAAAGTTCCATCGATTGTTGGCCTGGCAGCAGGTGCCTTCGGATTTACCCGGCCTCTGCAATTCTGCGGCGTGGTGGGATCAACCGCGCACGCCCAGCGTGCCATAGGGCGTCTTGATCTGATAGTTCCCTCCTCCGCCCTGTGAGCCCGTAACGAACCGAAATGAGCCGCGTGTTGCTTGGATAGCAACGCTACCAGCAGATTTATTCGGGTCGTATACGAATTTATCGAGTCGGACACTCGATTTTGGTCCGACGCTCAGATTGCTTTGGTCACGAAATTGCAAATCCGCCTGACCAGTATCTCCGGTACGGACTATCTCCTTCGAATAAATGTCGGAACCTCCTGAAAGCGTGCGCGTACCACCGTGGCTGCCTTCAGCCTGCGGTTTTACCGAAGTGGCTTTACCGATGGCCTCTTGAGTGTGCGAGGTGGTTGCTTGCAGTGCGAACAAGATCGCCAATGGCAGCACCTGAATCCAGTTGCGGTTCTGCATGTCCCTTACTCCTACACTGCCGGGATTGACCGGGAATCCTTAGTTCTTGCGATTTTTAGAATAGGCGCACCGATCTCGCTCCGCAGTGTTGGCCATCACAAAAGTCGGGCGACGCTGTGTTGGGCATCACAAAAAGGCGCTTTTTAACCGGGGGTGCCTTCGGACTCTCGACTTTGATCCAGGTTCTCGACGGCCCCGAGTGATACGGCGCATTCAGTTTCTTTGAGACAATTAAAAGAGGCCGCGAAATCGTTGCCAGAAATTCACAAGAGAAACGTGGTCACGCCTTGTGGCGATTTGTGACACCTCTCACACTGAGCTCCGTAAAGTGTTTTGCCCCGCTCCTGCGCCCCCACAGAGCCTCCGAAACACAGCACCAATGAACCAACCGCTGCTCGGATGCAGCGAGCTACCATCGCCAATCTTTTTCTATGAAACCGCCTGATGCAAGCAGAGAAGTTTTTCTTTGCACTCCCAAAAATTATTTGTTCCGGGGGTGAACTAAGACACGGGTCAACAGCGATGCAGTCGATCCGCAGAAATTTCTGCGTGCGGGCCCAACACTGGACGACAACTAAACGTCACGCACCTGTCGAAACTGGCGCGATCGCTTGCCGCTAGTTGCGCAAGTGCTCCATTGGATAGCGATCCTGAGGAATGTGATTGAAGGAAGCGTAACGCATCTAACTTTCTCAAAAAAAGCGTGAGGCATCACGATCTAACCGATACAGAATGAATGGCCTGTTCAATGCGCGCGGGTCCAATCCAGCACAAACAGGCGAAGCGCTGAGGAGAGGTTGCCTAGTCGGCGTCTTTTGTCAATCTCTGCAACCATCTTTGACAGCGTCACACACTCGGCATGTGCAATGTCCTTCAAGCCGTTCCAAAACGCGTCTTCGAGGCTGACACTAGTCTTATGTCCATCAATAACGATGGAGCGCTTAACGATTGAAGATTTCATAACCACGCCCCTCTCTGTATCAGTTGCGCTACTATCTGATTCGACCCCCCGAGAGCAACAAAATACCGCCTGCGGCGTTTCGCGGCGAGGGTGTTGCTCCCGAGAAATGCCTGGGAATTAGTCGGGGTATTTCCCATGCGCAGAACGGGGAATTTCAACTGCCAAACTGCCAACCGATTCGGACCCGATCCGCTCAGAACATTTCTAGTGCCGTCCGCACAGCCAGTCGACACGTAAAACGAACAAGGCGACGTCCGACTTACCTGGAAACGTTATCAGCCTGAGTTACCCTCTACCTCGGCGCGCGTTTGACACGACGATTAACGGCCAAAGCGACGTTTACGTTCCTGATACGCGCGAATGGCCCGTAAGAAGTCTATTTTCCGGAAGGCTGGCCACAATGCATCTGTAAAGTAAAATTCGCTATGCACACTCTGCCAGAGCAAAAAGCCGGACAAACGGATCTCACCGCTCGTTCGAATGATCAGGTCTGGATCCGGCAAATCAGCAGCATAAAGATGCCGCGCAATAGCATCAGCCGTCACACTTACTATGGCATCAGACAATGATGCTCCTTGCTTCGCTTGTGCTTCGAGAAAGCTGCAGACGGCATCGACGATCTCCTCCCGACCCCCATAAGCTGCTGCAATCGTCAAGGTTGTCGAATCGTACTGTGCAGTCGCCGCTTCCGTCGCGCGGATCGCAGCAACAACTGATTCCGGTAAAATATCTAGCCGACCGATAGCCCGTACGCGGATGCGTTTTTCGTGCATAAACGGGTCTTGAGCCAACGCCCTAAGCTTGGCTTCGATTGCAGCAAGAATTCCGCAAACTTCAGCCGGTGCTCGTTTAAGGTTCTCCGTTGAGAACACCCATAGCGTAACTGCGGTGATACCCAATGCAGCACACCAGTCTAGGACGTCGTCGAGTTTGGCGGCTCCATAGTGATAGATTTCATGCGGGGTACCGAGACCATGACGGCGAGCGTAGCGGCGATTTCCATCAAGGATAATGCCAACGTGGCGAGGCAACGCTCCTCGTTGGAGCTGGTGCAGGAGTCGGTACTCGTAAATCCAGTAGAGAAACTTCAGCAGCCGCGGTGGAGCAAAGCGCTTATCGTGGAGTTTTCGCTTCCTAACCATCGCGCCGAGATCGGCCAGGTCCACCCCGGCTATTGGATCGGCGTCGAGCGCAGCAGCATCGCGTCGGACTCGTTCGAGAACTGAACTCATTTTCCCCGTCTTTTCCTAACTTCGCCGACATTTAATCAGCTAATTTGGCTTCTAATTAGCTAATTTGGCTTCGTTCTGCCAAAACTTTCTTGTTGAAATAAGCGACCGCAGCCTACCCACGTATCGGAATTTGCGTCCCCGAAGCTAGCACCTCCGCTGATAAGATCAGACGCTGCGGCGGCTCGACCACCATCGATAACTGCATTTAGGCCGGTAACGAAGTGGCATAGGGACGGATTTGACCGATCAATGTCCTATCACCCCTGTAAGAACCCGCAACCAGGGCAGTCGCGTCGTGTTCAAAGCGACAGTGCAGCATTGCGGACATCCTCCACGCCAATGAAGGAACATAAGAAAACCAGATAAATCCCTGGCGATCACACCCGACCCTGCTTTAGCGGTTCGGCCGACTCAGTTATGCAACATGGGATGTTGCGGATCATTTGGGTCATCCCGGGAGCCTGCGTGCTCTTCGTTATCGTCGTTCTGGCCCTCACATTCAGAGCGCCGGACCGGTCGCACTCGCAGTTGATGCCGAACGTGGCGCTGATGCGCGTTGCGATGATCGAGCTGCGCGAGCATCCGGAATCGCGTCAGTTTCTTACTCTTGGCGCAATCCGCCGTACTAATGAATTGAATAGGTTGCGCGAGCTGCTGGATACCCAAGGGACCGATGATTCCGCGCTCGCTGCACCTACGATCGCCCTCCTCGCCAACCGCAGCGATTCCGATCCAGAGGCGAATAACTATGAAACGGATTGGAATCTGCAGTCGCCCGCACCCGCTCCGGTCGATGTGAGCGGTTCTCCCTCGGCCCAAGCGCTGGTCGCTGTTCTCGACGAAGAACAGCCGGTGGGTACTCAGGAAGAAAAGCCAGCCATCGCTACTCTGGAAGAAAAGCCGGTCGCCATTCAGGAAGGAAAGCCAACGGTCGCTACTCGGGAAGAAAACCCGGCAGTCACTACTCCAGATCATAAGTCAGGGGTCATTAGAACACCGCCGCGGGTCAAGTCATCACGCAATGAAAGCCGGGCCAAAGGCGTTCAGCACGTGAGAATCCGTGCTCGAGTGCCGGTAAAGCAAGAATCGCCTTCCCCACAATATTTTTTCCAGCCCTTTGGCAGTCAGCAGACCGGACAGACATCGGCGGTCAACAACACAAATTACTTCGGCTACCAGCAGCCCAGGCAGACCCCCGCGCCTAGCGCCAACAACTATTTCGCTAATCAACCAACCGGTCCGACTCAGACGCCCAATGCTCGAGCGCCGCGAAAGCAAGAATCGCCTTCCCCACAATATTTTTTCGAGCCCTTTGGCAGTCAGCAGACCGGACAGACATCGGCGGTCAACAACACAAATTACTTCGGCTACCAGCAGCCCAGGCAGACACCCACGCCTAGCGCCAATAACTATTTCGTTAATCAGCGGACCGGTCCGACTCAGTGATGGAACTCGTTAACCCTGCTTCGCTTAATCGCCCTTATGGCGCATGACCGCTGATTACTACCCCATCCTTGCCCGTGCAATTTCGAGATTGCCAACCAACAGTGCCCAGGCGCGCCAAGAATTGTACGAGCGCGCGCGAACAATTCTCCTCACACAATTGGGCAGGAAAGAAATAGCAGGATTAGGGGCTGTGGGTGAGAGGCTTATACTTGAAACAGTGATCCTCAAAGTGGAGGCGGAAGCGCAATCTCAATGCGAGATAGCCCCTGAGGCATTTGCAGATTCCGTACCGTTGCATGATGCCGACCGTAAACTCGAACACTCCGTCAATGCGGTCGATGAGTTACGCAAAGCGCCTAGACCTGAGAATGGAATAGCTGCATTGGCACCGGATTTTGCCTCTCTACCCCGTGAACCCGCGCGGCCGTCTATCCGGTTACCGCCGTATAGGACGCCGGTCGCCGCGAACGAGCCTAGACGATCGTTCTCAAAACTCACTCTTCCGCAACACTTGGGGCTTTCGCGCAGCCGCAGCGCCGTTAACCTTAACAAAGCGTATGTTCCCAACCTCGACGCCCCTTCGAGTACTTTTGTTGGCAGACCGCTCCCGGCCGACCGACCCCCTTTGATGGTGGCGAGGCGAAGTCGAAGGACTTGAGAAAATGCGGCGCCTGCTCGTTCCTGCCTGCCTTTGTTTAATGACATGGTCAAGCGCGACCGGACCTGATCTGACACCGCCGCCGGACAAGTTCACCAGTATTGCAACAAATAAAGTATTGAGTGAACCGCCGAGAGTGTCGGGCGAATTATCGGAAAACATCGGCGCAGAACTAGCGCTCGGTGACACATATGCAGCCCTCGCGCTGCCCCTGGCCCCGCTTGGTCTACTTCTGAAGCCAATCATCTACCGCTCACGGGAGGAAATCTGCGACGCACTTACCGAGGGGGCGCGCAGCAACGATCTGCCTGCGCCTTTCTTCATTCGCCTGTTGTATCAGGAGAGCGGTTTCAGGCCAGGCGTTATTAGCTCAGCGGGCGCGCTAGGCATCGCGCAATTCATGCCGGAGACCGCTGCCGATAGCGGACAATCCCTTCGATCCGCTGCAAGCAATATCGGAGTCGGCTCGCCTGCTACGCGATCTGTCGCGCAAGTTTGGCAATCTTGGCCTCGCTGCCGCTGCCTACAATGCGGGACCAAAACGAGTCGAGGACTGGCTTGCCAAAAAGGGCAAGCTGCCGCAGGAGACGCAACACTACGTCAAAACGATCACCGGTTGGCCAGCGGAGACTTGGACTGTCGCTCAAACCGGCAGCCCACCCGTGAAGCTGCCGCGTCCGGCACCCTGCCAGGAAGCCGCCGGTCTGCTTGCTTGGGACGGACCGGAGCAAATCCCTCTGCCACCGCGGAATCCGCGCACGAACGATACTGCGCAGCAGCCGGTCGTTCTGGTCAGCAGCAACAGCGTTCCTGACCAAACTCTCACAACTGGCTCGGAGACGAAGACAATGCCTCAACGCAGACTTTCATCCAAATGATCTCCAACCTTACAAGCGATTCGAGTCACAATGCGCCAACTCCCTTGCCGGTGAGTTTGGCGGCGAATTCCCTGCAGGATAATGGGTAGCAACGAGGAAAATAATCCTGTTCGAGCTGATATTAAGGGACGGCATTGTCCTTAAATCAGCGATATACGCCGCGAGACGCGCAGGTTTTCGCGCATGAACGCCGGACGTCTTGGTGTTGATCTCAATAATAGGTTTACAGTTATGGCAAAAGCTCTGCTAATATCTTGTGGGCGGTTAAAGCTGAATGTGGGCGTAGGGAAATTCGGTTTCGCTCCGGAAATTGGGGGAAGAAAAATGAGGGGGATGTTGTTCGTCCTGTTCGGCGCCGGCATTTTTCTTGGCGGTTGCATGCAGTCCACGGTTGAACCGGCCTCGGAAGCCAACCTGACTCCACGCGATAGGAAATTGCTGGCGGCGGCGCCGTACGCAACCGCGAGGATCCCGGAATCCTACCGGCGGCATATCGTCGACTATCAGCGCAAGGAAGGGCCCGGCACCATCCTCGTCGATACCGATGCGCGCTATCTCTATTACGTGCTGCCTGGAGGCAAAGCGATCCGCTATGGCGTGACCGTCGGCGAAGAAGCACTGGCGTTTTCCGGTGTGGCCAAGGTCGGCCGCATGACCGAATGGCCGTCATGGGTACCGACCGAGGACATCAAGCAGCGTATGCACGTGCCGAATTTTGTTGGCCCGGGCCCCCAGAATCCGATGGGCGCGCGCGCCATCTATCTCTTTGAGGGCAACAAGGACACCCTCTATCGCATTCACGGCACCAATCAGCCAGAATATATTGGCCACGCGATTTCATCGGGCTGCATCCGCATGACCAACGAGGATGTCATCGACCTGTACAAGCGCGTGAAGCTAGGCACAACGGTAGTAGTGCTGGGACCATATCAAGGAGACTCGCCCTTCAGGCTGAGGCTGGCTGCGGGCCGCGATGCATTCCGGTAACCAGGACCTGTATTTCCAAAAATTCTAGTATTTTGATTCCGCGGAGTTGCTGAATCGACCATCTGTCCGCGCCCTGCTCGCGTCGGTCGCCATTGTTGCCACGGCAACAGTCCTTGCCGGCTCCACGCCGACAGCATTAACCCTGCACCGGCCGTACGCAGGCTTCGCTTTCTGAAAAGACGCTCGCCGAGATCTCGCGGCCTTTAGCGACGCAAACTTGGAACGTTCTAATGAACGTGTAAGGTAGTTGTTGCCATTTTGCTGATCGCCATCGTGCCGGTGTTCGCACAGGCTCACGTTTAAATGCGCCGAAGGTGAACAAGGGTGACGCACAGAAGGTCACGACAATCATCAGCGGCGACAAAGCCAAAACCCAAACCTATTGTGACATGAAGAAAATTGGTCAGCAGATCGACGAGGCTTCCGTGAACAAAGACAGCAAAACGGTCAACGAGTTGTCTCAGAAAATTGTAACATTGGAAAAAACACTCGGCCCCAAATATCTAGCATTGATCGACGGGTTTGAGGACATCGCGAAAGACGACCAGCTCGGTGAGGAGTTTGAGTCTGCAATCGCAGCACTCGACAGACTATGTACGAAGTAGGGCTCAAAAATCCGAAGGCACCAGCGGCAACTCGCACTATTGATGGAACGTTCTAGGGGCGACATTTGGATGTTCGCTAATGACCCAAAGCGGACTCCGCCGCTCTCATTGGCAAACTGCGCCTAGCTCCCGAGATTTCGCGATGTCCGCGTCGGCACTGCTATCTTTGATTGTACGTTTCGACTTTCCTCGATTGCAAAAAGCGAGTGCGTTTTTGGGATCGAGTCGAATCGCTTGGTTAAAATCGGCGATGGCTCGGCTGTGGTCGCCTTTGTTTGCGTAACCTACGCCCCGGTAGCTAAGGGCGAGAGAATTTTTGGGATCGAGTCGGATCGCCTCGCTGTAATCGGAGATAGCTTGCTCGTCGTCGCCTTTGTACGCATAAGCAACGCCCCGGCTCCTAAAGGCGAGATGGTTTTTGGGATCGAGTCGGACTGCCTCGTTGTAATCGGCGATGGCTCGGTCATAGTCGTCTTTGTTTGCAAAAGCGTCGCCACGGTTCCTAAAGGCTAGGGCGCTCTTGCGATCGAGTCGGATCGCTTGGTTAAAATCGGCGATGGCTCGGTCGTAGTCGTCTTTGTTTGCATATGCGACGCCCCGGTCGCTAAGGGCGAGAGCACTTTTGGGATCGAGTCGGATTGCCTCGTTGAAATCGGCGATGGCTCGGTTGTAGTCGTTTTTGTTTGCATAAGCGGCGCCCCGGCTTCTGAAACCGAGAGTGCTTGTCGGATCGAGGCGAATCGCCTCGTTAAAACTAGCAATGGCTTTATCATAGGCGCCCGCGTTGGAATCTGTATTACCTTGATCGATCAGCGCAGCGTAGCGTGCTCGCGCCTGGTCCTCAGCTAGTTTGCGCTCCTCCTCCGACCTGAGAGCAACGAGTCGCTGTTGCTCGACTTGCTCACTCTTGCGCTTAGCTTCTGCTTCAGCCGCCGCTCTTGCCTGGAGTTCCCGCTCAGTTTTAAGTGTTGTCAGCCGCTGTTGCTCGGCTTGCTCACTCCTGCGCTGAGCCTCCGCCTCAGCCTGCAGTTTGGTATCGTTCACTACCCGTGTGTCCGCCCAAGGTGGCCACACTGAAATTTGCATCCAATAAAGCCCAACCCAGCCGACCAGCAGCAGTGCTGCTGCCCCTGCCACCACGCTCGCTGCCGCCGTCCCTCGCCGCGAGCGCCGCACAACCGAGTCACCATTGAGTGCATCCCGCACTGTTTGGATCACCGCCTCGGCATCCTGGTCAAAATGACGTTGGTGCACTTCGACGGCTTGACAGCGAGCCAGAGGCTTCAAGGGATCTGGTAGCCAGCGTACCTTCGGCATACGAGCCCCATCGACTAGCACCGGGATGACTGAAATTTTACGGGCAAGTGCCGCCTCGATTTCGATTGCGACGAAGTCGTCCGGATTGTCCAGGCGTCGGCGGCCAGTTTCATCCTTTTCATTCAGCCAACTTGAGCCGATGATAGCGAGCATGGCATCACAAGCAGCCACCGACCCGGCCGGGATGTTGTCGGCATCCATAAAGATCTTGTTGTGGCCAAACCTCTGCGCCAGGGCATCGTACAGCCGACCTGCTACGTGGCCTGACTCCTCTCCGCGGTAATTGATGAAGATGTTACCAGCCATAGCCGGTCGCCCCGAATGACCCAAAATCTTATCGCAGGACCGGTCAAAGCGCTATGAGCTTGCTCACATGGCCAACAGCGTAGCGCGGGATCAAATCAACGTAAGGCACCATGCAGGCGTCGTGCATAAGTCCGCGCCGCTCGCACTGCGAAAGTCCGGCAGCCGAATATCGGCCCCGTAGCGCTCGATTAGCTTCTCTTTTCGATACTGACCGGCACGTCCGCATTTCGGACAGGACAGACGAACAATATCGCCGGGATATTCATGCAATTGGAGTGATCCGTTCATTTGCTAATGCCCTGTATCAGGGCCGCCACCCATCTTTAGCTATTTAAATAAGTCTCGTACGTCTTCCTCGGTCATGTGTTCTGCCATTTCCGTCCCTAATGATCTTGCGGACGACATCGGGAAAAAATGCACCGGCGACAGCGACATATCGAACGGGATCTTCGTCGCCCAATTCCTCTATGGCCTCCCAAAACGCGTCACTGCCTCCAGCGTCGTAGACGCGAAGAAGTTTGTTAATGTCGGACTAGTCGGCATCAGACCTTCGGTATCGACAATTTTGGGTTTTTCAGACATTCCCGATGATGGCACAATTTAGTAGGCCGCGCCGAACGTACTCCAATTAGTACGGGCGAGCGCTACGTTTCCGGGTCGATCCAGCGGCGTAGTACGGACTCGGATTACAAAAGCCACTATTGCCTGCCAAAATATTGCCTCTGCGGTAGCAGTCTTCGAACGAGTGATACTGGCAGTCCCAATGGACATCGCCTGTGCCCATCGAGATCACCGCGCACCAGGGAGCTTGCGCTTTTGCTGGCCGTGGACCGACGAACACAACAGCAAGAGCGGCGGCAGCCACAAAAATCGTGCGGATCATCATCTTTCAACCTCCATGCAGGCGTGAGTAATAACACCAAGGAGGTTGTCGCTATTTCATCCCGCACACGACAAGCGAACAATTTCGCCGGGCAACTCGCTAAGGGTTAGAGAACCAGTCATCGCAGTATTTCGCCATGACTTGAAGCAATACAAAAGAGCCGCAGGCCCGTGACAGCTGCGGCTCTCTAGTGGGCCTTCCATCTGGCAGGAATGGCGGAGGCCGAATGGTTCGCTCACTTCGAAAACCGTAACTTCTTAAAGAATTTTAGTCCGTGCTCTACCGGACACAGGACCAATAAAAGCGGTGGAAAACCTTACTAGAAGGTGCCGTCGATGACACGAGTGCCGCGTGCCTTCGGATTTTGACCTTGATCCAGGTTTTCGATGGAGAGGAGCGATGAGGCCATAACAGCGCCGTTAAGGAAAAATGACGATCAAATCATAAAGGATTTTGGACCTGCTGCCCTGAACTGAATGCGGCCTAATCCTTAGACGATGCTCCTGTGCAATTGCCAAGGCTCGCTGTGCATAAGGCTGGAAGCTGAGCAAAGAACGCTCGCTATTGTTTGGGGCTGAAAACATACGCTGGCCGCCCGGTGACGTTCCAAACTTATAGTGCGGCGATGGCTTCTCGAACTCGTGAAATGTGGTCGGAAGAAAATCTTCATCCGGGGCGCGTTCGGGTTTATTTTTCTCCGCCGTTCGCTTGCGTTTGATTTTAGTCTTTTTTGCCTTTCGTTTTTTGATCATGTGATTGCCCTTATTCAAGCATCAGGCGTTTCTATTCGGTCTCGCAAAAGTACGTCAGCCAAGGCGCGGACCATTTTGCATACCCCAGTATGCCGCCGTTGGCGTGGTGTGGATAACCGTTGCATTGACTTGATAGTAACTACCTCCCGGTCAAGATACGTTTGTTCCGCTTCCCTTATGGAGGAGGAGTGAGCGATGGCTAATCCGCTGACAGTGATTACAAAGTTAGCAGGCGGGAAGAGCACGTTGAGTAATGAGGTTAAAGGTGTCGTTAAGCGGGATTGGGTTCCAACTGGGCGCATCGACTTCGCCACCAAAATCGACAGCAATGCCGATCCAAACCAACAAAGTGAATTTAAGCTGCTCGTAGAAGAACGCAGAATTATCGAAAGCGTTGCTGGAAACGAACATCTTGAGATTCAATGGCGGCTCGCCACGCTGAAAGAAGCAAAAGCCGTCGCAACCCAGTACCACAAATACCTGACAGAAAACTCGCTTATCAAATCCGTAACCGACCCCGAAATTCTTCCACCGGCACCTAAAGAAAAGAGTGCATAATTCTCCGCATCGAGAGCCGCCGCACATTGTCTGAGCCGCAAGCAACTGGCTGACACGGGTGAATGAAAGCGGCAGTGGCGTTTAATGGCCTGCCGCTGCCCTGCATTCTTGGTCCCTACGGTTTTTTTCGGATAAGCTTGGCCTTCGCCCCCACTTCGACCTGAAAATGTTGGAGGACTTCGGAGAGTTGCTGACTGCTTCGCTCTGGGTCGCTTAGGTCCAACCCGGACATCGTCTCCGGCAGCTCAATCTTTGTTATCAACAGACCAGGTTCCGTTGTGATTGTCCCAACCGGCGCATCCGGCGGACTGACCACAAGTTGGTGAATGTTTCCTTCTCCGCTGGTGCCTTCGGATTTTTGATTTTGATGCGGCTCAATCCATTGCCTGTGTTCGTAACGCTCAATCAGATTCTGTTTTCGATATTGGCCAGCACGTCTGCATTTCGGGCACGACAAGCAAACAATAACGCCGGGATAATCCAGCAAGTTGGAGAGAACCAGTCATCGCTATTTCGCACGTCGGTAAACGGGTGGGTCACAAACGTCTTGTGGAAAAATCGAACGTTTGAGGGGTTGAATCATCCCACAGACGCACGGCGCTATAGTGTAACAAACGAACAAAAACGGGGGGCGCAATGAACGTGTACTACTTCGACCAAACTGCCGATCCAACATCGTTGCCGTTGGAGGAGTTGCTTGCTGCGTTGCGTGCCAAAGACATCGAACATGATGCTCGCCAAATCGTTGCGGACCTCGACATAAAGGGATGGCATAGCCACCGGGGAGCCTCCACGAGTTTCTCAATAGTTCGCTCATTCTGACCGCCGTTCATCCATCGCTGGACGAACAGTCAAGCAACCCGAAAAGTTGGAATTCGTCATAAACCTCGCGCTCGGCTTAACTATGCAGCCGAGCGCCGATGCCGTGGTAAAATAGCGATCACTTTGCTGCGCTGCATGAGTCCGCTATTGGCCCAAAGCGGACATAGCCTCGTGCACCGCACATGTCCGCTTTCGGGGGTAAAGCGGACATCATTTCGTTGGACCTTGGTCCGATTCAAACGAGCGCGGGATCTCACTGTAGTATTGTTGTGCGTTGTTGATGATCTCCCTTAGCGGTCGGTAGCGGCGTCCATCCGTTGTGGTCCGGTCACGCATGAATTTTTTCGAACATTTGAGTAGGAGTTTGGGCAACGGTGCCTTGGAATACATTTATTGTAGTGCTAGTCACGATTATTGCGGTCACCGTGTCCTACTTAGCGACTAAAGCGCTTCTGCGTTAATCGACGAACTAACTCATTTGTTCTGGGTGGCAACCCAAAGCCGAAAAAGACCTCTACGCAGGATGTGACATTGGGCTACAATGCACGCAACGACGAAATCCGCGATACCGTCACGCGGATGCGGCGCGAGTGGGAAGCAAAACCACCACCGGCAGCTCAGTGCATCACATGTGCAACACAGGGGGCCAGACGCTCTTGGCTACAACTTGCAAGTTTCGTAGCGCGACTGCCA
>Ga0126380_10000153_pt1 | contig 18398 bp, 19 predicted proteins | sample PanSoiMetPlot_26_FD_92544 | JGI IMG/M metagenome (GOLD analysis project Ga0126380, IMG submission 92544) | Tropical forest soil microbial communities from Panama - MetaG Plot_26 | ecosystem: Environmental > Terrestrial > Soil > Tropical forest > Bulk soil | place: Panama | collected 2016-02-17
GCGTTGATCACCTCCTACGTATTTCTGGTTATTTTTGCCATCTTCTTCCTGATGCCACCGTATTACATGATTGTGACCTCGCTTAAGAGCGACGCCGAGGTCGCGCACATGGCGACCAATCCCTGGATCATCGCGAATGGGATCACGCTCGATCAGTTCAAGCTCCTGTTCACCCAGACCGATTTCCTCATTTTCTTCAAAAACACAGCAATCGTGACGGTCTCGGTGGTCGTCATCACAATGGTTGTGAGCGTGCTCGCTGCATTCTCGCTCGGTCGCATGCGATTCTGGGGCTCGAGCATTCTCGCCACGGGAATATTTCTCACCTATCTCGTGCCTGACACGTTGCTGTTCATCCCGCTGTTCCAAATTGTGAAGGCCATCGGCCTGCTCAACTCTTATTGGGGCATGGTGCTGGTCTACCCGACGCTCACGGTGCCCTTCTGCACGTGGATCATGATCGGCTATTTTCAGTCCATCCCGAAGGAACTGGATGAAGCGGCGCTTATTGATGGCGCCGGCCATATGCAGATGCTGCTGAAAATTTTCATTCCTGTGGCGCTGCCGGGAATTATCGCGGCCACCATCTTCGCTTTCACAGTGTCGTGGGCGGCCTTCGTGTATCCTATGGCGTTTCTTTATTCGGCCGATCAGCAGGTTCTCACCGTCGGCACGGTCACGAGCCTGATCCGCGCTGACGTCTACAAGTGGGGTATGTTGATGGCCGGCGCGCTGGTCGCAGCCGCGCCGCCGCTGGTGATCTACGCTTTTCTCATGGACTACTACATCGCCGGATTGACTTCTGGCGCCACCAAGGGCTGAGCATTATGGCCGAAGTCGCGTTGCGTCAGGTCGTCAAGAAATTCGGTGAGGTCGAAGCCGTACGGTCGATCGACCTTGATATCCCTGACAATGAATTCGTCGTGCTGGTAGGGCCTTCCGGCTGCGGCAAGAGCACGACCTTGCGCATGATCGCCGGTCTCGAGGAGGTCACCTCCGGCGAGATCTGCATTGGCGGGGAGGTTGTCAACGATCTGCCGCCGAAAGATCGCGATATCGCGATGGTGTTCCAGAACTACGCGCTCTATCCACATATGACAGCGTTCGAGAACATGTCGTTCGGCCTCAAGCTGCGCAAGTTCCCCAAGAGCGAGATTCGTCAACGCGTCGAGCACGCCGCCCGAATTCTGGACATTACAGAGCTCCTCGACCGCCGTCCCAAGGCATTGTCCGGCGGTCAGCGCCAGCGGGTGGCCATGGGCCGCGCGATTGTCCGTAATCCCAAGGTTTTCCTCTTCGATGAGCCGCTGTCGAATCTGGACGCGAAGTTACGCGTCCAGATGCGCACGGAGATCAAGCGCGTGCACCAGAAGGTGAAGACCACAACGGTTTACGTTACCCATGATCAGGTTGAAGCAATGACGCTTGCCGACCGCGTCGTCGTCATGAACCACGGTCGGATCGAGCAAATCGGAACGCCGCAGGAGCTCTATCATCAGCCGCGCACACGGTTCGTGGCCGGTTTTATAGGTTCGCCGGCGATGAATTTTATCCAGTGCCAACTTGAACAGAATGGCGCGGGCATGCGCGTGCGCGTTGCCGACAATATCGTCTTGCCTGTTCCTGCCGGCCGTTCGGCCCGCTACCAGCCATTTGTCGGAAAACGGGTCACCCTTGGATTGCGGCCGGAGCACATCACCGAACCGCGACACAATGGCCGCAACGATGGATCCGACTTCGCGGTGACCCTGGACGTCGTCGAGCCGCTTGGCATGGAGACGATGGTCTTCTTTACCGTGAATGGCACCGAAATTTGCGGGCGCGTTGAGCCCAGCAGCGCGACCGATGCAGGCGCCACCATGCGACTGCACGCCAATGTCGATCATATGCATTTGATCGACTCCTCGAACGGTGAAGTAATTTAGCGCGAGTTCTCTTGTCTACGCTTTCGCCGCAGCCGGCGCCCATAGTTTCGGCCCGGCCCGTTGATATTGCGGCGGCCGATGCACCTCGGCGCCGAGTGCTTTGGCCGCGTGCCAGCCCCAATGGGGGTCGTCGAGAAAACTGCGCGCCATCGACACCAAATCGACCTGCCCGGTCGCCACAATCTCCTCGGCATGTTGAGGCTTCACAATCAAACCGACTGTGCGGGTTGGAATGCCCGCCTCCCGCTTTACCCGCGCGGCGATAGACACGTTGTAGCCCGGCTCGGTGGGATTTCGGATGTCCGCGGCGACACCGCCAGATGAGATGCAGATAAAATCGATTCCCTCGCCTTTCAGGGCCTTGGCGATTGCCACGGCATCGTCGGGAGTAAGTCCGCCTTCTCTCCAGTCACTGCCGGTGATGCGAGCCCCGAGCGGCACCGTCCTTGGCACCACCGCGCGCACAGCACGCGCAATCGACAACGGAAAGCGCATGCGGTTCTCGAATGAACCGCCATATTGGTCAGTCCGCTTGTTGGAAATCGGAGACATGAACCCATGGGCCAAGTAACCATGCGCCATGTGGAGCTCGATCTCGTCGAAACCGATACGAAGAGCACGGTGCGCGGAAGAGACAAAAGCGGCACGGACTCGCTCCATATCCGCTTCGGTGACTTCGCGCGGCGTGTGCCACCCCTCGCCGAATGGAATGGGTGAGGCCGCTATCGTAGGCCATGGATCTTCTTCCGGCTTTAAGGGGGCGGCACCCTCCCACGGGCGCTGCGCAGAGCCCTTGCGGCCGGAATGGGCAACCTGGATGCCGAACTTGGCATTGCCCATACGCCGCGCCTGCGCGACCACGCGAGCGAGCGCCGCTTCATTGTCATCGGAGTACAAGCCAAGGCAACCATGGGTGATGCGACCATGTCGTTCAACATGGGTGGCCTCCACAATCACCAATCCGGCGCCGGAATGGGCAAGCATCCCCAGATGCATGAGGTGCCAGTCATTGGCGCAGCCATCGTCCGCGGAATATTGGCACATCGGCGAAACAACGATGCGGTTGGCGAGCTCGAGGTGCGCCAGGCGAAACGGCGTGAACAAGGTACTTGGCATGAGAGGGATTCGACTCTGGCTGGGAGGCGCCGGATTTAGCGCTGCTGGACGGATTTCAGATAGGCAATAATAGCACCGGTATCAATCGGCAACCCGCGGCTGACTGAATTCCGTGGAGACCGCAAATCTGTGCGGGGAGCAAGGCCCGATGCGCCACCGGCAAGCGCGGCCCAAATTTCGGCAACGCGCTCGGCTTCGTGGAGTTGGGAAACGAGCTGTTCCTGCGTGCAATAGTGTTTCCATCGGCCGCTGCGCTCGAGCTCGCGCATATAGGCAAGCCGTCGCCGGGCCAAGGCATGCCATTTCTCGACGATCCTATCGATCCGAACTTCGGCCCGAACGGTTGCCATTGAATGCCCCCCGGCACTCGCCAATTCGGTACTCGACCGACACACAATGCATCGACGGCAACCGAAAATTGCACGAAAACAACGGCATTAGCTGGAAAACGCGCAGTACTCCGATTCTTACCGCTTCAAAGAGACGGCCGCCTAAAGTCGAATTCGCAGCTTATTGGCAAGTTCACCAATGATGCCACGACGGAACAGAAGAACGCACGCGACGAATATCGCGCCTTGTATGACCAGAACCCATTCGCCGATTGGAGCAAGCTTGAACTGCATGACGAGGATCACGAAGGCGCCCACGACCGGTCCAAAGATCGTACCAAGACCGCCGACCAGCGTCATCAGCACGACTTCACCCGACATGGGCCAGTTCACATCAGTAAGAGACGCCAATTGCAGCACGATGGCCTTGGTAGCGCCTGCAACCCCGGCGAGCGTCGCAGATAGCACAAAGGCGACTAACTTGTATCGGTCCGTTTTGTAGCCGAGCGAGATTGCGCGTGGTTCGTTCTCTCTTATGGCCTTGAGAACTTCCCCAAAAGGCGAATGTATAATTCGGTAAATGAACATAAAGCCCGCAAGAAAAATGATCAGCACGACGGCATACATCGCCATCTCGTTCCTGAGATCGACAATACCAAACAGATATCCACGCGGCACAGCCTGGATGCCATCTTCGCCGCCGGTGAATTTTGCCTGCAGAGCAAAGAAAAACATCATCTGAGCAAGGGCAAGTGTGATCATGGCGAAGTAGATGCCCTGGCGGCGAATTGCCAATGAGCCGGCTACAACGCCGCAAACCGTGGCGGTCGCCGTGCCGGTCAGGATCGCAAGCTCCGGCGATAAGCCCCATGCTTTCGCCGAATATGCTGAGAGATAGCTCGCCCAGCCGAAATAGAGCGCATGCCCAAACGACAGCAGACCGACATATCCGATCAACAAATTGAACGCACAGGCAAAGAGCGCAAAGCACATCGCCTGCATGAGAAACAGTGGATAGGTCACGAATGGCGCGATGACGAGCGCTGCGACCATAACAATGAACCCGATGGTCTCGCTCTGCGTGCGCAACGCGGAGGACTTCTTGGCGAGCGGGTCGGCGACACCTTTCATCACGCCCTCCGTCCAAACAAGCCGGCCGGACGCACCAGCAGGACGATCGCCATAATCACGAAGATCACGGTGTTCGAGGCCTCTGGGAAGAAAACCTTGGTCAGCCCCTCGATCACTCCAAGACCGAATCCGGTCACGATCGCTCCCAAAATCGATCCCATTCCGCCGATCACAACGACAGCGAACACCACGATGATCAGTTCGGCGCCCATCTGGGGCGAGACATTGTATATCGGCGCCGCCATCACGCCGGCAAAGGCAGCGAGCGCCACGCCAAAACCATAAGTGAGCGTGATCATCCGCGGCACGTTGATGCCGAAGGCGCGCACCAACGTCGGATTTTCTGTAGCCGCGCGCAAATACGCTCCGAGCCGCGTTCGCTCGATGACGAACCAGGTTGCGATGCAGACGGCCAACGAGGCACCGATAACCCAGGCCCGATAATTCGGCAGGAACATGAACCCGAGATTTTGTCCTCCGCGCAGTGATTCCGGAACCGTATAAGGCAACCCGGCAGAGCCGAAATAATTGCGCGCTACTCCCTCAAAAATCAGGGCAAGGCCGAAGGTGAGCAGAAGCCCATACAAATGGTCCAGTTTGTACAGCCACTGTAGGAACAAGCGTTCGATGATGATGCCGGTAGCGCCGACGAGAAGTGGCGCTATCAGCAGCGCAGGCCAGTAACCAAGGCCTGTATGCTGCAGAAGGAGATAGGCGGCAAAGGCGCCCATCATGTACTGGGCGCCGTGACTGAAATTGATGATGTTGAGCATGCCGAAGATCACGGCGAGGCCAAGGCTCAACAGCGCGTAAAACGAGCCGTTGATCAGGCCGATCAACAATTGCCCGAACAGCGCTTGTGAGGGAATGCCGAAGATTTCGAACATGCGTCACCGCGATGTTCGAGGGGCAGACATCGGTCTGCCCCTCGCGTTTTCGTTGAAGATCAGCCGCTGACGAGCGGGCAGTTACCTTCCTTAAGCGGTCGGAAGGCTTCATCCGCCGGGATCGTGGCGCGCACGTGATAGAAATCACCTGGATGCTTGGAATCCGCTGGCGCCTTCACCTCGAGCAAATAGGCCGGATGTATTTTGCGTCCATCCGGGCGGATAGTGCCTTTGCCGAACAGCGGATCGTCCGTCGGCGTCTGCTTCATTTGGGCCACTACCGCTTTGCCATCCGCGGCGCTCTTCAATGCCGCCACCGCCTTCAGATAATGCGTCAGACCTGAATACACGCCAGCCTGCACCATGGTCGGGAACTTGCCCGCCGCGCCCCGTTCCGCTTGCCAGCGTTTGGTCCAGGCACGGTTTGCATCGGTCATGTCCCAGTACCAAGTTTCCGTCAGCGTCAAGCCCTGCGCCGTCTGCAGGCCAAGCGCGTTGACATCGCTGGCGAACACCAGCAGGCCGGCGAACTTCTGCCCACCCTTGACGATCCCGAATTCGGCACCTTGCTTGATGGAGTTGATGGTGTCGCCACCGGCATTAGCGAGTCCGATGACCTTTGCCTTCGATGACTGTGCTTGCAGCAAGAACGACGAGAAGTCGTTTGTGTTGAGCGGGTGACGGACCTTACCGAGCACCTTACCGCCATTATTCTCGACCGCCCCCGCAGTGTCGCGCTCGAGCGCATGGCCGAAGGCATAGTCCGCAGTCAAGAAGAACCAGGTATCGCCACCGGTTTTCACGAGCGCCTTGCCGGTGCCATTGGCAAGCATCCAGGTGTCGTACGTCCAGTGGACCGTATTGGCGTTGCACTTAGGCCCCGTGAGATCTGAAGCCGCTGCGCCTGACACGATGAAGACTTTATTTTTGGTATTGGTGATCTGGCTCACTGCCAGGGCGACACCGGAATTCGGAGTGTCGATTATCAAGTCTACTTTGTCGACATCGTACCACTGATTGGCAATCTGCGAGCCGATGTCCGGCTTGTTCTGGTGATCGCCGGAGATCAGTTCAACTTTTACGTTCGGATTGTCTTTGGTGAAGTCGGCTATTGCAAGTTTTGCGGCGGCGACCGACCCTGCTCCGCCGATATCGGAATACAAGCTCGACATATCGCTGAGCACGCCGACCTTCACACTCACTTGCTGGGCGTGGGCCGCTCCACAGGCGAGAACCGCGGCGAACGCCGCCAGTCCTATGGTTTTTCTCATAAGTGTATCCTCCGTTTTGTTCTGGACATTGAAACTTATTAACCGCTGACGAGCGGACAATTGCCTTCCTTCAGTGGGCGAAAAGCTTCATCGGCGGGAATTGTCGCGCGTAGCTTGTAGAAGTCACGCGGATATTTCGACTCCTCCGGCTTCTTGACTTCGAAGAGGTATGCCGGATGCAGCTTGCGGCCGTCGGCGCGGATCGTTCCCTTGCCGAATAGCGGATCGTCGGTCGGCAACTCCTTCATCTTGGCGACCACAGCCTTGCCGTCAGCAGCGCTTTTAAGCGCGCTGACTGCTTTCAGATAGTGCAAGGTGCCTGCATATACTCCGGCCTGGTTCATCGTTGGGACTTTGCCGGCCGCGTTCCGTTCACTTTGCCAGCGTTTGGTCCAGGCGCGGTTGGCATCGTTCATGTCCCAGTACCAGGTTTCCGTGAACACCAGACCCTGTGCCGTGTTCAGCCCCATCGCATTCACGTCGCTGGCAAACACCAAGAGGCCGGCCAGGCTCTGCCCGCCCCTCACGATGCCGAATTCGGCCGCCTGCTTGATCGAATTGATGGTGTCGCCGCCGGCATTGGCAAGACCGATCACCTTTGCTTTTGATGACTGGGCCTGCAACAGGAATGACGAGAAATCGTTCGTATTGATCGGATGCCGTACCTTGCCGACGACCTTTCCCCCACTGGCTTCAACAACGGCAGCGGTGTCGCGCTCGAGCGCGTGGCCAAAGGCGTAGTCCGACGTAAGGAAGAACCAGGTATCGCCACCGGTCTTCACGATCGCCTTGCCAGTGCCGTTTGCCAGCATCCAGGTGTCGTAGGTCCAATGCACGGTATTGGCGTTGCATTTTGCGCCCGTCAGGTCGGACGTCGCGGGACCTGAGCCAACGAACACTTTGTTCTTTTGAGAAGTGATCTGGCTGATCGCGAGCGCGACACCGGAATTCGGGACGTCTACGATCAAATCGACCTTGTCAACGTCGTACCATTGGTTGGCAATTTGGGATCCGATGTCGGCCTTGTTCTGGTGGTCTCCGCCGATCACCTCGACCTTCACGTCGGGATGATCCTTCATGTAGTCGGCGGCCGCCATTTTTGCGGCAACGAGCGCGCCGGGCCCGGTCACATCGGCATCAAGGCTCGACATGTCGGTGAGCACGCCGACCTTGACATTTATCTGCTGGGCATTCGCCGTCCCACAGGCCACGATAACGGCAAGAACCGCTTGGCTCATCATTCGCTTCATCGTTACATCCTCCCTGTTTTTTTGCTCGGGTCTGTTTGTTAGACACCAAGATAGTCGTGCAGCTTGTCGACGTTTGCATCCAGTTCGGCGTTTGCGAACTGATCGATAATCCGCCCATGTTCCATGACGTAATACCGATCTGCAACCGTCGAAGCGAAACGGAAATTCTGTTCGACTAGCAGAATGGTGAAGCCCTGCTCCTTGAGTGCGCGAATAGTCTTGCCGATCTGTTGAATAATAACAGGAGCAAGGCCTTCCGTCGGTTCGTCCAGCAACAATAGTCGCGCACCGGTACGCAGGATACGTCCGATCGCCAGCATCTGCTGCTCGCCGCCGGAAAGCTTGGTCCCCTGGCTGGAACCCAGGCGTTCCTTCAGATTGGGGAACAAGTCGAAAATGCGGTCCAGCGTTAGCCCACCGGGCTTGACGACCGGCGGAAGCAACAGATTTTCCTCGACACTGAGGCTGGCAAATACGCCCCGTTCCTCAGGACAAAGCGCCACACCGGCCCGGGCGATCTGATCGGAAGTCCGGGCTATCAGTTCCTCGCTTCTGAACAGCACGGATCCCGTCCGGTTGCCTACGATCCCCATGATCGATTTCAGGGTTGTGGTTTTGCCGGCTCCGTTGCGTCCGAGCAGGGTGACCACCTCGCCTTCCCGCACCTCGAAAATTACTCCGTGGAGGATGTGGGACTCGCCGTACCAGGCCTGCAGATCTTTCACGGCAAGAAGCGGCGTGCTCGGGTCAAGCATGACCAACCCCCATGTAAGCCTCACGCACTTCAGGATTGTTAGAGACCGTGTCGTAGTTGCCTTCTGCCAGGATTCGTCCGCGCGTCAGTACGGTAATGTGGTGGGAAAGATCGGCCACGACGGACAGATTGTGCTCGACCATCAAAACGGTGCGATCGGCCGATACGCGTTTGATCAGTTGCGCCACGCGATCAATGTCCTCGTGACCCATACCTGCAGTTGGTTCGTCAAGCAGCAGCATCTCCGGATCGAGCGCCAACGTGGTGGCAATCTCCAACGCCCGCTTGCGGCCATAAGGAAGTTCGACTGCCAGCCAGTCGGTGACCGAAGACAGACCGACATCGGCGATCAATTGCCTCGCCCGATCATTTAGATCGTTGAGGACAGAGTTCGGTTGCCAAAAATCGAATGAGCCGCCGCGCTTACGCTGCAGAGCGATGCGCACGTTTTCGAGGACGGTCATGTGGGGGAAAACTGCGGAGATCTGAAACGAGCGCACTAAGCCGAGCCGGGCAACATCCGCTGGCTGCATGTCAGTGATGTCCTGACCTTTGAAGAGTATCCGCCCGTGTGTGGGGCTCAGAAATTTGGTGAGCAAATTGAAGCAGGTCGTCTTGCCCGCGCCATTTGGCCCGATCAAAGCGTGGATGGTTCCGCGCCTGACGCGAAGGCTCACGCGGTTAACGGCGACAAAGCCGGCAAATTCCTTAGCGAGATCCTCAGTCTCGAGGATCATCTCTTCACTCATGCGCGACAACCTCTCGTCATCCATTCTTGGCAGGTTTTCGCGGCGCGCGGCAAGGCCTACTAAAGATGCGTTGGTCCTGCTAAGTAACTGATAATATTGAAGGTGCGCTGGTCGGGTTAGCCGCCACCCTTGAACCTCTTCGCCAATGCGTCTGCGTTGCGGGCAAGCAGACCTACGTCGGCGCCCACCGCCACAAACAGATAGCCCCACTCGATGTAGCGACGCGCCTCGTCCTCGTTGCTGGTCAGGATGCCGGCCGGTTTGTCGAGCGCCTTGAGCCGTTTAACTGCGTTTTCGATGGCCTTCTGCACCTCGCCATGCTGCGGGTTACCCAAGTGACCGAGCGAGGCCGCGAGATCGGAAGGGCCTATGAAAACGCCATCGATCCCCTCGACCTTGGCAATCGCTTCAATCTGGTCGAGGGCGGTACGCGTTTCCACCTGCACCAGCACGCAAATCTCGTCGTTCGCCTTGGTCAGATATCCCGGCACGCGGCCGTAACGGCTGGCCCTGGCAGCAACGGAGACCCCGCGAACACCCTGGGGCGGATACCGCGTCGAAGCGACCGCGCGCCTGGCCTCCTCGACATTCTGAACATAGGGAAACAGCAGCGACTGAGCACCAATGTCTAGTGCGCGTTTTGCCAACACGGCATCGTTCCATGCCGGGCGGATGATCGGCGTTGCCGTCCCGCGCTGAATGGCCTGCAGCTGGGTGACCAGATCGGGAATCTCATTGGGCGAATGCTCTGTATCAAGCAGGATCCAGTCGAATCCGCTTTCGGAAATAACCTCTGCAGCGATATTGCTGCAAAGGCTTGACCACAGCCCGATCTGAAGTTTGCCCTGACTGAGCGCGCGCTTGAACGAGTTCGTCTGAAATTCGACCATGACGCCTGCCCATTATACAAATTGAATAGCGAGTCCGCCGAGCGCGCCGAAATCTGCGTGCAGCGTGTCACCTTTCTGCGCGAATACGACACGTGTGAACGAGCCGGCAAGAACAATATGCCCGGGCTCAAGCGCGTGACCATGCGGCCCAATCTTGTTGGCAAGCCAGGCGACGCCAAGCGCCGGGTGGCCCAGTACTCCGGCAGCAAGACCCGTCTCCTCGATCTCCGAATTTCGGTACATGATGCCACCAACCCAGCGCAGATCGACGTCCATCGGTCCAACCGGGCGCCCGCCCATCGCGATACCTGCCGCGGCACCGTTGTCCGCGACAGTGTCGACGATCTTGCGCTGGTCCTGCAGGCGCGCATCGACGATCTCAATTGCAGGGATCACATATTCGGTCGCGCGCAAAACATCGGTCAGCCCTACGCCAGGTCCGGCCAACCGTTTGCCCATGATGAAGGCGAGTTCGACCTCGACGCGCGGCTTGCAATAATCGGAATGCTTGACCTTGGCGCCATCGGCAATCAGTTGGTCGTCGAGGATGTAGCCATAGTCCGGCTCGTCAATCATCGATGATCGCTGCATCGCTTTCGAGGTAAGTCCCACTTTATGGCCGATCAGCCTTGCCCCGGCCTTGATCTTACGCTGCGCAACCTCGGTCGAGATCACATAGGAATCTTCGATGGTGATGTCGGGAAATGTAATGTGCAGCTGGGTGGCTTGCTTTCGATCTTTCTGCGCCGCCATCAAAATATCAGCGGCCTTTCTTCGGTCGGCATCGGACAGCATGTTTCCCCCTGGACCGTGGTCGAAGCGATCCTGTACCGGCTCTTTGGGGAAAATCAAATGGCAGTAACGCAGCGGCCTAGCCGGCCTGCGAGGTAAGCTTGCGATTGATGAAGGCCAGAAGACGCGCAAAGGGACCCCGCAGAAAAGGCACATCTATTGCAAGTAGCGCCAATCCGAGGGGCACCATCCAAAAGCCCAGGACGGGCAAGACGATGCCGAGAATTCCGCCAACGATCAGGAGCGTCGCAACCATTAAACGTAGCCACATGGCTCGGGGCGTTCGTGCGCGTTGGAATGGGCCTCGGGCCCATTCCGGCAGATGGCCTTCAAGGCAGTCCAATTCGCGGTTGAATTTGTCGCTCCGATCCATGGAGCGACAAAGGTCAAACGTAATCGTTTGTTCCAGTTCGAGACCTGCGCGCTAGTGTCTCAGCTTGGGGTCAACCTTGAAGCTCGCCTCGGTCTTCTTCGTGATCTCATCTAGCGTGACGTCAGGTGCGAGCTCGATAAGCGTCATCCCGCCGCTCTTTTTGTCGACGGTGAAGACGCCAAGATCGGTAATCACCATGTCGACCACGCCGGCGCCGGTCAGCGGCAGCTTGCAACGATGAAGAAGCTTGGGTTCGTCCTTGGCGGTGTGCTCCATCACCACGACGACCTTCTTCACGCCCGCGACCAGGTCCATGGCGCCGCCCATCCCCTTCACCATCTTGCCGGGGATCATCCAGTTGGCGAGATCTCCGTTTTCGGCAACCTGCATGGCTCCGAGGATGGAGAGATCGATATGGCCGCCACGAATCATCGCGAATGAATCGGCCGACGAAAAATAGCTGGTAGTCGGCAATTCGGTGACCGTCTGCTTGCCGGCATTGATGAGGTCTGGATCTTCCTCGCCCTCGTAGGGGAATGGGCCGAAGCCAAGCATGCCGTTCTCGCTCTGCAGCTGCACCGTCATGCCGGCGGGAATGTAATTGGACACTAGCGTCGGAATGCCGATGCCGAGATTGACATAAAAACCATCGCGCAATTCCTTGGCGGCGCGTTCGGCCATTTGGTCACGGGTCCAGGCCATCAGACTTCCTCTCCGGTTCCGGCCGGCGCGGCTCGGCGCTTACGCACGGTGCGCTGCTCGATGTGCTTCACTGCATCCGGCACGTGGACAATGCGTTGGACGTAGATGCCCGGCGTAATGATGTGATCGGGGTTGATGTCTGCCGGCTGCACAAGATGTTCAACTTCAGCGACAGTCACATTTCCGGCAGTCGCCATCATCGGATTGAAATTACGCGCCGTCTTTCGGTACACGAGATTTCCCTCGGTATCGGCCATCCACGCGTGCACGATCGAAAGATCGGCAACGATGCCGCGCTCCATGATGTAGCGCTGTCCGTCGAATTCCCGTTCCTCCTTGCCCTTGGCGATATCGGTACCGGCGCCGGTGCGCGTGAAGAAAGCAGGGATGCCGGCACCGCCGGCACGGATGCGCTCGGCGAGCGTGCCTTGCGGATTGAATTCAATCTCGAGCTCGCCTGCGAGATACTGCTGCGCGAACAGCTTGTTCTCTCCGACATAGGACGAGATCATTTTCTTGACCTGTCGGGTTTCGAGCAGCAGGCCAAGGCCCGCACCATCGACGCCCGCGTTGTTCGACACGATCGTGAGATTTTTCACCCCGGAATCGCGGATCGCCTTGATCAGCGTTTCCGGAATTCCGCACAGGCCAAAACCGCCGGCACAGATCAACATGCCATCCTTGAGCAACCCAGCCAGCGCGGCTTTTGCATCGGGGTAGACTTTCTTCATGCAGGTCTTCCGCTTCTTTTATGCATCCAGCCGGCAGGAGAGAACATCATTCGGGTAGTTGCGCGCAAGCCTAACGTGTCGAGCCTGCGGGTGGAGTGGCGGGCGCAGCCGGAGCCGATGACGCGGGCGGGCTAGCTGGGGGTGTCTGAGGCGTGATGTCGGTAACTGGGTTGCGCGGCCTTTGCGGCGCTGCCGGGGCGGCGGGCGCTGCCGGGGCGGGAGTTGCCGTGCTGGCGGGCGCTGCCGGTAGACTGATGGTCTTCGGCAGGGGCACGCGGTGCGGATAGTAGGTCCAGAACACGAACAGCGCGACGAACAGTAGCGCCGAAAGCGTGGAGGCCGTCCAACGGTGGCCAAATGACAGCAGGCTGCCGACCAGGGTCGTGACAAAGACGAATACGGCCAATATCGCAACATACAGCCAATCTACTTGCGCAAGATCAATCGGCATCGAAAGTCACCCCTTCCTTTCGCGATGCATAAGCCAGCTTACCCAGTCCCGCGATGCGGGTCACCCTGTCGAGAGAGGGATCTCGCCCGAAACGAGTTCCAAACTTTCCGGGTCACGCGTTATACCTCCTCATCAATGCCTAATGTTCTCATCCTTACCGAAGTTCAGGAAGCGATGCGCGCCCGCTACAAGGCGATGCTGCTGGAACGGTTCCCGCAACTCACAATCAATGTGGTAGGGCACCACAACGACGTCGACCCCTATATTGCAGACGTCGATATTCTGTTGTGCTTTTCACCCCCGATGGCCGACCACGTGGTGCGCGATGCGCCCAGGCTAAAATGGATCCAGGCGCTCGGCACCGGCGTCGATAACATCATCGACCTGCCTTCCCTCGGCAAAGACGTTCTGGTCACAAACGTGCGGGGCATTCACGGCCCGCCCGTGTCGGAAGCGGCCATCGCCTACATGCTTTCGCTTGCCCGCGATCTGCCGCGGGCGATCCGTGCACAAAACGATAACCGATGGGAACGCTGGCCGGCGCAGCTTCTGGCAGGGAAGACTGTTGGGATCCTGGGCGTGGGTCTGATTGCGGAACATCTGGCGCCGATCTGCAAAACGCTTGGCATGAAAGTCATCGGCATCAGCGCGGGCCCACGTCGAGCGGACGGGTTCGATCGCATGGTGCATCGCGACGATCTCGCGAATGTGGCTGCTGAGTTGGATTTTCTGGTTGCCCTCACTCCGCTTTCGGCCGGAACGCGCGGGATAGTCGGACAAAATGTATTTGAGGCAATGAAACCCACGGCATATCTCGTCAATGTGGCGCGCGGTGGAGTCGTCGACGAGTCGGCGCTGATTACCGCACTGGAAAGCGGCAAGATTGCCGGGGCCTCCCTGGACGTCTTTGCGGACGAGCCGCTACCCGCAAGCAGTCCATTATGGAAGACGAAAAACGTGACGATTTTCTCTCATCTCGGCGGTTACTCCGAGGGTTACGAAGATCGGGCGATGCCGACGATTGCCGGCAACATGAGCAAGTTTCTTGCCGGCGATCTCAAATCCATGATCAACATTGTCCGCAAGCCAGCCTCCTGGAGCAGCTGAACATGGCCCTGTCGGAACGACTGAACACTCCTGTCTCCAATGCCGAGCTTGAGCGCCGTTGGCGCGTCGTGCGCGCCGCGATGGCGAAAGAGAAGATCGATGTTCTGCTGATGCAGAGCAACAACGATCACATGGGCGGCTACGTGCGCTATTTCACCGACATGCCGGCCACCAACGGCTATCCCAATACGGTCGTTTTTCCGCGCGATGACGAGATGACCGTCGTCTGCCAGGGCCCATTTGGCGGCAGCGAGGCAACGGCGCAGGGCGACCAGAGTTGGCGCGGCGTCAAACGCATTCTCACCACGCCCAGCTATGCATCCGCTCATTACACCAAGGACTACGACCCCGAACTTGCCGCGGGCGCACTCAAGCCTTTCGCTCAGGGAACGATCGGTTATGTCGGCACCTACCAGATGTCTTATGCGATGCTCGACTACATGAAGCGCCTATTCCCCCAGGCCAAGTTCGTCGATGCCTCCGACCTGGTGGACCAGATCAAGGTCATCAAGAGCGCGGAGGAAATGGAGTTGGTCAAGCGCGCTGCCTTGATGCAGGACGGCGCCATGCGCGCCGCCTTCGCGGCGGTGAAGCCCGGCATGCGCGACATCGAAGTTGCTGCAGTCGCGCAGCACTACAGTCAATGTCACGGCAGCGAGAACGGTATTTACCTCTGTGCCTCGATGCCGCTTGGCAAGCCGTCAAAATTCTCCAACCGGCATCTGCAGAATCGCATCATTCAGAAGGGCGATCAAATCGCACTTTTGGTTGAGGACAACGGGCCTGGTGGTATGTACACGGAGCTTGGTCGCTCCTGCGTGGTCGGCGTCAAAGTGCCTCAGGAAATGAAAGACGAACTCGAGTTCTGCAAGGCCTCACGCAAGCTGACCCTGGACATGCTCAAGCCGGGCACGTCCTGCAAGGACGTTTGGGACGCCTTCAATGACTTTATGCGCAATAATGGCCGGCCTGTCGAGGCACGCCTGTATTGTCACGGCCAAGGCTACGATATGGTGGAACGCCCTCTGGTGCGTCATGACGAGCCGATGGTTATCCAGAAGGACATGAATATTGTCGTCCATCCGACGTATATACATTCAGGGTACCTGAACTGGCTTTGCGACAACTATCTGATCGGGGGAAATGGACCGGGCGACCGGTTGCACCAGTTCCCTGAGGAGATTGTCGAGGTCGGCTGAGCCCAACCTGCCCCGCTTGACCATCGGCGTTTCGCCGCGCAAGTCTTTGCTCGTTTGGTGGAGGAAACAATGAAAAGGATTTTATGTGCTGCGGCCTTTGCCGCATTGGCGTTGGCCGGACCGGCCGCTGCCCAGAATTTCCCGACACGACCGATTACGATGGTCATTCCGTTCGCCGCCGGCGGACCGCAGGACACCATCGGCCGTATTATCGCCCAGCGAATGAGCGAATTGCTCGGCCAGCAGGTCGTCGTCGAAAACGTTGGCGGCGCTGGCGGCATGACCGGTTCGAAGCGCGTGGCCGATGCGAAACCTGACGGTTACACGATGGTGCTGGGCAGCGTCGGCACGCATGCGCAAAATCAGACGCTCTATAAACGCCCCCTATACAACGTGGTGAATGACTTCACCCCGGTTGCCTATCTCGCGATCACACCGATTGCGCTCATCACCCGGCCCGACCTGCCCGTAAACGACTTCAAGGAATTCATCGCCTACACGAAGGCCAATCAAGACAAGATCCAATTTGGATCGGCCGGGGCCGGCTCGGCCACTCACCTCGGCTGCGTGGTGCTCAACAGCGCCATGGGCACAAATATTACGCATGTCCCATACAAGGGCACGGGCCCGGCGATGCAGGACCTCGTCGGTGGACGCATCGATTTCCTGTGCGAAATCATCGCTACCGCCAAGCCCCAAATCGACGGCGGCAAGGTGAAGGGCATTGCGATCATGACCAAGGAGCGCTCGCCCGTGTTGCCAAACCTCGCAACGACTGGCGAACAAGGAACAGACGTCCAGGCCTATACCTGGAGTGCGCTATTCCTGCCGAAAGGCGCGCCGGCCGACGTCGTGAAGAAGCTTAACGAAGCCGCAGCCGCTGCCATCGCGACACCGTCAGTGCAGGAGCGCCTCGCACAGCTTGGCGCGACGGTCGCAACGCCGAACGAACGCAGTCCGCAATGGCTCGCGGATTTCGTCAAAAGCGAAGTCAAGAAGTGGGAAGAGCCTATCAAAGCGAGCGGCGTCCAGGTGGAATGATACGATTGCCGCAGTGGACTTGCTATTGCACGTAGGGAGCATCTCGGATGGCCGACATCAAGATTGTCAACCCGGATGCGCTCGGCAAGCCGCTGGGACAATACTCCCACCTCACCCGGGTGAAGGCATCGGAATTTGTCTTCATTGCTGGCCAGGTGGGGGTTGATCGCGATGGCAAGGTCGTGGGCGTCGATGATTTCGACGCCCAATGCATGCAGACCTTCGCCAACATCGAGGCGGCGCTGAAATCGGTCGGTGCAGGCTGGGGCAACATTGTGCAGTTCACGACGTATCTGGTGCACTCGCAGGACATCCCCAAATTCATGAAGTATCGGCTGCGCGAATTTCCGAAGATGTTCACGAACGGCGCCTATCCTCCCAACACCCTGCTGATGGTCGACCGGCTTGTGCAGGAAGCGCTGCTGGTCGAAGTGCAGGCCGTTGCAGCTGTGTGAGCTAGTTAGCCGGCTTATCCATCAGGCTGACGTGACCGACAACGACACGCCAGCCTTCCGGGAACTTCACCCAGGTCTGCGTCTGCCGGCCGATTTTGCCAGGTGCGGACGGGCGCTCGTAAAGCAACGAAGCCACGGCGAAATCACGCCCGAACGTGGTGATGATCGTCCGCGACAACTTGCGGCCGAGTGCGACCGGCGAGCGGGCCGCGCGAAACGATTTGATCTCATCGTAGCCGTACAGGATTTCTGTCGCGCCATAGCGGACTGTCCGCGGGTCGTCGCAGAATAATTCATCGAGCACCGGCACATCGTTTGAGACCAGCGCCTTTTCGTACCGCTCAAACGCTGCCCTCACCTCGGCCACGACTTCCGGCAAATCGATTTGCATTGTTTGCCCTCGCCTTTCGGTTCAAATCTGTCGGTGGGCTGGCGCCCCTGCTCTGCAATGGCATAAGCTAAAGACAAGATAAGCGTGCCGCGAGTGTTCTTTCGCGGCGAATGATCGGGGAGGTTTGCCGTGAAATGCGTTAGATCGGTGATGATTGCATTGGCCTTGCTGTGCCCTGCCCTCGCTACGGCACAGGATTTTCCTAACAAGACAATCAGGCTGATCGTGCCGTTCCCGCCGGGTGGCCCCAACGATATTATCGCGCGCGTGGTCGGCCAGCGCATGTCGGAGCTTCTCAAGCAGCCGATTGTGATCGATAACCGCTCGGGCCAGGGTGGCGTCGTCGGCACCGACGTGGTCGCAAAGGCCCCACCGGATGGATACACAATCGCCATCGCCAGCGCCGGTGCACTTGCGATCAGCCCAAGCATGGAGAAAGTCGCCTACGACACGCTCAGGGATTTGCAACCCATCACGCTGGTGGCAAAGGTGCCGGAGATGCTCGTAGTTGCAACCAGCGTTCCAGCAAACAACATGCAGGAATTGGTGGCCTTGGCGAAATCTCAGCCGGGCAAACTCAACTTTGCATCTTCCGGCCCCGGCAGCATGCCGCACCTCGCGGGAGAATTGTTCAAGCTCACCGCCGGCATCAATATCGTACACGTGCCGTACCGCGGTGCTTCGCCCGCGGTGAACGATCTGCTCGCCCAGCAAGTGCAAATGGTATTCCTCGATCTGCCGGTGCTGCTGCCGCAAATAAAGGCCGGCAAGCTCAAGCCGATCGCCGTCGGTGCGATGGAACGGGTGGCGAGCGCGCCCGATGTGCCGACCACGGTCGAGGTCGGCATGGCTCA
>Ga0126380_10000154_pt1 | contig 18353 bp, 14 predicted proteins | sample PanSoiMetPlot_26_FD_92544 | JGI IMG/M metagenome (GOLD analysis project Ga0126380, IMG submission 92544) | Tropical forest soil microbial communities from Panama - MetaG Plot_26 | ecosystem: Environmental > Terrestrial > Soil > Tropical forest > Bulk soil | place: Panama | collected 2016-02-17
CACCCACGACGCTGCCATCGTGGACTCCATGCGCAAGCGGGTCATCGAGCTGGAATACGGCAAGGTCGTGCGGGACCAGTCGCGCGGGGTGTACGGCCAGGCGTACTGAGCGTCTGACGGCCCTAGTCCCGGCCGCCAGCGGCAACACTGCCAAGGGATCTGCGACTATGCGAGCACAGTTCGTCCTGCAGGAGGTATGGACCGGCCTGCGGCGCAACCTCACTATGACCGTCGCGCTTATCGTGGTGGTCGCCATCAGCCTGTCCCTGCTCGGCACCGGGCTGCTGTTCGTCAAGCAGGTGAGCAGCACCCGCACCTACTGGCAGGGCAAGGTGCAGCTGTCCATCTACCTGTGCACGACCACCAGCGTCAGCCCCGCGTGCAAGGCGAACGGCCCCGCCACCGCGGCGGAGAAGGCGCAGATCGCCAAGGACCTGCGCGCGCTGCCGCAGGTGGAGCACGTCTACTACGAGTCCCAGGCGCAGGCGTACGCGCACTTCAAGCAGGACTTCTCGCGCGACCAGGCGTTCACCAACCTGGTCACCAAATCCCAGATCCCCGACTCGTTCCAGGTCAAGCTGTTCAACACGCAGAAGGACTACAGCATCGTGGCGGGCACGGTCCAGGGCCGGCCGGGCGTGGACCAGGTCGTCGATAACGCATCGATCCTGTCGAAGTTCTACGCGCTGCTGGACGGGGCGCGGAACGCGGTCGTGATCATCGCGGTGATCCTGATCATCGCGGCGGTGCTGCTGGTGGCCAACACCATCCGGCTGTCCGCCTTCAACCGGCGCCGGGAGACCTCGATCATGCGCCTGGTCGGCGCGTCCAACTTCTACGTGCAGCTGCCGTTCCTGGTGGAGGGGATCCTCGCCGGGCTGGCCGGGTGGCTGATCGCGGCCGGCCTGCTGATCGCGGTCAAGGCGATGGGCCTTGACTCGCTGCAGCAGTACTTCCCCTACAACGTCGAGTTGTCCGCGACCGACCTCGTCCAGGTCATCGTGCTGATCATGGTGATGGGGGTGCTCCTTTGCGGTGCCACCTCCTTCCTCACGCTGCGTCGTTATCTGCGGGCGTGAAGGCCAGGCGGCGCCTCGCCGCGGCGAAACCTGGCGCCAAAGAGCGGGGGCGGGCGCGCGGAGCGTCGGGGGCGGGAAAAGCAGAGCGCACGGTGATTGCCCGGAACCGCCGGGCGAGGCACGATTATCACATCGAGGATGTCGTGGAGGCCGGGCTCGTCCTCACCGGCACCGAGGTGAAATCGCTGCGAGCCGGGCGGGCCTCGCTCACCGACGGATTCGCGCAGATTTCGGACGGGGAGATGTGGCTTCACGGAGTTCATATCCCCGAGTACGCCCAGGGCACGTGGACCAACCACGAGCCCAGGCGCCCCCGTAAGCTCCTGCTACACAGGAAGGAAATAGACAGGCTCGAAAGAGAGGTGGCCGAGCGCGGCTTCACTCTTGTGCCGCTCTCGCTGTACTTCTCCGGTGGACGAGCAAAGGTCGAATTGGCGCTGGCCCGCGGCAAGCGGACCTACGACAAACGCCAGGACCTGGCACGGCGTGATGCTGCCAGAGAGGTCGAGCGTGCTCACCGGCGGCGAGGGTAGCGAGAGCCGGCGTGGCGTCCACGCGTAGGCGCGGGGCGCACGCTGCGGTGGGGCCGAAGCCCGCCGCGGCCGGCCGCGCGCCCGGCTCTAGCGGCTCGGGGGGTACTGGGGGAATAGGGTTGTTGAGCAGCCTTCGCACCCGGCTGTCACCGATGCGAGTGGTCCTCGCGGTGCTGGTGCTGGGCTTCGGCACGGTGCTGCTGACCGGCGGCCTGTGGTCCGCACCGTCGGCCGAACCGACCGTTCAGCAGTTCCTGCTGGCCTGGCAGCAGCACTCCTACGCCTCGGCCGCCGCGCTGACCACTGGCAATGTGACCCAGGTGAAACATGAACTGGCCAACGCCTACAGCCGGCTCGACGCGGCCGCGTTCTACCTGAGCATGGGCAAGATCCACCAATCCGGCGGCACCGCGACAGCCCACTTCACCGCGTCGGTGGACCTCGGCCAGGACGGGGCGCCGTGGATGTACAACGGGCGGTTCACCCTGCAGCGGGCGGGGCTGGGCTGGAAGATCGTCTGGAGCCCGAGCGTGATCCACCCGGGCCTGGCGCCGGGGCTGCACCTGGCCGTGATCTCCACTACCCGCCCCCGGATGCCCGTGCTCGACGCCGAAGGCCGGCCGCTGCAGACCCCGTCCACCGTGTTCGTGGTGGGGGTGCGGCCGGACCGGCTCAAGGACCCGGCGGCGACCGCCGACGCGCTCGGCCGCGCCACCGGGATCGAACCGTCCGAGGTGCTCGGCTGGATCCTCGCCGCGCCGCGCAGGCCGTTCCTGGAACTGGTGACCTTCCCGCCCGCCGAGTACCACAGGCTGGCACACCAGCTCAACAAGGTTCCCGGCCTGATCCCCCGGGAACGGCGGGTGCGCCTGTTCCACAGCATCGCGTCCGCGGTGGTCGGGTCGGTGGGTGCGGAGGCCTCCACCGCCCTGCGCGACGCCGGCATCGCCTACCGTCCCGGGGCCACGGTTGGCCTGTCCGGCCTCCAGTCGCGTTACCAGGCCTACCTGGCCGGGACCCCGACGACCGAGGTGGTTGCCGAGACCGCCAGCGGGCGCACCGTGCGGGTGCTGAAAAGGTGGGAGGGCCGTCCGCCCACCGCCGTGCACACCACGATCAACGCCAGCGTGCAGCAGGCGGCCGTGCGGGCGGTGGCCTCGGTGCGGGGTTCGGCGGCCATCGTGGCGATGCAGGCGTCCACCGGGCGCATCCTCGCCGTGGCCGGTCACAAGGCGCACCGGATGCCCCGGATCGACCCGCTGGCCGGGCGCTACCCGCCCGGCGGGGCGTTCATCATCGTGTCGGCAGAAGCGCTGCTCGCTAACGGCGTCGAGGTGAACACCACCATCCCCTGCAACCCCGTCAACTCGGTGGGCGGGCACAACTTCCGCAATGTGCCGAAGGGCAAGGCGAAACCGGGCGCCACGTTCGCGACCGACTTCGCGCAGTCCTGCACCACGGCGCTGGCCGGGATGTCCCAGGGGCTGAGCAGCGCGGAACTTAACAAGGCGGCCGAGGGATTCGGCTTCGAGCGGCAGTGGCAGTTGCCGCTGCAGGGGTTCTCCGGTTCCGTCGGCAGCTCCAGCGGCGTCGCCGAGCTCGCCGCGGCGGCCATCGGCCAGGGGAACGTCAGGGTGAGCCCGCTCACGATGGCGGTCGTGGCCGCCCAGGTCGCCACCGGCACCTGGCACGAGCCGTCGCTGGTGACCCGCCCGCCCGACGCGCAGCAGTCCCGGCGGAGCCCGTTTGCCACGACTACCCTGGCCAGCCTCCGCTCCCTGATGCGCGCCGCGGTGGCCTCCGGCGCGGCGCGCGGCGCGGACGTCAGCGGGCGCCCGGTCTACGGGCAGGTGGGAACCACGCTGCTGGCTTCGGGCAGGCACCGGAAGTGGGCGACCTGGTTCGTCGGGTATCGCGGCGACATCGCCTTCGCCGTCCTGGAGTTCAGTGGGTCAGCCCGCACCTCGGCCGCGCCGCTGGCCGCCAGCTTCCTGCGCTCGGCGCCCGGCCGCTGAACCGCCCCACAACCCTAACCTGCGGGGAATCCCAGTTGGCCGTCTCGTGTTGACCCGGTAGCGTGAAACTAGTGAAGGCTTGGGGCCGTGCCGGTCCCGAGGGCTCACTGGACAACTGAACATGGGGGTGACAGGCTTCGACTTCGGTAGTTGATCTAGGTGAAGCGGGCCGAGGACGGCGGACATAACCTCGTAAAACCTGTGACCGCACCTCAATAAGTGCCAATGTTAAGCGCACTCACCTCGCCCTCGCGGCCTAACGCGAGTTAGAGGTTGTCAGCCCGGGAGCGCCTCCGGCCCGGTGTCTGGCATCAGTGAGGAGGATCCACCGTTCGGTCCGGTCGCGGGACTGAGCGGGACACCTAACAGCGACTGAGCCCGGCGGCGGCTCGCCTGCGAGACCGCCGGGGCTGAGAAAACCACAGCAGGCTGCGCCCGGAGAAGCCCTAGTGATGTGCTGAAGGACGCGGGTTCGATTCCCGCCACCTCCAAGAGTGCTCAGGGGAGACCGTGAGCATTGTTGGAGGTGTCCAGATACCCCGGCTACCGGGCAAGGATTTCGCGTGCCCAGACGATCGCATCGGACACGGATCCCTGCCGGTTGCGTTAACTCCCCAGAACGCAGGCCTTGTGGGTGAGCGCCGCTGCGGTGGTGGCTCGCTGGCGCCCGACCTCGATCCACGCCTCAATCAGCGTCTCGTCCACTCCGGCGGCGATGCATAGCTCAGCGATCTGCCGGTACCGGGTGGTGTCGAACTGGTTCTCGCCATAACCGAGGACCAGCCCAGTGCATTCGGCCAGCAGGGCGGGCCATCCGGCCGCGGCGTGCTTGAGCTCACCGGCCGCCGTTCCTGCCTCTTCGGCTGCCAGCCGCCGGGTCTGAGTGAGGCCAGGCGCGTGCCCGGTGGGCTCGGTAATGAGGAGGCGATTGGATGCGATGCTGCTCATTACTCTAAAGTAGGATATATATTCGAAAACTTGAAGAGCTAGCAGCGTTGCGGGCGAGCGGGGGCGCTGAGTTGTGGTGCCGGGGACTCGGGTTCAGAACAGCATCTGCTGGGCGCTGGGGATGCCTGCCGCCGACACTTGTTCGATAGCCGCCTCGATCTGGCCGGCGCTGGCGTCCTCGGCCAGCGCTGCCAGGATCGCGTTCCTGATCGCTACCGCCCGGCCGCGCGGGCCGCGGCGGTCGTTCAGCGGTGAGTACGGATCCTGGCGCCGCGCCAGGTAGTCGTGAGAGTTATCCGCAGCCGACCCGGCCGCCAGGTGCCCGGCGGCCTGGCAGCTGGGCTCATCGCACCGGTGCCGGATCACCGGCAGCAACCCGGTGACCGGGTCCGCGCGGGGGACGCCCCTGCTGAGCACGTAGCCGTAGAGGTGCGCCGGGACGACCAGGCTGGCCGGCCGGTCGGCGACCGCCTGGCGGGTGCCGGCCCGGAACCGCCCATGCCCGCCCGAGCCGAGCGCGCCGAGGAAGAACGCACACTGCCCCGGGCCCCGCCAGTAGACCTTGCGGTAATACCTCGCCCGGGCCTCGGTGTCCCCCGCCAGCGCCGCCCACAGGTCGAGCGGGATCCGGCCAAGCTGGCCCCGCTCCCCTGCGCCGCGGCCGCCAGATACGGCACGCCGCACCCGCAGCGGCCCGGCAACAACGGTCATAGCTCGACATTACGCGCCACATCGGACATGCCCTGGGACTGCCGCCAACCGTCACGGCTACAGACGGTGTCGGCTATCCAGTGACCGGCTCCTCCGCGACGGGTTCCTCCGCGACGGGTTCCTCCGCGACGGGTTCCGCCCTCACCGGCTGCCTGCGCCCGCGCGAGATCGCCACGCCGGCCAGGCACAGCGCACCGCCCAGGTAGGCCAGCGGCCGCGGGGTCTCGGCGAGGAACGCCCACGACATCAGCACGACCAGGGCCGGCACGATGTACGTGGTCACGCCCATCTTGCCGGCGGTGGTGCGGTTCAGCGCGTAGGCCCAGGTGGTGAACGCCAGCGCGGTGGGCACGACGCCCAGGTAGACCACCATGAGCGTCGCGCTCACCGGGGCGCTGGCGACCTGCGACACCAGCTGGGCCGCGAACGGCAGGGTGGCCACCGTCCCGACGAGGCAGCCGAACGTAGTCACCTGCAACGCGGACGCATGCCGCAGCGCGGGCTTCTGGCCGACCACGGCGATGGCGTAGGACACCGCCGCGAGCAGGCACATGCCCACGCCGAGCAGGGAGGAGGCCCCGCCACCGGACTCCGACACCCCCACCACGACCGCTCCGGCGAACGCCACGGTCAGCCCCGCCAGCAGCCGGCGCGGAAAGCCCTCCCGCAGCAGCCACCCGCCCAGCACCGCGATGGCCACGGGACCGATGTTGATGATCATTGCGGCCGTGCCCGCGTCCACGTGCCGCTCGCCCCAGTTCAGCGCGACCATGTACACGCCAAACCAGAGCACTCCGGCACCGGCGATGCCTGGCCAGGCGGCGCGCGGCGGCCAGCCCTCGCCCCGAAGAAGCCAGACGGCGATGAGGACCAGCGAGCCCGCCAGGAGCCGGCCCAGGGCGAGCGCGCCCGGATCGAAGTACCGCCCCGCGTCACGGATTGCGACGAACGCCGACGCCCAGGCAACGAGCGTGACCGACACCGCGGCGAGCGCCCGCCGGTCGAGTCCGGAGCCCGGCACACGGGCGCTGGTGCTGGCTGGGATCCGGCCCTTCCCGTTAAGGCTCACGGGCACCGAGACTAGGCCCGGAACTGTTCAACGGCGAACGAAATATCGCCGTTACCTCGGCTGGTGCCCCGCGCTACGAAGCACGCTCGCCAGCCCTGCGAGCACTGTCGGCCCGGCTCTCCGCCGGACCAGAGCAGGCGGGCCGGGGTGCGGCTCATCGTGCCGCGGAGGAAGCCGCCCGCTTCGGTTCCAGCAGGCCATGGCCCGGACGATCTCGCGGTGTGATGGTCCGCGATCATGGACCGCCGGGCGGGGCGATTCCCGCGAGCCGGCACTGCGGCCGGGTCAGCAGGTCGAGCTTGCTGTGGTGGGTGAATGCATGAAGGCACAGGGCCTGCGCCTTGCTGCCGCACGCGTGCAGTACCGCGCCGCCGGTGCTGCTCGGCTCCACCACGTTGACGCATCCGTTGGCCGACCGCCCGTACCGGCCGGGGCTCAGCGCCGCCCAGGCGCTGACGCTGGCCGCCAGGACGATCAACAGGGCGCCCACGATCACGAACACCCGCTTCTGGCGGGCGGTGAGCGATTCCCCGCGCGGGTTCGGCTGGCGGCCCCTCATCCGGTTAAGCATAGGGAGCGCGGGACCTGGGTTGCCGGTCGCTCGCCGACGAAGATCACGGCAAGGACAGCGACAATGACGGCGAGGTTTATGCCGGCGAGTCCGGTGAGCTGGCCGGCCCGCGCCCGCTGGCCGGGACGCGCCCGCTGGCCGGCCCGTGCCCGCCGGCCGGGACGCGCTCGCCTGCCGGGACACGGGCGCCTGCCGGGGCGCTCCCGCCGCCCGGGGCGAGCCAGCGCTCCAGCCAGTCGAGTTCCTCGGCGAGCACGTGCATGACCGATTCCCTGGCGAGGTAGCCGTGACCCTCGTGGGGCAGCATCACTAGCCGGGCGGTGCCGCCATTGCCGCGGATCGCCTGGAAGAGCCGCTCCGACTGGATGGGGAAGGTCCCCGAGTTGGGGTCTGCTTCGCCGTGGATCAGCAGCAGCGGCGCGCTGACCCGGTTCGCGTAGCGGAACGGGGACACCTGGTCGTAGACGCTGGTGGCCTCCCAGTAGCTGCGCCGTTCGGTCTGGAAGCCAAATGGCGTCAGGGTGCGGTTATAGGCGCCGCTGCGGGCGATGCCAGCCGCGAACGCGTCGGTGTGCGCGAGCAGGTTCGCCGTCATGAATCCCCCGTAGCTGTGCCCGCCCACGGCGACCCGGGACGGGTCGATGATCCCTGCCTCGTCCAGCGCTCGGACGTGGGCCCTGGCCGCGCCGGTGACCTGCTCCAGGTAGGTGTCGTTCATGGTCTCCGGGTCGCCGATCACCGGCATGGTGGCGTCGGCCAGCACCGCGTACCCGCGCAAGGTGAACACCACCGGGCCGAGCGCGGTGATCCGGGTGAACTCGAACATGTCGGCCCGGACCTGCCCAGCGGTGTCCGCGCTGCCGAAATCGAACGGGTAGGCCCAGATCACCAGCGGCAGCCGGCCATGGACGGCCGGGTCATGGCCGGGCGGCAGGTACAGCATTCCGGACAGGGTCACCCCGTCGCCCCGGTCCAGTGTGATCAGCCGCTTGTTGATCCGGGTGAGCTGCGGATGTGGATCGGGCCAGGCGGTCAGCGCCCTGGACCCGGCACCGCCGAGGCTCGCCACGATCAGGTTCGGCGGCTCGGCCGGGCTCTCATGCCAGAGCAGCACGTGGTCCCGCTCCGCCGTGGTGAAGCTGAGCACGCGCTCGGTGCTCCCCGGCGGGCTCTGTTGCAGCCGGGCGGTCGCGCCGGTGGCGAGGTCGAACCGGTCCAGGAACGGCCGTTTCCCGTCCGGGCTGTCGCCATCCCCGCGCAGGTACATGGCCGTCCCGTCGGCCAGCACGGTCTGCGCGCCGTCGGGGTGGGTCAGCTGCAGCGGGATGCCCGGGTCGCCGTAGGCATCGTCCGCCGACCGGTCGAACACCGCCTTGCGCTCCCCGGGTGCGTCCAGGTCGCACCACCAGGTGGTCAGCCAGCGGCGATCGCGGTCGTGCTCGACCATCAGCACCTCGTGCGGCGCGTCGAGGTCGTACCAGCCCACGCAGCGGTGCCGCAAGTCGAAGGCGCGCCGGGGCTCGCCGTCGAACGGCGCGGCGAGCCGGAAGACCCGGTCCCGGGACTCCGCCGGAGCCACCGGGTCCCCGCCGTCCAGCGCCTCCACCCAGGTCAGGCTGGCCGGTGCGCGCTCTTCCCAGCTGGCCAGGCGCGGGCCCGTGGGCACGCCCTGGCGGGGCACCTCGTCGCTGACCGGCAGGTCCGCGAGCACGGCACGAACCCTGCCGGCCGCGTCCCAGACCTCGGTGCTGCGGGCGAACCAGACCCACGGGACCAGGAACGAGAACGGCCGGTGCAGCCGCTGCGCCAGCAGATGCGTCCCGTCCGGCGAGTCATGCAGCATGTAGTAGAGCCCGGGCGGCCCCAGCGCGGCGCGCTCCCCGCTGACCGGGTCCACCCGGCACGGGACCGAGGTGGCCAGCACCTCGAACCGGTCCTCGTCGGTGCCCGTCTGCAGCAGGTCCTGGTAGGTGGCCAGCTGCGACAGTTTCCCCTCGGTCTCTTCCAGCCGTGGCTCGGCGGCCGGTTCCGGCAGCGCCTGGCGGTCCGCCGGGCTGGCCAGCACCAGCAGCGAGCGCCCGTCGCGGGACCAGCGGACCGTGCCGGCCCCGGCTGCCGGCTCCCCGCCGAGCACATCGCACACCGCCAAGCCCGGTACCTCGGCGGCCTCGCCGGTCTCCGCCTCCGCGACCCACACCCCGACGTCCTCGGCCCGGTCGACGGTGAACGCGAACCGGCGCCCGTCCGGCGCCCAGACCGGGGCGCCCACCTGCGCCCCGTCCGGCAGGCTCAGGTAGCGCTCCGCACCGTCGGCCACCCGCAGCACCGACAGCCTGCCCGCGCGGCGCAGCCGTCGGCGGGCCCGCAGCCGCGGGTCGATCCGGAGCCCGGCCAGCGCCAGGTACGGACGGGCGAGCATGGCGATCTCCGGGTGGGCCGCGTGGTGGACCAGCGCGAGGTACCGGGTGCCGGGACCCAGCGAGACCAGGGGAGTGGGCGCTGCGTCGATGACCGGCATGAGGTCTGCGGGGGGCGTTGCGTATGGCACGGGGTTCCCTATCGCGACGTCGGTAGCTGGTGACGCTGCGGTCAGAGCCAGTAGATGGTGACGCAGCGGTCAGGATAGCGGGCGAGCCGCCGGGGTCAGCGTGGCTGCCACCGGAGCGGGCGAGCCGCCGCAGGTAGCGTGGCTGCCACCGGAGCGGGCGGGCAGCCCGGGGTAGCGTGGCTGCCACCGGAGCGGGCGGGCAGCCCGGGGTAGCGTGGCTGCCACCCGAGCGGGCGGGCAGCCCGGAGTAGCGTGGCTGCCTCCAGAGCGGGCGGGCAGCCCGGAGTAGCGTGGCTGCTGCCAGGCTGTCGCCTGGACACCCTCCCCGCCCGTCACTTAGGCTTGACTGTATGGTCAGTCAAACGGTGCGCCCCCCTGCCCCGCTGGACTCCGGCGCCCTCGCGCAGTCCCTCGCCCCGTTCGGGGAGAGCCGAATGCTGCCCCGGGCCGCGTACGTCGATCCGGCGGTGTTCGAGTGGGAAAAGCGGCACATGTTTGGCGCCGGCTGGGTGTGCGTCGGCCGCAGTGACCAGGTGGCCGCGCCGGGCGACATGCACGCCGAGCCGGTCGGCACGGGCAGCGTGCTGCTGACCCGCGCCGAGGACGGCGCGCTGCACGCGTTCGCCAACACCTGCCGCCACCGCGGCCATGAACTGCTGCCGTGCGGCGCGTCCGCGCAGCAGAAGGTGATCATCTGCCCCTATCACTCGTGGACCTACGCGCTGACCGGGAACCTGCGGGCGGCCGCGGGCTTCAAGAACCGCCCCGGGTTCGCCACCGCCGAGTGGGGCCTGGTCGAGTTGCCGGTCACCGAATGGCACGGCCTGGTGTTCGTGGACGAGTCGGGCAAGGCCGGGCCGCTCGCCGCGGGCCTTGGCAGCCTGGAGGAGCACATCGCCCCCTACGAGATGGAGCGGCTGGTCGTGGCCGGGCAGCACAACTACGACGCCGCGGCCAACTGGAAGATCCTCACCGAGAACTACCACGAGTGCTACCACTGCCCGGTGATCCACCCGGAGTTGTGCAAGGTCAGCCCGCCCAAGAGCGGGGTGAACCTGTCCGCGCCCGGCATCTGGGTCGGCGGCTGGATGGACCTGCGCAACGGGATGGCGACCATGTCGCTGGATGGGTCTGGCAGCGGTGTGCCGCTGCGCGGCCTGGACGCGACCGCGCTGCGGACCGTCCTCTACGTGGGCATCTTCCCGAATGTGCTGCTCAGCCTGCACCCCGACTACGTGATGGTGCACCGGCTCATCCCGGTGGCCCTGGACCGCACCAAGATCGAGTGCACCTGGGCGTTCGCGCCCGAGTCGCTGGCGAAGCCCGGGTTCGACCCGGGGTACGCCGTCGATTTCTGGGACCTCACCAACCGGCAGGACTGGCAGGCGTGCGAGTCGGTGCAGCGCGGGCTGAGCTCCCCGCACGCCTTGCCCGGCCCGCTGTCGCCCGAGGAGGAGGCGGTCTACCGGTTCGTCACCATGGTCGCCCGCGGCTACCAGGGTAAGCGCGTCTGGACCACCGGCGTCCCCGAGCCGGTGCGCTGATTCCTCAGCCCAGCACCGCCCGGCCGCGATTCCTCAGGCCAGCGCCGCCGGGCCGCGCTTGACCATCTGGCCGGCGATGATCGCGCGCTGCACCTCGCTCGTCCCCTCCCAGATCCGCTCCACCCGCAGTTCGCGGTAGAACCGCTCGGCCACGTTCTCCCGCATGTAGCCACGGCCACCGAACACCTGGACGGCCCGGTCGGCGACCCGCCCGGCCATCTCGGAGCAGTACAGCTTCGCCATGGAGCACTGCGCGTGCGAGACCTTCACGTCGGCGCCCCAGTCGATGGACCGCGCCGTCTCGTAGGTGAGCGCACGGGCCGCGAACAGCTCGGTCAGGCTGTCCGCGAGCATCGCGCCGACCAGGCCGTACTCGCTGATCGGCCGGCCGCCGGCCTGCCGCTCCCCGGCGAACGCGGTCATCTCCTCGGTCAGCCGCCCGGCCGCGCCCAGGCACCGGGCCGCCACCATCAGCCGCTCGAACCGGAACCACTCGTAGGCGAAGGACATGCCGTCCCCCTCGGCGCCGACCAGGTTGCCGGCGGGGACGCGCACGTTGTCGAACGAGACGATCGGGTGGTGGTGGCTGGTCGTGTGCGCATACGCCGGTGTCCGGACCACGCTGACACCGGGGCTGGGCAGGTCCACGAAGAACATCGCGTGCTCGCCGTGGTGCGGGCCGCCGTCGAGTACCGCCTGGAAGAAGGTGTAGTCCGCGGTGTTGAACGAGGTGACGTGCCATTTGGTGCCGGACAGCAGGTAGCTGTCGCCGTCCCGGCGGGCGGTCGCCTCGATCGCCGCCACGTCCGAGCCCGCGCCCTCCTCGGTGATCGCGTAGCACTCCCCGCGCTCGCCGCGCACCGTCGGGCGCACGTACCGGTCAAGCTGGTCCGCGGTGGCCACCGACGGCAGCCAGGACGGGGGGGTGCTGACCACCCAGCCCAGCGCGTTGGTCACCCGCCCGGCCTGTTCCTGCACCAGCACCTGCTGGAGCGTGCTGCACCCGCCACCGCCGAGCTCGGCCGGCATGTTGGTGGCGCACAGCCCCAGTTCGCGGGCGCGGGCGGCGTGTTTTTCTGCTGCCCCATCGGGCAGCTCCCCGGCGTTCAGCTCGGCGGTGACCTCGAACGGGATCAGCTCGTCCGCGAACGCCGCGGCTCGCCGCTGGATGTCAAGGTCGGACTCGGTCAGCCCGTACACGGATCGGTCCTCCTAAGCGCCGCGCAGCGCTGAGCCGCTACCTCAGAAGATTGACTGACTGTTCAGTCTATGTAAGCATCGTGCTCGTGCCAATGCTCGATCTCCCGGACATTGCTGATGCGGTGGTGGTCGGCGGCGGGACCATCGGGGCCTGGTGCGCGTACTTCCTGCGGAACGCGGGCCTGGAGCGCGTCGTCCTGGTGGAAAAGGGCATGCTCGGCCAGGGTGCAAGCAGCCGCGCCGCGGGCGTGGTCCGGCTGCAGGGCGGCACCCCGGAAGCGGTCCAGCTCGCCATCTGGTCCCGCCGGTTCTACCTGAGCCAGCGCGACCAGCTCGGCACCGACTCGGGCTTCGTGACCCAGGGGTACCTGCTGCCGTGCTTCAGCACGGCCGAGGTCGAGGCCGCCAGGGAGCGGCTGGCGATGCAGGCGGCGTCCGGCATCGGCGCGTGCTGGCTGGGCCCGGACGAGGTGGACGCGCTCAACCCCGCCCTGGCCCCGGGGCAGACGCTGGGTGGCACGTTCTGCGCCGACGACGGGTTCATCAGCCCGCCGCGCAACGTGGCCGCCTACACCGCGGCCCTGCTGTCCAGCGGCGTCATCGTCGCCGAGCGGGTGACGTTCCGCGGCCTGCTGGCCGGCGGCGGCCAGGTGCGCGGGGTGCGGACCAGCGATGGCGAGGTGCACGCGCCGGTCGTCGTGCTCACCGGCGGCCCGAAGCTGGGCCAGGTAGGCGCGCTCGCCGGGATCCGCATCCCGGTGGGCGGGGTCAGGCACCAGGTCGCGGTGACCGAGCAGCACCCCGACCTGCATCCGTCCCGGGTGCCGATGGTGTTCGACCTGAGCGCCGGCTTGTACTGGCGGCCGGAGGAGGGCGGCCTGCTGTTCGGGATGAGCAACCCCGCCGAGCCGCCGGGCGAGAACCGCAGCGTCGATCTGGAGTACCTGGCCCGGATGCGGACCAGGCTGGAGATCCTGGTGCCGGTCACCGTGGGCCTCGGGCTGCGCCGCCTCTGGGCGGCCACCATCGACTACACCCCCGACCACCTGCCGATCATCGGACCGGCGGCGGACCGGGACGGCCCGCTGGCCGGGGTCACCGTGGCCAGCGCCGGCGGCGCCGGGATGATGTGGGGCCCGGGGGTGGCCCGCGCCGCGGCCGACGTCGCGCTGACCGGCGCCAGCGACGTGGTGGACACTGCCCGGCTCGGCCTGGACCGCTTCGACTCCAGCGGGCACAGCAAGCTGGCGGCCGACCCCGTCGCGCTGCCGTTCCCCCGTAGCACAGGAGGCACCCGACCATGACCAAAGCACCTCCCGGCACCCCGTTCCTCGCCGCCGCCGCGCTTGCGGGCGACCTGGAGGACTGGGGGCCGCTGGCCGAGGCAACCGGGGAGCCGATGCAGGCCTCGGGGATCACCTTGTGGTCCGACGGCGACCAGGAGGTCGGGGTCTGGGAGTGCACCCCGGGGCCGTCGTACTGGACCCTGGAAACGCACGAGGCGGTGCACATCCTGTCCGGCCGGATGACCGTCACCCCCGACGGCGGGGCGCCGAGGGAGATCGGCGCGGGCGACGTCGCGGTCTTCCCGCGCGGCTGGCGCGGCGCGTGGCAAATCCATGAGAAGATCCGCAAGCTGTACGTGCTCTACTGACCCTGCGTTAAGCTCTCGGCGGTGTCGTAAACACCGGGGGATTTCGTCGTGGGCATTGATGATGTGATCGAACGCATGACCGTCCTGGCGGGCGAGCTGCGCCAGGACGGCGATGCCAGGCTGGCCTTCCACGCCACCTACCTGCGCACCACCCGGGCGGTCGCCGCGGCCATGCGCGCCGGGGCGTTCAAGGACACCGACTGGGTAGACCGGTGGGACGTCGCCTTCGCCCAGCTCTACCTCGACGCCCTGGACGCCAGCCGGCGCGGTGACCCGGTGCCCGAGCCGTGGGCGGTGGCCTTCGGCGCCGCCGCGGCCCGGCCGGACCTGCCGGCGGTGCGTCACGTCCTGCTCGGCATGAATGCCCACATCAACTACGACCTGCCCCAGGCGCTGCTCGCCGTGATCAGCGACGCCGAGTTCCAAGATCCCGCGGTGTGTGCCTGCCGGGAAGCCGACCACCGCAAGATCGACGAGGTGCTGGCCGTCCAGGTCGCCGCCGAGGACGCCGAACTCCAGCAGCTGGAACCCGCTACGACCTGGCAGGACCGGGCACTGCAGCCGGTCAACCGGCTGGCCACGCGGCGGTTCCTGCGGGAGTCCCGGGCCAAGGTGTGGGCCAACGCGCTAGAGCTGAACAAGGCCCGCAAGGCCGGCCCGGAGGCTTACCACAGCCGGCTGGCCCAGCTGGAGAAGCTGTGCGGCAGGCGGGTGGCCGACCTGGTGCGGCCCGGCCCGGTCCTGCTCCGGCTGGCCGCGGGCGGCTTCGGGGTCCGGCTGTCCGGCGGCCGGCCGCAGGCAGCGCCCGGCGGTGGCCGTACCAGCACGGGCGGCGGCGGTGGCCACACCAGCAAGGGCGGCGCCGGGCTGCGCTCCTTCGACCCGGTCAAGCTCGGCAGCCTGGAGACCGAGTTGTGGGTGACCTACTACCGCAGGCAATGGGTGCGGTTCCTGGTGGCCTCGCTGCGGATGGTGCACGGGACCTTCGGCATGAACTGGCTGCGGACCTGCCACGGGGCGTGGCTGGTGCTGCGGGCCAACCAGCTCTGGGCCCCCAAACCGGGCGACCCGGACGGGGCGCGGCGCTGCATGACCCGGTTCTACGCGCTGCTGCTGCTCACCCACGGCGAGCCCGCCGACCCCGCCCGCGCGGCGCGGCTGGAGGTGGACTGGTGGGCGGCGCACCGGGAGCACCAGTACGCCGCGGGCAGCGGCGACGGGCCGCTGGTCACCGCGCTGGCCCGGCTGTACGCCCACCTGTACAACACCGACGAGGCGGCGGTCCGCCCGGCGGCCCAGCACCGTGCGCGGGCGATGGACATCTCCGACCGGTGGGTCACCGGCGGGCGCGAGCCGGGCAGCCCGCTCATCGCCGAGGAGCGGGGCGAGCTGATCCGCTGCTACACCGCCCTGCTGGCCGCCGTGCACCGGTTAGCGCCGCTGAGCCACCGGCTCCGCTAGCACGTCCACCGCCACGGCCCCGCCCGGACCGCAGATCAGCGGGTTAATGTCCAGCGCGGCCAGCTCGCCGCCCAGCTCACACGCGATCGCGGACACGGCGGTGATCGCCTTGGCGATGGCGCCGAGGTCGGCGGGTGGTCGGCCACGGAACCCGGTCAGCAGCGGCGCCACGCGCAACCGGGACAGCATCCGCCGCGCCCGGGCGGCGTCCACCGGGGGCAGCGCGACCGCCCGGTCGGCCAGGTGCTCCACCAGGACCCCGCCGGCCCCCGCCACCACCAGCGGCCCGAGGCCCGGGTCGGCGAGGATCCCCAGCGACAGCTCGGTGCCCGGTCCCGCGGTCTCACACACCAGCACCCGGGGGCCGAGCCGGCCGGAGAGCCCGGCGTACGCGTCGGCCAGTTCCGCCGCGTCCCGGATTCCGAGCACCACCCCGCCCGCGTCCGACTTGTGCGCCACCCGAGGCTCCGCGGTCTTGAGCACCACGGGGTAGCCGATCTCGGCGGCCGCGGCCAGCGCGGCATCGGCGGCGTCGGCGGCCCGGGCCCGCGCCGCCCGGATCCCGTAGTCGCCGAGCAGGCGGAACGCCTCGGCCGGCGCCAGCGGCCCGGACCGCAGCGCCCGCGCCCAGCGCTCCCGGCGGGCGGGATCGGCCGGCCGCGGCTTCGGCCGGGGCGACCAGGTGCCGTGCGCTAGCAGGTGGCGCAGGGCCAGCAGCCCGGTGCGCGCGCCTTCGAGCACCGGGATGCCCGCCGCGCGCAGATCCCCGGCCACCGCGGGGTCGATGGCCGAGGGGATGTTGGCCAGCACCGCCAGCGGCTTAGCGTTACGCTGCGCGACTTCGGTTAGCGCATCTGGATAGGAGCGGTCCCCGTCGAACTCGGTCAGCAGGTCCACCGCGAGCGCCACCGCGGCCACCGCCGGGTCCCCGGCCAGCGCGGCGAGCGACTCGGTGAGCTGCCACTGCGCCTTGGTGCTGGCGCCCCACATGTCCAGCGGGTTGCCCGGCTCCAGCCCCGGGTCCAGCACCTCGGCCAGCCGCCGCGTCGTGGCCGCGCCGATCTGGCCGAACGGCACGCCCAGGTCGTCGGCGAGGTCGGCGATGTGCGCGCGCTCCAGGCCGGAGTCGTGCACCGTGGCGATGCCGCCCCGGGCGCCGGGGCTGGCCCGCGGCGGCCGCCGGCCGATCGCGAACAGCTCCAGCGTGTCGGCCAGCTCCGCCAGGTCGGCGACGCGGTGCACGCCGTACGCGTCCGCGAGCGCCTCCCACGCCCCTTCCGGCCCGGCCAGCGCCCCGGAATGCGCGGTCACCAGCGCGCGCCCGGCCGCCGAACGCCCCGCCGTCAGCAGCACCACAGGAATTTGCCGAACGGCCGCCGCCGCCAGCACCTCTTGCAGCGCAGCTGTGTCCCGCATCGCCTCAAGAACCAGGGCCAGCACCCGGGTATCCGGCAGGTCCAGCGCATACCGCGCGTACTGGGCGGCCGTGGTGACCAGTTCCTGGCCGGAGGAGACGGCCACGGTGTACCCGAGCGGCCTGCGGGTGCGCAGCAGGGCGGAGAACACCGAGCCGGACTGGGTGACCAGCGCCACCGGCCCCGCGGGCAGCGGGTCCGGCTCCTGGTACCCGATCGCCCGCAGCCCGTGCCCGACGTTGACGAAGCCCATGCAGCCCGCGCCGCACAGGGCCATCCCGGCGGCGCGCGCCGTTGTGGCGATCTGATCCCGCAGCCCGTCGCCGTATGCGCCGCCGAAGATCACCGCCGACCGGTCCCCGCGCCGCGCGGCCAGCTCCACCTGCCTGGCCAGCGCCGCGTCGGGCACCCCGAGCAGCACCAGGTCCACGGGCTTGCGCAGGGCGGCCAGCGACGGGTGGCACGGTACCCCGCCGATCTCCCGGTACTTCGGGTTGACCAGGTACATCGCCGGCGCGGCCGGGCTGCGCGCCACCTCGGCCACCATCCGGTCGCCAAGCGTCCCTGGCCGCGGGCTCGCGCCGACCAGGGCCACGCTGCGGGCTTCCAGCATCGCGCGCAGCGCCGACTCCTGCCCGGCCCGGTGGTTGTGACCGGTCACCTGCGCACTGGTCACCTGCGCACTGGGCGCCGGCGACGGGCGGCCTTCTTGTCGGCAATCGCCGCCTTCGCCGCCTGCATGCCGGGGATGCCGCAGACGCCGCCGCCGGCGTGCGTGGCGGAGCTGGCGTAATACAGGCCGGCGATCGGCGTGCGGTAGTCGGCGAAGCCGGGCGCGGGGCGCATATGGAACAGCTGCTCCAGCGACAGCTCCCCGTGGAAGATGTTGCCGCCGATCAGCCCGTAGTCGTGCTCCAGGTCGTAGGGGCCGACGATGTCACGGTGCAGGATCACGCTCTTGAGGTTGGGCGCCAGCTCGTTATAGCAGTCGATCATGCGGTCGGCGTAGGCCTCCAGCTCCTCCCGGTGCGGCTCGAGGTTCCAGTCGGCCGGCACCCACTGGGTGAACAGCGACATAATGTGGTGCCCCGCGGGGACCAGCGTCTTGTCGAACGCGGTGGGGATGACGCCATCGCTGAACGGGCGCTGCGACGGCCGGCCCTCCCGTGCCTCGATGAACGCCCGCTCGACGTACTCCATGCTCGGCGCCATCTCCACCGAGCCGGTGTGGTGCTCCTGCAGGCCGGTGCCCGGGTCCGCGGTGAAGTCCGGCAGCTCGGCCAGCGCCAGGTTGATCTTCACCACGCCGCTGCGGGTCTTCCAGCGCTCGATGTCGCGGGCGAAGTCGCCGGGCAGGTGCTCGCGCCCCACGTGGTCGAGGAACGCGGTCCGCGGGTGCAGCGAGGTCACGATCACGCCCGCGCCGATCTCCTCGCCGGATTCCAGGACCACCCCGGTGGCGCGGCCGCCGCTGGTGAGCACCCGGGCCACCGGCGCCCCGGTCCTGATCTCCACGCCGAAGCCGCGGGCCGCGCTGGCGACCGCGTCGGCGACCGCGCCCATCCCGCCTTCCTGGAAGCCCCAGTTGCCGAGATGGCCGTCGCC
>Ga0126380_10000155_pt1 | contig 18315 bp, 15 predicted proteins | sample PanSoiMetPlot_26_FD_92544 | JGI IMG/M metagenome (GOLD analysis project Ga0126380, IMG submission 92544) | Tropical forest soil microbial communities from Panama - MetaG Plot_26 | ecosystem: Environmental > Terrestrial > Soil > Tropical forest > Bulk soil | place: Panama | collected 2016-02-17
ACCCCAGGTTCAATTCCTTGAAGAAGTCGTTGCCCTTGTCGTCGATGACGATGAAGGCGGGAAAATTCTCCACCTCGATGCGCCAGATCGCCTCCATGCCGAGCTCCGGATATTCCACCACCTCGACCTTCTTGATGCAGTGCTCGGCCAGGTTGGCGGCGGCACCGCCGATCGACGCGAGATAGAAGCCACCGTGCTTCGCGCAGGCCTCGCGCACCTGGGCGGAGCGATTGCCCTTGGCGACCGAGATGAGCGAGCCGCCGGCGGCCTGGAACTGGTCGATATAGGAGTCCATGCGGCCCGCCGTTGTGGGGCCGAAGGCGCCCGACGCATAGCCCTCCGGCGTCTTGGCCGGACCCGCGTAGTAGACGGGATGGTTCTTGAAATAGTCGGGCAGGCCCTGCCCGGACTCGAGCCGCTCGCGCAGCTTGGCGTGCGCGAGATCGCGCGCCACGATCATCGGCCCGGTGAGCGCCAGCCGCGTCTTGATCGGGTGCCGCGTCAGCGCGCCGAGAATCTCCGGCATGGGCCGGTTGAGATCGATCGCCACGACGTCGCCGCCGAGCCGGGCGGCATCGACCTCGGGCAGGTATTGCGCCGGGTTGTGCTCGAGCTCCTCGAGGAACACGCCGTCGCGCGAAATCTTTCCCAGCGCCTGGCGGTCGGCCGAGCACGAGACGCCGAGCCCGATCGGCAGCGAGGCGCCATGGCGCGGCAGGCGGATCACGCGCACGTCGTGACAGAAATACTTTCCACCGAACTGCGCGCCGACGCCGAGCGACTGGGTGAGCCGGTGCACCTCCTGCTCCATGGCGACATCGCGGAACGCATGGCCGTCCTCCGAGCCCTGGGTCGGCAGGTTGTCGAGGTAGCGGCACGACGCGAGCTTCACCGTCTTCATGGTGAGCTCGGCCGAGGTGCCGCCGATCACGATGGCGAGGTGATACGGCGGGCACGCCGCAGTGCCGAGCGTCAACACCTTCTCCTTGAGGAAGGCGATCATGCGGTCGTGGGTGAGGATGGACGGCGTCGCCTGGAACAGGAACGATTTATTGGCCGAGCCGCCGCCCTTGGCGATGAACAGGAGCTTGTAGGCGTCGTCGCCCTCGGCATAGATCTCCACCTGCGCCGGCATGTTGGAGCGCGTGTTCTTCTCCTCGAACATGGACACCGGCGCGAGCTGCGAGTAGCGCAGGTTCTTCTTGAGGTAGGCGTCGCGCGCGCCCTCGGCGAGCGCCGCCTCGTCGTCGCCGTCGGTCCACACGAAGCGGCCCTTCTTGCCCATGATGATGGCGGTGCCGGTGTCCTGGCACATGGGCAGCACGCCGCCCGCCGCGATGTTGGCGTTCTTGAGGAAGTCGTAGGCGACGAAACGGTCGTTGTCCGAGGCTTCCGGATCTTCGACGATCGCCTTCAGACTGGCGAGGTGGCCCGGCCGCAGCAGGTGGTTGATGTCGACGAAGGCCGCCTCGGCGAGGCCGCGCAGCGCTTCGCGCCCGACCACCACCACGTCGCGGCCAAAAGCCTTTTCGATCCGCACCCCCTCGGCGGTGAGCTTGCGGTAGCGCGTCTTGTCCTCGCCGAGCGGGAACAGCGGCGTGTGGCGGTACGGCGGGACGACCTGGGCGGGGGCGTTCATGGAAATCTCCGAAAGCCGCGGGTGGCCTTGCATGCTCATAGCCGCCGCCAAGGCCACGCGAAAGAGAGGCGAAACACGCCGCGATGCCGGTCGTGCGCGCCCTCGCGGCGGCATAGACAGGCGCCGTTCCTGCGGCGCAGCCTTCAGGTTGCACTATGGAGTTTACAGCGACCACGAAGAGAATCAGCTCATAAGGTTGCCCATGAGCGGCACCTGGGGCTCAGCGCCCCGGCCGACACGGTCTTACCTCCGGCCGCCAAGCGGGGCGGGCGCCAGGCGGACATCGCGATGCGGGATGCAGGTATACGCATTCGTCCTCTGCTGGCGGCCACCGGCACGTGCTAGCACCGGCTCTCCCGCCTTTTGATTTCTGCCAGGAGACGCAAGGGGTGAGCACCGACGTCGGCATCGAGCCGGCCGCCGACCGGCCACTGCGTCAGGAGCGGATTCCACTCGCCATCGCCTATATGGTAAGCGCCGGCGTGGTGTTCGCCGCCACCATGGCGGCGTCCAAATGGTTGGTCGCGACCTATCCGGTCGGCGAGGTGCTGTTCAGCCGCAGCTTCTTCGGCCTCCTCGCCTGCGGCCTGTTGATCCTGCCGGCCACCGGCCTTGCGGTATTCCACACGCAGCGGCCCGGCGCCCATCTCATCCGCGGCGTGTCGCAGACCTGCTCGCAAAGCCTGCTGCTGCTGGCGTTCAGCCTGATGCCGCTGGCGAGCGTCACCGCCATCAACTTCTCCTCGCCGCTGTTCGCCACACTGGCGTCGGCGATCTTCCTCAAGGAAGGCATCGGTGCCGCGCGCGGCACCGCACTGGTGGTCGGCTTTTTGGGCGTGCTGATCGTCACCAGCCCGGGCGCCGACACGGTCCAGATCGGCGCGCTGTTCGCGCTCTGCAATGCCGTGCTGTTCGGCACCGTCACGGCCGGCGTGCGCGGCATGACGGCGACGGAGTCGGCCGAGACCCTCACGCTCTACCAGTTGGTGCTGCTGTCGTCCGCCTATGCCGTGATGCTGCCGTTCGGCTTCACCGTGCCGAGCGCGGGTGACGCACTCATGATGACGCTGAGCGGCGCCGGCAACGGGCTGGCGCAGTACTGGTGGACACGCGCCCTGCACATGGCGCCGACCGCCGCCGTGGTGCCGTTCAACTACCTCTCGCTGGTGTGGGCGGTGATCTTCGGCTTCGCCATCTGGGGCGACGTGCCGACGCCGAGCCTGCTCGTCGGCTCGGCCATCGTCGTGGGCTCCGGCCTGTTCCTGCTGTGGCGTGAGTCGCGACGCGCGGCGGCCGTTGCGGCCGAGGTGGCGTGAACGGCCGCACGGATCGCCGCCGGTCTCAATTCCCCTGCCCCGCCATCTGCTTCACGCGTTCGAGCAGGTCGAGCAAGCGGGGTTAAATGCGCCGCGGTGGATTCAATTCGGCACGGCGTCAGCGGTCCAGCTCCTTGTACCGACGGAAGATGCCCCACTCGTTGAACGGGATGCGGCGCTTCGAGGCCAGATAGGCGGCGATGCGCGGGCGCCGTGCGACGCGATCGTGCAGCGCGAGCACGCGCGGCAGGCGCCGCTCGAACCGCTTCATCCGCTTCGGGAAGGCGTAGCGCAGCCCCTCGACGACCTGGAACAGCGAGAGATCCACATAGCTGAGCTTGCGGCCGAGCACAAAATTGCCGCCGCTGTTCTCGAGCACGCGCTCGAAGTAGCGCAAAAATTTCGGCACGCGGTGCTTCCACAATTCCGCGCTGCTGCGCTTTGCCGCCGCGCGCTGCTCCTCGTAATAAAGCGCGCTGCTGATGGGATGATGCGCATCGTGGATCTCGGCGACGAAATCGCTGATGGTCAGCTGGAACTGATGCGTCCACAGGCGGCCGGCCTCGTCGCGCGGGCTCAAGCTCAGGCGCGGGCCGAGATAGAGCAGGATGTTGGCGGTCTGGGCGATCACCATCTTGCCGGCCTTGAGGAACGGCGGCGCGAACGGCGGGCGCCCGGCACGCGTCTGCTCGATCAGCTTCATCATCGCCGGCACGCCGCCCCTGCCCCGCGCCACGTCGACGTAGTCGGCGCCTGCCTCCTCCAGCGCCAGGCGCACGAACTCGCCGCGGCCCTGGATGGTCGGCCAGTAGTAGAGCTCGTATCGCATCGGTCTCACCTCGCTTGCCTGGTCGTCGCGCCGCAGCAGCAGCCCCCGCTTACTGCAGCCACTTCATCGCGTTCCATTGAAATCCGATCACGGCCGCGTTGTAGAGCGCGTGCACCACGATGGGAGCGATGAGCATCCGGGCGCGGTGATAGACCGCGGCCGCCACGAGGCCCATGGCGAAGACAGGAATGACCGCCACTGGCGGGTGCACGATGGCGAAGATGCCCGCACTGGCGACGGCCGCCAGCGTCACGCCGAACGACCGCTCCAGGCCCCGGAAGATAAGGCCGCGGAAGATGAATTCCTCGAACACCGGCGCGGCGACGATCGCCACCGCGGCGAGCCACGGCAGCGCCGCGGTCGTTTTTACGCCAGCGCGCTGCGCCGCCGGGAACAGGTCGAGCGCCGCCACCACCTCGATATAGGCGAGGCCGGCGAGCGACGCTGCCACGCCGCCGGCCGCGCCCCACAGGAGCGCCGGGCCGACCGGGCCGTCCAGCATGCGCGGAACGCCGGCCGGGCGCACGCGCCAATAGACGAGCCGCATGACGATATAGGTGGCGGCGCCGGCGAGGCAGAACGCGACCCACATCTGGTTGGCGGTGAGAATTTTTGCGCGGCCCATCAGCGCCAGGGCGACGATCGCCTGCAGCACGAAAAACAGCAGCGCGGCAATCAGGCCGTCGGACACCGAGACTTGCGGCGGCGGCGCAGCGGAAGGGTCGAGCAGGTAGTCGAAGCGATCGCGTGCCTTCTGCCACAGGGCGATCGCCACCAGCATGGTGAGGATCATCAGGGCGATGCGCTGCCAGACGTCGCTGGCGTAGATCGCATAGGCGTAGAGCGACGCCAGCATCATATAGAGATAGAGGTAGGTCACGCGCAGGCGCCGCTGGACCTCCTGGGCGAGCGGATCGCAGCCGAACACGCCGAGCGCGGTGGCGATCACGGCAAAGATCGGCACGCCGGCGAGGACGATGGCTGCACATCCGATGAAGGGCAGCGAGATCCCGCCCGCCAGGGCGATCGCGATGGCAAAGATCGTGACCGGATAGACCGCCGCCACCGCGGCCCACAGCTGCGTCTTTTGCCGCAGGATCGATTCGAGCGAATGCGGCACGCAATAGAGGATCCACAGCGCCTGGCCTTCGGCGTTCAGTGTCTGGAACGCCGAGAAGGCCAGCGTGTAGGCCAGCAGCAGGAACGCGATGGCGGCGAGATTGGCCGGATGCTCCATGGCGCCGACGAAGATGTTGCTGCGCACGTTGAGGAAGATCTGCATCCCGACGATCACGGCCGGCAGCAGCAGCGTCTGGGCCAGGAAGTTGCGGTCGCGGCCGAGCAGGCGCAGCTCGCGCCGCTGCACCGCCGACAGTGGCGTCCACGCCGCAAGCGGCTCGCCCATACCGGCCGGACGCGGCGGCTGCGGCCGGCGCGCGACCGCTTCGCGCATGCCCGCCGCCACCACGCCGTGGCGCAGTTGCCACCGCACCAGCGCCACGCCAGCCGCCGACAGGAGCGCAACCTGCCCCGTCATCATGGCGAAGAGAAGAGCGAGCGACCGGGCATCGGCCGCCGCCAGCGCGCGCACCGCAAGGCCCGTGGGAAACCACGCGGCGGCATCGGGCAGGGCGCCGGCCCAGGCGAAGACGAAGGAGCGCGCCGGCAGAGCCATCGACATGACGAGCAGAAGCGGAAACATGCTGACGATGGACATGGCCGCCTGGAGGTTGCGCAGCTGCGGCGGCGGCAGCGCCAGGCGCAATCCGGTGTCGATCAGGATTTGCGCCGTCCCGACCAGGACCAGGAGCACCAGCGTGAAGGCGAGCCCGAGCACGGGCGCCATCCACCGATAGCCGCAGGTCCAGGCCAGGACCGACAGGAACGGCGCCAGGATGAGGAATGCGGTGTGATTGGTGATCACGCGCTCGACGAGCTTGCTGAGAACAAGCGTCGACAGCGGCAGCGGCAGCGTGACCAGCCATTCGAGATCCCATTCCGGCCGCGTGATCTCCCGGTTGCCCACCGCGATGAGCAGCGCTGCGGCGAGCAGCAGCATCACGGCCAGCGTGGCGCCCTGCGCGACGCCGCGGGGAATCACGCCGCCGGGCTCCGCCGCGATCGGCTGCAGCGACGGCGGTGCGCCGGGGGCGTCTCCCGAGCGCTCCGTGTCGCCGCCAGCGGGCGCGTCGCCCGGCACCACGACCGAACCCAGCTCCGCCTGCATGTTGGCGATACTCTGGTAGGCCAGGCTGGTGAAGCTGCCGAGCATGCTCAGGGCGACGAGCCCGCCTAGGATCATGAGGCCGGAAGAGGCGCGGCCGGTTCCGGTCCGGCCGGAGGATCCGGTGCGGAAGCGCCAGATCGATTCCATCTGGTTCAGTTGCCGGCGCAGGCGCAGTCGCGTGAGCAACCACGCCGCCCGCGACGCGCTGACGGCACCGGTCACGCCTGCTCGCTCCTGTCTTCGTCGGGCTGCGTCACCTTGAGGAACACCTCCTCCAACGATCCGCCGGGAACGACCTTGTCCTGCAGCGCGTCGAGCGCTCCGACCGCGACCAGCTCGCCTCTGTGGATGATGCCGACGCGCGAGCACAGGCGCTCGGCCATGTTCAACAGGTGGGTGGAGAGGAAGACCGTCTTGCCCTGCGCAGCGGCAAGCCGCAGCCGCTCCTGCACTTCGCGCGCGGCGCGCGGATCGAGCCCGTTGGTCGGCTCGTCGAGGATAAGCACCGCCGGATCGTGGATGAGGGCACAGGCAAGGCCGAGCTTCTTCTTCATGCCGGTGGAGTAGTTCACGGCGTACTCCTCCGAGGCGTCGTTGAGCGCGAGCTCGTCGAGCAGCGCGGCGGCCCGCTTCTGCGCCTCGTCGCGCGGCTGGCCGTGCATCTCACCGACGAAGGCGAGGATCTCGCGGCCGCGCAGGTAGTCGTAGAACATGGGATTGTCGGGCAGATAGCCGACGCGCCGCTTGAGCTCGACGCGCTCCGTCTGGCAGTCGAGCCCGTCGATCGTGGCGCGGCCGCTGGTCGGCACCAGGATGCCCATCATCATGCGGATGGTCGTGGTCTTGCCGGCGCCGTTGGGGCCGAGGAAGCCGAACACCTCGCCGCGCGCGATGCCAAGCTCGAGGTCGCGCACGGCGGCGAAGTCGCCATATGTCTTGCCGAGGCGATCGAACGTGATCATGTCGCTCATGGGGATGGGGCCGGCCGGCGGGCGAAAGGCGCAATCTATACAAGAGACCGCGAGGATCCAAAGACGACGCACGGTTTGCCGGCGCCCCACGCCGCGATATAGTCGGCGCACAGGCATGCATGCGGCGAAGACCGCAAAGGCCGGGAGGATCCATGTTCACGCGCCGCACCTTGCTGGCGCATGCGCTTGCGGCCGGCGCCGGCGCGGCGGCCGTGGCGGGCGCTGCGCGCCGGGCGGCCGCGCAGGCGTCCCCTGAGCAACGCGCGCGCAACAAGGCCGTGGTCCGCCGCTTCAAGGAGGCACAAGGCACCAAGGACGAGACCGCGATCATGCGCGAGGTGCTGGCACCGGATTACAAGCGCTGGCGCGGCGGCTTCGAGCACCTCGCCAGCAACGCGCGCGAGCAGGGCTTTCCCGGCCCCGGCTCATACCTGCGCGGCGCGTTTCCCGACCGCAAGGACGACATCGTCGACATCGTCGCCGAGGACGACCGGGTGGCCATGCTGTTTCGCCTGCGCGCGACGCACCAGGGCAACCTGTTCGGCATCGCGCCGACCGGCAAGACGATCGACGTCCACGAGATCGGCTTCTTCCGGCTGGCGAACGAGCAGATCGCGGAAGCCTGGTTCATGGCCGACGAGGCGGGCGTGCTGCTGCAGCTCGGCGCCACGCTGCCGCCTCGCCGCGACGGGCGGCCGGTGGTGCCGCCGGTGACGGGCGAAGGCGAGGACCCGGATGCCGTGATCGCCCGCCTGCAGGCGGGGCCGCTGGCCGCGGCGGAAGACCGCAACCGCCTGATCGTCGCGCGCTCGAAGGGCGCGGCGCCCCCACCGGGCGATCGTGCCGCGGACTTCCGCCCGGCGCGCGTCGGCTTCCAGCACCTGCGCGACTATGGCAACGCCAAAGGCGTCGGCAAGGAAACCATCAGCGCGGCGCTGCCGGACCGGCGCGACCGCATCGACGGCTTCGTCACCGAGGGCGACAAGGTGTGGATGCGCTTCAAGGTGGCCGGCACCCACGGCGCCAATCTCTACGGCCTGCCGCCCACCGGCCGCCGCATCGAGGTTCCGGAAGTCGCATTGGTGCGCGTCGTCGACGGCAAGTGGCAGGACGCCTGGTACTTTGCCGACGAGCTCGGACTGCTGCTGCAGCTCGGCGCCACGCACCTGCTGCTGGGATGAGTTTTGGGGTCCGGCGGGCGAGCCGGGCTCGCCCGCCGGCAAAGGCTAGTTCGTCGCGAAGCAGTACAGCAGGCCGTCGCCGCCGGTGCTCTTGAGATCGGCCTGGCTGCAGCCGCCGTCCGGCCCGCGCGACGGGTGCGACGAGTTCCACGACTTCGACGCGTCGTCGTCGCGCAGGCCCTGGCGGTCGTGATGGCCGACCATGGCGGAGCCCTGCCCGCTCTTGCTCCAATTGCCGCAGGTCCGGTCATCGCCCGCCGCAAAGGCACGGCCGTCCGGCTGCGAGCCGGTCAGCACGTCGTGCCGGTTGGGCGTGTCGGTACGCCCATTGATCGGCTCGCCCTTCTCGCTGAGCGCCGTCTGCTTGTTGATCTTGTTGTTGGCGCTGTGCAGGTCGTCGACGCTCTGCGCGATCACCTCGCCCTTGGAATTCCGCCAGGGGCCGCGGCCGATGCGGTCGCGGGCGTTGACGGCGTTTGCGCCCTGCGTGCTCAGATAGGCGTGCCAGGTATGGCCGCCCGCCCCCGCCCCCTGCGCCAGCGTCTGGCAATGGCGGTCGGCACCCTCGATGCCGCCGAGATCGCCGCCCTTGCCGGGGCCGGCGCTGGTGAGGAAGAACGTCATGTTGCTTTGCTGCGCCTGCGCAGCACCGCTCAAGCCGAGCGACAGCAGCGCGGCCGTCATGCCGAGGCAGAGGGTCGTGGTTTTGTTCATTTGAAGCTCCCGGTTGATGTTGCCATGCGAGCCGCACGTTGGCTCGGATCGGTAAACCGCCGGCGGGGTGGCCCTATTCCCCGGCGGCTGATCACAAGGCTTGGCGCGGCGGGCGAGCCGCCTGCATCTTTTTGGCTACGCCGTGGCGAGCTGCGGCATCAGCCGCACCGCGTTGTCGCGGTCGATGGCCTTGAGCTCGTCGGGGTTGAACACCGCCGCCAATCCTTTCACGTGCTCCTCGCTGGTGCGGTACGGATAGTCGGTACCATAGACGATCTGTGACACCGGCACGAGCTTGGTCAGCGCCGCCATGATCACCGGGTTGGCGGCCTGCGCGGTGTCATAGTAATGGCGCCGCAGCTCGGCCAGCATGCTGTCGGCCGTCCAAGACGCCAGGTCCTTGTTGATGCGCGGCTGCAGGGTGAAGCGCTCGGTGAGCGCCGGCAGCGTACCGCCGCCATGCGAGAAGATGAACTTGATGTCCGGGCAGCGCCTGGTCGTGCCGGAGAAGAGGAGGTTGGCGATGGTGCGCGTGGTGTCGGTACCGAACTCCACCACCGATTCGGCAACGCCCGGCACCAGGTTGACGCAGCAGCTCGCCGTGGTCGGATGGGTGTAGACCACCGCCTTGCGCCGGTTGAGCTCGTCCATGACCGGCGCGAACTGCGGGTGCCCGAGCCATTTGTCGCCGTAGCTGGTCAGCATGCAGATGCCGTCGGCCTTGAGCGTGTCGAGCGCGAACTCGATCTCCTTGAGGCTCTCGTCAACGTGCGGCAGCGGCACCATGCCGAACATGCGGAAGCGGCCGGGATGGTCGGCGCCGAGCTTCCTGGCAAATTCGTTGGCCTCGCGCGTGATGCGCGCGGCATCGGCCTTGTCGAGAAATTTGACCTGCGGCGTGGTCGGCGAGGTGACCACGGTGGCGACGCCGGCCTTGTCCATGTCGTCAAGCGACTTCTGCGGCGACCAGTTGGACATCGGGGCATTGGCGAGATTAATCCGCCTAACCGCGTCGATCCAGGTAGGCGGCGAAATGTGATGGTGGACGTCGATGCGATGCGCCCTGCTCTGCGCGACGGCCCTGACGCCGGGCACGGCGGAGGCCGCGAAGGCGAGTGCGGCGGCGCCGCCGGCGACGAAGCCGCGGCGGCTCAAGCCCACGGCCGGCGGACAGCAGGCGCAGCCGCCGAACAAGGTGGATCGGGTCGAATGGGTCATGCTTGTCCTCCCGTTGGCTCTTGTGTTCTCGTGATCGATCATGCGCGCGTGGCGCAAGCGACGCCGCGTCGACTTTTAACAAGCGGGCGCGGGCTGCGGGAAGCGGCTTCCGCTTCCGCCCGGTGCGTGCGCCGCTTATGCGCCATGGCTGCAGGAAAAACGTGTAAGTTTCCGCCTATGCCCGAACCGAGCGACCCCGTTCCGATCCCCGACCTTGCCGACTATGCGCTGCAGCTTCAGGTGCTGCGCGCCTGGGACGCGGAGATGGCCAAGCCGCGCCACGCCGATCCCAAGCGCCTGCTGCGCTACGGCTTCAAGCTCTACTCGCAGAACGACGAGGACGGCATCATCCAGGAGATCTTTCGTCGCATCGGTGCGACGAACCGCATCTTCGTGGAGTTCGGGGTCGAGACCGGCGTCGAGTGCAACAGCGTCAAGCTGCTGATCGAAGGCTGGCGCGGCCTGTGGATCGAAGCGAAGCCGGACAACGTGGCGGCCATCCGCCACCGCTTCACGCCGTTCCTGCAGGATAACCGGCTGACCCTCAAGGAAAGCCGGGTGACCGCCGAGAACATCGATGCGCTGCTCGCCGAAGCGGGCGTCGCGGACGAGATCGATCTTCTCGGCATTGACATTGACTACAACGATTACTGGGTATGGAAGGCGATCAAAGTGGTGCGGCCGCGCGTCGTGGTGATCGAGTACAATGCGAGCTTGCGGCCGCCGCTATCGCTCACCGTGCCCTACGATCCGGAGGGCAGCTGGGACGGATCCAATTTCTATGGCGCCAGCCTGGAAGCGCTCACACGCCTCGGCGCCGACAAGGGCTACCGCCTGGTCGGCTGCTCGATCGCCGGCGTGAACGCCTTCTTCGTGCGGGCGGATCTGTGCGGCACGAAATTTCTCGAGCCGGCCACGGCGGCCGAACACTACGAGCTGCCGCGCCATTTCTTCCATCTGCTGCCGGCGGGACACAAAGGACGGCCCGGACCGTTCGTGGCGGTGTGAGGCGGCCGGCCCATGCAAAAGCAAAACCGACCCCGGGGACGAACCCCGGGGTCAGTCGCGAATCAGACGCTGGCGAAGTCTGCTCAAGCCTGCTGGATCGCGGACAGCAGCCACTGGCCGCCGGCGGCGCGGCGGAAGGTCCACAGTTCGGTGACTTCCTGCGGCGCGTCGCTTCCGTCGACGATGCGGCCAGTGCGATCGAGCGTCTTGTCGATCAGCTCGAAGCGCATGGCGACCGTGGCATACTCCGCATCGGCTTCGCGCCAGGCCTCCGCCAGGTCTCCCTGCAGCAGCTTGACGCCGGACACCTTGTTGACGACGCCGCGGCTCGCATTGGCGGCGAGGTCCTCGGCGAAGTACGACACCATTTCCGGCGTGGCGCGCGTCTTCAAGGCGTTGAGATCCTCGTTGCTGTACGCCGTCTGGATCTCGCCCAGCAGCCGCTCGAAGGCGTCGTAGTCCGCCGGCGCGATCTCGAGCGGCTGCGTGCTCGGCGCGGCCGCCCCGTAGGCGCCGCCGAACCCACCGAAGCCGCCCAGGCCGCCGAAGCCGCTGCGCGAATCGGAACCGGCGTCACGCAGGGACGGACCGCCGGCCAGCGCCGGCTGCGAACGGCGCTGCCACCACGTCCACAGCAGTCGGGCCACGATCACGACGAGGCCGATCTGCAGCAGCAGGCCGAAGATCGAAGCAAGGCCGCCGAGCCCGCCGAACAGGCCGTGACCGAACAGCAGGCCGAGAAGACCGGCGCCGAGGAAGCCGGCGAACAACCCGCCGAGAAAGCCCGGCCGATTGAACAGGCCGCCGAACATGCCGGGCTGCCGCGCCGGCGTGGTTTGGCGGCTGAACGCGCCCGGCTGACCAGGCTGCGTCATGCTGCGCTCCAGCGGCGCGGCGGTGTTGGGCGCCGTGCGGGTGACCGGCGGCGGACTGTTGGTGAATCCGCCACGGCTGCCCGAACTGCGGCCGCCGCCGACGCGCGCGTCAGCTTCGGTGGCAACGAGCGCGAGCGCCGCCAGCGCGGCAAGCCCCAGCACCAGCGGGCGGAAGCGCAAGCGAAACGATGTCATGTTCCCTCTCCGGATCGCCCGGCGCGTCAGGGGACGCCGGTACGGCGGATATATTGGTACGACAAACCCGCATTTTAAGAGCTATTGCACGGTGTCGCAGGCGGGCCTGCCCCCGCGTGGTGTTTTCGGGGCTCCCGCGAAAATCGAGCGAATCGGCAAAAAGCTCTGGCTTTACGCAGGTTTTCGCCATGCCGGCCGGGCTTGCGGGGCCGCACGGCAGCATCCGCCACGACCGCCGTCCGAGCGGAACTATTGGGAAACTTTCCCGTTGAAACAGGCACCGCAGCCTCGCGCTTTCAGCGTCGAGGGTTGCATCCATTCTGACCCACTCATGGGGGCTGCCATGTTGTCGACCATTCTTGTTGTTGTGCTGATTCTGCTGCTGCTCGGCGCGGTTCCGAGTTGGCCTCACAGCCGCGGCTGGGGCTATGGCCCGTCCGGCATTCTCGGCATCGTCCTGATCGTCGTGCTCATTCTGGCGTTGACCGGACGCGTATGAGCCGCGACGGACGCTGACCGTTCGCCGCTCCCAGGAGTGGGTGACATCGCCGAACTGACTGCATGGCCGCGCGCCGACACCCGTCGCGCGGCCGAAGCCGTTCTTTGACAGATGTGTGTGCTTCAGGAGGCGCGTGACGCCGGTTCGCTGTTGGCGGCAATCGTCTCTTTCACGGCGGCGACCAGCTGCTTGAGCGTGAATGGCTTGGCCAGGAAGGCGAACTGACCGCCCTCAGGGAGATTCTTCTCGAACGCGTCCTCGGCGTAGCCCGACACGAAGATGATCTTCAGGCTCGGATTGCGGCGCCGCATCTCCTTGAGCAGGGTCGGGCCGTCCATTTCCGGCATGACCACGTCGGACACGACCAGGTCGACCTGTCTGCCGTTTCGCTCCAGCACCTCCAGCGCCTCGACGCCGTTGCCGGCTTCGAGCACCGTATAGCCGCGCGACGCCAGCCCGCGCGCGTTGAGGCCGCGCAATCCTTCCTCGTCCTCCACCAGCAGGATGGTGCCGCGCCCGGTCAGGTCGGCGGCCGGCTTGGCTTCGGGGACGAGCGTGGTCGCCGCCGCTTCGGCTTCGGCCACCTCCTCTTCGGCGCCCGTCACATGGCGCGGCACGAAGATGCGGAACGTGGTTCCCCGCCCCACCTCCGATTCCGGGAAGATGAAACCGCCGGTCTGCTTGACGATGCCGTAGACGGTCGAGAGGCCGAGCCCGGTGCCCTTGCCGACTTCCTTGGTGGAGAAGAACGGCTCAAAGATCTTTTCCATCACGTCGGGCGTCATGCCGGTGCCGGTGTCGCTCACCTCGACCAGCACGTAGTCGGCGTCCGGCATCGGCTCGTGGGCGAAGCGCCGGCACTCGGCCGCCGTGACGTTGCTGGTGCGCACCGTCAGCTTGCCGCCGGTCGGCATGGCGTCGCGGGCATTTACCGCGAGATTGACCACCACCTGCTCGAACTGCGAGATGTCGACCTTGACCGGCCACAGGTCGCGGCCGTGCACCACGTCCAGCGCCACCTTCTCGCCGATCAGCCGGCGCAGCAGCATGGTGAGGTCCGACAGCGCCTCGCCCAGGTCGAGCACCTGCGGGCGCAGGGTCTGCCGCCGCGAGAACGCCAGGAGCTGCCGCACCAGGCTCGCCGCCCGGTTGGCGTTCTGCTTGATGTGCATGATGTCCTGGAACGACGGATCGGTCGGCCGATGCGCGTTGAGCAGGAAGTCCGTGGCCATCATGATGGCCGAGAGCACGTTGTTGAAGTCGTGGGCGATGCCGCCCGCCAGCTGGCCCACCGCCTGCATCTTCTGCGACTGGGCGAACTGCGCCTCCAGCGCGCGCTGCTCGGTGCGTTCGATGGCGTACACAATGGCCGCCTCGCCATCGCGCTCGTCCGCCTCCACGGCCGAGACGTAGAAGCTGGCCGAGCGGTTGCCCTCGCCGCTCAGCGCGGCGTCGACCGGGACGATGTCGCCCTGCCCGTCCGCTGCCTTGGCGATCGCCGCCTCCAGCGCGCCGCGGTCGCGGTCGGCGACGACGCTGAGGACCGAGCGGCCCTCGGCCGGCACCGCGTCGCCCTTGAGCACGCCGTGGAACAGCCGCGCAAACGGGGCGTTGGTGCGTACGATCTTGCCGGCCTTGTCGACCGTGGTGATCGCCATCGGGGCATTGTGGAAGAAGCGCACGAAGCGCACCTCGGCGGCGCGCAGCGCATCGGCGTTCTCCTCGCGCGCCCGGTTGAGCACCAGCGTGCGCGACACGCCGGGTGTGCCGTCGGCCGAAAACGCGACCTTGTGATAGAGCCGCACCGGGACGGTCTTGCCGCCACGGGTTTTGAGGTCGAGATCGAACACCTCGGTCTTGACCTCGCCCGGCGCGGCGGACAGCGAGGTCAGCAGCGCTGCGCCGTCACCGGCGACGATCTCGTTGACCGTGAGCCCGCCCGAGCCGACCTCCGCCAGGTCGTGGTCGAGCCACCCGGCCAGGGTCGCATTGACATAGGTGACCTTGCCGGCGGCATCGATGGAGAAGAAGCCGGCCGGCGCATGGTCGAGGTAGTCGATCGCGTGCTGCAGCTCCTGGAACACGTTTTCCTGGCGTTCGCGGTCGCGGGTGACGTCGGCCAGAGTCCAGACCGTGCAGCGCGCCTCGCGGCCACTGGTGCCGAGCGGCCGCACGCGCAGGCGCAGCCAGCGCGCCGGTGCGCCGCGCAGGCCCGGCACCCGCACCTCCTCCTGCAGCCGGCGGCTTTCGCGCGCCGCCTTGGCCAGCCGGTAGACCGCCTCGGAGACGTCGGGATCGCCCACGAATACCCGCTCGACCGGCCGCACGTCGTTGGCGTCCACCGCATTGACCAGGTTAAGGTATGTGGCGTTGGCATAGACCACGCGGCCGGCCGGATCGGTCACCACCAGCCCGTCATTGGCGGTGTCGGTGACCGCCTTGATCAGCGGGTTCACCTCCTTGCCGGGCATGCGCAGGATGCCGGCCGCGATGGCGAACAGGGAGAACACGCCGATGACGGCGAGAACGGCGAGCAGGCCGATGATGTAGGGCTCCGCACGGGTGCGGCCGATGAACAGGAGGGCCACGGCGGCGCCCACCAGGACGATTGCGACCAGCAGGACCATGCCGATGCTGCCGCCGCGCTGACTGCGGTCGACCGCCTCCCGGGGAACCTCGCTCAGGTCCTGCGTCGCCATACCGGCCCTGGTGTCCAGCCTGCTTGCGCTTTACGCCGACCGAATCGTCCCTCTTGGTGCCTGAGAGACCAATTGAACGCAAGTGGCGCAAGCCCTGATGTCACGGAGAAATTCATGCGCGCCCCATGCCGCGGCGCAGCCGCATCACGTAGCCGATGACCTCGGCCACCGCTTTGTAGTGGTCGGGCGCGATCTCACGGTCGATCTCCACGGTGGCGTGCAGCGCGCGCGCCAGCGGCGGGTTCTCGACCACCGGAATGTGGTGCTCGGCCGCCACTTCCCGGATCTTGAGCGCGATGTTGTCGACCCCCTTGGCCACGCACACCGGCGCGTTCATGCCGCGTTCGTATTGCAGCGCCACGGCGTAGTGGGTCGGGTTGGTGATGACCACCGAGGCCTTGGGAACCGCCGCCATCATGCGCTTGCGCGTGCGCTCCTGGCGGATCTGGCGGATTCTCGCCTTGATGTGGGGATCGCCTTCGCTGTGCTTGAACTCCTCTTTCATCTCGCGCAGCGACATTTTCTGCCGGTTGTACCAGGTGCGGTACTGGAACAGGTAATCGAGCGCGGCCATCACGGCGAGCACGGCGACCACCGAGCCGACGAGCTTCAACGTCAAGCTCTTGGTGAGATCCAGGAGTGCCGCCACGTCCATCACCACCAGAGCGTCGAGCCGATGCCGCTCCGGCCATAGCACCCACAGCATGAGCGCGCCGATCAGCGCCAGCTTGACCAGGCCCTTGGCGAAATTGACCACCGCGATCTTGGAAAACAGCCGCTTGGCGCCGGCGATCGGGGAAATTTTCGACAGCTTCGGCTTGAGCTGCTCGGCCGACCACACCAGCCGGTGCTGGATCATGTTGCCGCCGACCGCCGCCAACGCCAGCAGCAGGATCGGAATCGCGGTTGCGGCCAGGACCTCGAGCTCGAGCTTCTGCAGCAGGTTGATCAGGCCGCCCTGGTCAATGGGCACGCGGTGCGCATTGGCCATGAGGCCGCGGAACGTGGCGGTCAGCCCGGAGGCGAGCGAGCCGGAAAACCCGACCAGGACAAGGGCCGCGCCGGCAATAACGAACCAGGTGTTGACCTCCTGGCTCTTGGCCACGTCGCCGCGCTGAAGCGCATCCTCGAGCCGTTTGAGCGTCGGGTCTTCTGTCTTGTCGGATTCGTCGTGTTCCTCGGCCATGGGCGGCGTCCATCCCTACGCGTTCGGCGCGAGCTGGTGCAGCACGCCTTCGAGATAGCCGAGGAAGGTGCCCATCATGGCGCCGATCACCAGGATGAGGGCGATGAAGCCGGCCAGGATCGCCAGCGGCATGCCGACGAAGAACACCTGCATCTGCGGCATCAGCCGCGCCAGCACGCCGAGGCCGACGTTGAACAGGAGCCCGAACACCAGGAACGGGCCGGAAAGCTGCACGCCGATGCGGAAGGCGGCCGCGGTCGAGCGCGTTACCAGCGCGGCGACGTCGCCGGCCAGCGGGATCTCGCCGGGACGGAACAGCGAATAGCTGTCGTGCAGCGCGGCGATCACGTAGTGATGCAGGTCGGTGGTGAAAATGAGCGTGATGCCGAGGATGGTGAGAAAATTGCCGAGGATCACGCCCTGCTGACCCTGCGTCGGGTCGACCGCGGTGACGAAGCCCAGGCCGAGCTGCTGGGCGATGATCGAGCCGGCCACCTGCAGCGCCGAGATGGTCAGGCGCGCCGCCAGGCCGAGCACGAGGCCGACGAACAGCTCCTGGCCGAGCAGCATCAGCATCGGCGTGAACGACCTCAGATCGATCGTGAAGGCCGACCGGTGCAGCGGGAACAGCACCAGCGTGAGCATCAGCGCGACCGTGAGGCGCACGCGCTGCGGGATATTCACCTCGCCCAGGCCGGGCAGCAGCATCACCATGGTGCCGATGCGGGCGAACATCAGCATGAAGGTGGCGGCGACTGCCGGAAGGAATGAGACGTCGATCCGCATGCGCCGGCGTCAGCCTCCGGCGATGCGGGCGGCAAGGCGCGCCATGTGGCTCTGCAGGAGATCGCCCATGAACGGCAGCGCGATCAGCATGGCGATGAAGATGGCGAGAATTTTCGGGACGAAGACGAGCGTCATTTCCTGGATCTGGGTGAGCGCCTGAAACAGCGAGATGGCGACGCCGACCGCCAGCCCGACCAGCATCAGCGGCGCCGAGACCAGCACCAGCGTCATGATGGAGTCGCGGGCCACGTCGATCACTTCCGGTCCGGTCATGCACGTCCCCTTCCCTATGCACACTTGAGAAAAATCAGATCGGCATCCGCATGATTTCTTCGTAGGCCGCGATCACCTTGTCGCGCACCGAGACCAGCGCCTCGACGGCGACCTCCGTCTCGGCCACTGCCGACACGACGTCGACCATGTTGGCGCTGCCCGAGGCCGCCGCCCTGACCTGGTTGTCGGAGGCGCGGCCGGCCTCCATCACGGAGCCGAGCGCGTTCTTGAGCATCGCGCCAAAACTGCCGTCGTCGCCCTCGGCGCCCGGGCTCTTGCCCGGGCCGCCGGCCGCGTTGGTCATGCGGGCGAGCGACGCATAGGCATTGGCGGCAGTGCTTGCGGTTGGCATTCAGATCCTCCTCCTGGGCTTGCGCCGACGGTCAGCAATGCTCAGGCACGCAGGATGTCGAGCGTGCGCTGGATCATGCGCCGGGTCGCACCGATGACGTTGAGATTGGCCTCGTAGGAGCGCTGGGCCTCGCGCATGTCGGTCATCTCGACCAGCGAATTGACGTTGGGATATTTGACGTAGCCGTTGGTGTCGGCGGCTGGGTGGCCGGGTTCGTACTTGATGCGGAAGTCGGACGGATCGTTGCGGATCCTGCCCATGCTGACGGTCTTGGCCTCGAGCGCGCGGTCCATCTCGGCGCGGAACGTCGGGATGCGGCGCCGGTAGGGATCGGCGCCCGGGCGCTG
>Ga0126380_10000157_pt1 | contig 18289 bp, 17 predicted proteins | sample PanSoiMetPlot_26_FD_92544 | JGI IMG/M metagenome (GOLD analysis project Ga0126380, IMG submission 92544) | Tropical forest soil microbial communities from Panama - MetaG Plot_26 | ecosystem: Environmental > Terrestrial > Soil > Tropical forest > Bulk soil | place: Panama | collected 2016-02-17
GGCGCGCGCGCTCGCCATTGACCCCAAGGTGCTGCTGCTCGACGAGCCGTTCGGCGCGCTCGACGCCAAGGTGCGGGTGGAGCTGCGCCGCTCGCTGCGCGACATCCACGACGCCACCGGCCTGACCACCGTGTTCGTCACCCACGACCAGGAGGAGGCGCTCGACCTCGCTGACCGCGTTGCCGTGATGAACCGCGGCTGCATCGAGCAGATCGGCACGCCGACGCAGATCTACGAGGAGCCGCGGACGCCGTTCGTGTTCGATTTCCTCGGCCGCACCAACTCGTTCGACTGCACCATAGAGAACGGCCACGTGCGGCTCGGCGACAAGGTCCTGGTCGTGGACTCGGGCACGCCGGACGGGCCGGCGGTCGCCTTCGTGCGCCCGCACGACATCGTGCTGTCGCGCCCCGGCGCCGCGGCGCACAGCGAGGATGCGCGGCTGCCCAACACCGCCGTGGTGCGCTTCATTTCAGCGCTCGGGCAGCGCGCAGCCGTCGAGCTCCTGTACGAGCGCAAGCTCATCGAGGCGGAAACCAGCCGCGAGAAGCTTTCCGAGCTCGGCCTGCATGTGGGCGACCGCTGCGGCATCAGCCTGCGGCTGCCGCGCATCTACGAGAAGGCCGACGCCGAACGCCACGGCGGCCCCGAAGGCGCGCGCGGGCTGCGCCTGCGCGTGCGACGACGGCGGGCGGCTTAGCGCTTCTTTCCATTGTCCGGAAGCTTGTCCCTGCCGGATGGCGGCTGTCCGTCCCCAGGCCGCCAATGGGTGATTGCGCGTATGGACGTCTGTCGACGCATCACCCTTTAATGTGATCCGGGCGCTATGCTCTCGCCTGATCGAATCAGTTATGAGGCCAGCATGGGCAAATCGACACGAAAGCCGATTCTAGCGGCTGGCGGCATTGTCATTCGCGACGGCTCCAAGCCGCGGGTGGCGATCGTCCAGCGCCGCCGGGACGGCGCGTGGGTGTTGCCGAAGGGCAAGCTCAAGCCGGATGAACGGCCGATCGCGGCCGCCAAGCGCGAGGCGTCGGAGGAAACCGGATACGAGGTGCGCGTGCACGAGTTTCTCGGCGTGATCTCCTATTTCGGCAGCGGCGGACCAAAGATCGTTCATTTCTGGCGCATGCGGGCGATCCGTGGTCCGATTTACAAACTGACGGTCGAGATCAAATCAGTGGAATGGCTGCCCCTGTCCACCGCTATTGACCGGCTGACCCTGTCGCACGAGCGGTTCTTCCTGCGCAATGTCGGCCGCTATGCGATGAGAAGGGCGCGGGAAGGAACCCACGTCACACGGCCAGCGCGGGGACAGAAAGCAACTCAGCCGCTCGTCAGCCAAGGTTCGCCGGCCAACCCGCTTGATGAGGCGCCCCGGCGCGGCAAGCAGCACAGCCGGTGGAACATTCTCACACGGTTCAGCGACCGCTGGCAGACAACAATCGGCCGCACGGGCTAATTTAGGCGACCGCTGCGGCATCAGCCTGCGGCTGCCGCGCATCTACGAGAAAGCCGACGCCGACCGCCACGGCGGCTCGGAAGGCGCGCGCGGGCTGCGCCTGCGCGTGCGCCGACGGCGGCGGGCGGCTTACGGGTTATCCGTTCCATTGCCCCGAAGTTTGGGGAGGGCGATGGGAAGCGAGCCCACGACATACAGCTACCATTGCGGAAGCGGAAGATCGGTGGCTTCGTCCGCGAGCCGTCGAAGGAGCTCACGCGCGAACTGCGAAAGCGAATCGTCGCGCGCGCCCATGACCACGATGCGATCGCCGCGACGGGCCAATCTGACCAGGGTGTCGCCGCAGGCCCTGCGGTCTGGAAAAGCAAAGGCCTTTCGGCCACGCCGTTCGATGTCGCGGACAATCTCGCCGCTGCCGACGCTGCGATCGACCGTGCCGCCGAAATATACGGGCTCGGGCATGACCAGAACGTCCTCTTCATGCAATCCGCCTGCAAAGCAGTCCACGAAGGCGTCCCTCATCAAGCGAATCGGGCCGTAGCCGTGGGGCTGAAACATCAGCAGCAGACGGCCAGGAAATGCATGCATGGTTTCGAGCGTGGCCGATATCTTGTGCGGGTTGTGGGCAAAGTCGTCGATCACGGTTATTTCGTTTGTGGTGCCCACGACCTCCAGTCGCCGACGGATGCCGCTGAACTCGCCCAGATGAGCCGCGGCCTCTGCGAGGGCCACGCCGCACGCCTTCGCGGCACTCAGAGCGGCGAGAGCGTTGGCCATATTGTGCAGCCCTGGAACTTTCAGGTCCACATCGACGGCTTCACCGATATCGCGCGCCTTCACTTGGAACGCGATTCCGGCCTGCGACCGGACCGGCGGAGACGCGAGGAGATCGGCTTGCGCAGCACCCAGACTGTAGGTCACCGCTTGCCCCGGCTTCAAATCGACCGAGAGCGCTGCGGTTTCCACGTTGTCGAGATTCAGCACCACCGTCTGCGCCTTGGCGATGAAACCGCGGAAAAGGGTGCGCAGCTCGTCCAGCGATTTATGATCCAGCGAGATATTGTTCAGTACCGCGACGCGGGGCTCGAACAACGCAATCGAGCCATCGCTCTCGTCCACTTCACTGACGAAGGCCTCGCCCTCGCCGATCCTGGCGCTGGCAAAAGGCGAGCCCACGCCGATGAAGTTCTTCATATCCGCGCCGTTCATGATCGTTGGGCTCTTTCCAGCGCGGTGCAGAATCCACCCGATCATGCCGACCGTGGTGGACTTACCGCTCGTACCGGCAACACCGACGCTCAAGGCGGAACAGTTGAAGAGTTCGGCGAGAAGCCTTGCGCGGGTGAGGACGGTGGCACCGATTCGATGCGCGGCTTGCACGTCGGGGACCGTCTCCTCAACAGCGGTGGAGGTGACCACGATTTGATCGGCCCGGCGAACGCCACTGCCATCCTGCGGATGGAGCAGCACGCCACGTGCACGCAGAAAATCGAATCGTTCGGTATTGCGTCCCTGGTCGAGCGCGCGGTCAGAACCTTCAACCCGTCCACCCCTGGCTAGGATGATCAAAGCGAGGGGGGTCATGCCACTACCGCCGACGCCGCAAAAAAAGTAATCTCCAGGTTGGGACATCGGCGAAATCTACAAGCGTTGCCGATCACGTGCAATGCGGGCGGGGCGCTTGGATGAGCAAGGAGAAGTGCAGGATCGGCGTCGTCGCGCCGGCTTCGCGTATGTCTCCCGAAGTCGCCGAGAGAGTGCAGACGTTGGCCGGATCGCTGTACCCGGACAGGACGCCCGAGATCTTCTTCCATCCCCAGTGCTTCGCCACGCATGGACATTTCGCGGGCGATGACGAATTGCGCGCGCAGTCCTTCCTCGTCATCGCCAACGATGAAAGCTACGACGCAGTGTGGTTCGCGCGCGGTGGCTACGGCTCCTGCCGCATGGTGGACGCAGCCATGTGCAGGTTGACGGAGCCGTCCAGACGAAAAGCCTACGTGGGCTACAGTGATGCCGGCGTCCTGCTTGCCGCCTTATACCGGGTCGGGTTCGATTCCGTGGCGCACGGTCCGGTTGCGCAGGATATCCTCCGAGACGATGGGGACGCAGCGGTCGGGCGGGCGCTCGCCTGGATCATCGATCGAGCGACAGAGGCGTTGGAGCCGACCGTCAGCAGTGCGAAAAAGACAGCAGCATTCAACATGACGGTCCTTTGCCAGTTGCTTGGCACGCCGCTGCAACCCGACCTCGACGGACATGTGCTCATGTTGGAGGAGGTGGGGGAAGCAATGTACAGGATTGATCGGTCGCTGTTTCACATCACCAGCAACGCTGCAATCAGGAAGGTGTCGGGTATCATGCTTGGCCGTTGCAGGGACATTACGCCGAACGAACCCGATTTCGGAATGAACGAAGAGGAGGTCGCCCGTTACTGGTGCCGGAGGTCCGGAATTCCATGGTTGGGACGCGCCGACATCGGACATGACACCAACAACAAGATCGTGCCCTTCGGGACCAGCGTATGACGGAACCCAGCTGGGGAACGCCCGGAGAGACCTGCAATGCGCACCATCCTAACCGACTTGGTTGTGGACAATCCTGATCCTTGAACCTCAACCCGGCCAAGTCGAGTTCACCTGTCCCTGGTGCGCAGAATATGTCGGCGATGGGCGAAACTGCGGCTTCAGTGCCTACGATCAATGCCCTGCAAAGATTGGTGGCAATGGCGGGTACTGCATCGAGAATCCGATGTATCGGCCGACCGCAGACGCACGCGGGGAGAGGTGGAGTTTGCGGCACGGCGTGCGCGCTCTCCGGCGATCAAGTCAATTCATCCCGCGCCTGCCGGGCTGATATGCTGGCGCGGCAGGAGGACCGGGATGGCCAAAGTCAGGGTCGGGCTCGTCGGCTGCGGCTTTGCCGCCGAACTTCACATGCACGCCTACGGCCGCGTCTACGGCGTGGACGCAGAGGTGGTGGCGGTCGCGGCCCGCGGCGACCATGCGGCCGCCTTTGCCGCAAAACATCGCATCGGCAGGACCTACCGCGATTTTGCCGCGCTGATTGCCGACCGCGAGATCGACGTGGTCGACATCTGCACGCCGCCGGCGCTGCATGCCGGCATGATCGTCGCCGCCATGCAGGCCGGAAAGCACGTCATCTGCGAGAAGCCGTTCACCGGATATTTCGGCCGCGACACCGACCCGACGCCGATCGGCCGCCACGTGGCCAAATCGCTCATGTACGAGCGCGTGATGGAGGAGATGGACAAGACCTGCGCCGCCATCCGGACGAGCGGAAGACTCTTCATGTATGCGGAAGACTGGATCTACGCGCCGGCGGTGGCGAAGACCGTGCAGATCATCGAAGCCACCAGGGACAAGATTCTGTTCATGAAGGCGGAGGAGAGCCACAGCGGCTCGCACGCCGCGCATGCGGCGCAGTGGGCCACGACCGGCGGCGGCTCGCTCATCCGCATGGGATGCCATCCGCTCTCCGCCGTGCTCTATCTCAAGCAGGTGGAGGCACGCGCGCGCGGCGAGGGCATCACGGTCGCCAGCGTGACCGCCGACGTCGGCAATGTGGCGGCTTGCCTGCCGCCGGACCAGCGCCCGTTCATCACGGCCAATCCGGTCGACGTCGAGGACTGGGGCGTGCTGACGCTCACCTTCTCGGACGGCACCAAGGCGACGGTGTTCTCGGGCGACATGATCCTGGGCGGCGTGCGCAATGTCGTAGAGACTTATACGGGCGGCGGAGCGCTCTACGCCAACATCACGCCCAACAATCACATGACGAGCTATCTCACCGACGAGGCGAGGCTGGCCGGCGTCTATATCACCGAGAAGGTCGACCGGAAGACCGGGTGGCAGTTCATCTGCCTGGAAGAGGAATGGACGCGCGGCTATCTGCAGGAGATCCAGGATTTCATGGAATGCGTGGCGACTGGGCGGACGCCGCGCGCCGACCTCGCGCTCGCCTACGAAACAACGAAGATGAACTACGCCGGCTACTGGTCGGCCGAGGCGGGACGCAGGATTGCGTTGTGAGGGATAAGGACGTCCTCTCCACCTCGTCATGGCCCGCCCCGGATCAAGTCCGGCAAGCTTGTCGCGGGCCAGCTCGCTCAGGACGCAAGGCCTTGCCAGCCCAAGCGGGATCACCGGGAGTCGGTGCTTCGCGGCCGCCCGGTAATGACAACCGATAGGCGTTGACGCCACTACTCCGCCGGCGCCGCGTCAGGGCGCTTGCGGGGGCGCGGCGTCTCCAGCCAGCCCAGGATGCCGCGCGGCATGAAGATGACGAACAGGACCAGGAGCACGCCATAGATGGCGTTAGCGGCGCCGACGAAGTTGGCGCCGAACCACACGCGCAGGCCTTCGGTCAGCGAGATCGTCAGCAGCGAGCCCACGGTCGGGCCGAGCATCGCATACATGCCGCCGGCGATGGCCGCGAACACGATCTGCAGCGACACCGCGATGCCGGACACGGTCTCGGGATTGAGATACATCAGGTATTGTCCGAACAGCGCTCCCCCGAGCGCCGTGAGGGCGGCGCTGATGATCGTGACACGCAGCTTCTCGCGCGTGACGTCGATGCCGATCGCGGCGGCCGCCTCCTCGTCGTCGGAGATGGCCTCCAGCGCCTCGCGGCCGATGCCGCGGTCGATCCAGCGCCAGACCGCGAGGCCAAGCAGCCAGGCCAGGAGCGCGATGGCGTAGAAATAGATCTTGTCGGGAAACTGCAGCGCGTACCATGAGTGGCCGATGCTGCGCGGCGTCATGCCGAGCGAGCCGCCGGTGATGTCACGCGCCGCCACGATCGAAAGCAGCACCACCTGGCCCAGCGCAAGCGTGACCAGCGCGAAATAGTGGCCGACGACCTTGAGGCGGAAGCACGGATAGCCGATGACCAGGCCGAGCAGCGCCGACAGCACGATGCCGAACGGGATGCCGAGCCATGGCGTCACGGCGAAGTAGTTCCACAGGAGCGCCGGCACGTACGCGCCGATCCCCATGAAGGCGCCGTGGCCGAGCGACACCAGGCCGAACCGGCCCATCATCGACCACGCCGTGTAGATGAATCCCCACAGCAGGATCTGGATGAGAAGATGCAGGAAGTAGGCAGGCGTAACCACCGGCAGCGCCGCGAGAACCACAAGCCCGGCAATCGCCGCCATGCCGCGTGCGTTCATCGGCCGAGAATTCCTTGCGGGCGAATGAACATCAGGACGATGAACAGCGTGAAAGCGAGCACGTAGGAGAGCTCGGTGGAAAAATAGTAGCCGCCGATGGCGATGATCTGGCTGATCACGAAGGCGGCAATGAAGCCGCCGATCATGTTGCCGAGCCGCCCAGCACGCAGATCATGAAGATGAGCGGCCCGAACGTATTGCCGATGAACGGATGCACGTCATATTGCAGCGCCAGCAGGCAGGCGCCAAGGCCGGCAAGCGCGCCGCCGATCGCCGAGGTCACCAGATAGATGCGGCGCTGATCGACGCCCATGAGGCCGACGATCTCGCGGTCCTGGGCGATCGCCCGGATGGCGGTGCCCACATAAGTGCGCCTGAGGAACCAGTAGAGCACGACCGCGCCTGCGAGCGCTACCGCGAAGGCGAGGAGACGCGCGTAGCTGATATAGAGACCGCCGATCTCGATGATCGGCAGCCGCAAGCCGATATTGCGGAAGTCGGTGGAGAAGATCAGCGTCGCGAAGCTTTGCAGGAAATAGAGGAGGCCGCCGGTGGCGAGCAGCTGATTGATCGGCGCCGAGCTCAGGATGGGCGCGATGATCAGGAGGTGCACCAGGGCCCCGAGCGCCGCCACTTCGAGGATCGCAGCCGCAAAGGCGATCGGCAGCGGCCAGCCGAACTGGGCAAAGAGCCAATAGACCGTATACATGCCGCACATGACGAGGTCGGCATAAGCGATCCACACCACGTCGATAACGCCGAAGATGAGGTTGAGGCCGAGCGCGAGCAGCGCCAGCACGCCGGCGAGCAGCAGGCCGTTGATCGCGGCTTCGAGCAGATAGGGATCCATGCCGCTATAGTCCCAGATAGGCTTGGCGGATGAAATCGTTGTTCTTCAATTCGCCGGCCGTGCCGGCGAGCCGGATGCGCCCGACCTCGAGCAGATAAGCGCGGTCCACGACCTCGAGCACCTCGTGGATGTTCTGCTCGACGATGAGTACCGTAAGGCCTTCGGCGCGGATGCGGCGCACCAGATCGAACACCTGCTGCACCACCAGCGGAGCGAGGCCGGCGGATGGCTCGTCCATCAACAGGAGCTTTGGGCGCGACATCAGCGCGCGCCCAATCGCGCACATCTGCTGCTCGCCACCCGACAGCGTGCCGGCTGGCTGCTGCCGGCGCTCGCGCAGGCGTGGAAACAGGTCGTAGACCCAGGCAAGCTGCTCGGCAAAGTGGCGGCGCGCCGGCGGGATGAAGGCGCCGATGCGCAAATTGTCTTCTACCGTGAGTTTCGGGAACAGTCGGCGGTTTTCCGGCACGTGCGCGATCCCGCGCTCGACGATCCGGTGCGCGGAAAGGCCGACGGTCGTTTCACCGCCGAACGTCATGCTGCCGGAGAGCGGCGGCACGAGGCCCGAGATCACCCGCATCAACGTGGTCTTGCCGGCGCCGTTGGGGCCGATCACGCCCACCGTCTCGCCGGGTGCAACCTCGAGCGAGACGCCGAACAGCGCGCGGAATGAGCCATAGCCGGCGGAGACATCGACGAGCGACAACATGTCAGTTGCGCCCGCCGCGCGCGGCCGCGCCATGCGCATGCGCGCCAAGGTACACTTCCGTCACGCGTGGGTCGCGCGCGGCCTCGGCGGGCACGCCTTCGAAGATTTTTTCGCCGTGGTCCAGGACGATCACGCGGTCGACGACCCGCATCAGCACGCCCATGATGTGCTCGACCCAGATGATCGTGATACCCATCTGGCCGCGGATGCGTGCGAGCAGGTCGGCGGCGCGCTCCATCTCGGCGGCATCGAGACCGCCGAGGCTTTCATCGGCCAGCAGCAGCTTGGGCCGCGTGGCGAGCGCGCGCGCCAGTTCGAGCTTCTTCAGCGCGGCGGCGCCAAGCCCGGCCGTGGTCGCGGCGCTGTTCGGCAGGCCGACCAGGGCGAGCGCTTCCTCGGCGCGCCGGCACGCCTCGCTGCGATCGATGTTGTGTGCGGCGGCGCCCCCGGTTTCGCCGTAGTAGGCCGCAAGCGTCACGTTGTCGACGAGCGACAGTTTTCGGAACGGCCGCGGAATCTGGAACGTCCGCGCGATGCCGCGATGGCAGACCCGGTGCGCCGCGAGACCGGTAATGTCGGCTCCCCGGAAGCGGATCGCGCCGGCGGTCGGCCTCAAATTGCCGGCGATCAGGTTGAAGATCGTGCTCTTGCCCGACCCGTTCGGCCCGATGAGGCCGAGAATCTCGCCTTCCCGCACATCGAAGGACACCCGGTTGACCGCCAGGAACCCTCCGAAGCGCTTGCTGAGCTCGGTGACTGCCAGCATGGGTGCTGGATGTGCGCGTCAGCGCATGGCGTAGGTCGAGCCTGCCGGCAACGGCAGCACCGGCTCTTGGGTCTTGATGTTGCCCGGCCAGACCACGGCAATGTGCTCGCCGGCATTCTGCATCACGACCGGGGTCGAGCGCTCGTTCTGGCCGGCGAGCGGATGCCCCGGCGGATAGAATTTGACGCCGTAGCCCTGGATGGTGCCGCCGGGCGCGATGTCGACGTCGAGGGCGGCCTTGCGCACGGCTTCGGCATCGAAGCCGCCGTATTTCTCCTTCGCCAGCGGCAGCACGTTGTTCAGCAGGATCCAGGTCTGGTTGAAGCCCATGGAGCAGTGCGGCGGGACATCGGTAGCGCCCGTCTTGGCCTTGTAGCGGTCAACCATGATCTTGATCAGGTCGCCGAGCCCGGGTGCCAACGACTTGGGATCGAGCAGCTGCGCCGGCACGGGGTCGATATTGCAGAAATTGTCGATGTCCTTGCCGAAGGTCGCGCGCAGCTTGTCGAGCTGGCTGTAGCCGGCGCCGTTGCCCACCAGCATCTTGAAGCGCAGGCCGCCCTCGCGCGCCTGGCGCAGGAACAATGTGATATCGGGATTGTAACCGACGTGGGAAATGACTTCGGCGCCGGCCCGCTTGAGTTTCGTCACCAGCGACGACAGATCGGGCGCCGCCGCCGAGTAACCTTCGCGCAGCACCACCTGCAGGCCGCGCTCCCTGGAGAACTGGTCGGTCGCCTGGCCGACGCCGACGCCATACGGACCGTCCTCGTGAATGACCGCGACCTTCACGTCCTTGGGCTCAGCGCCGAGCCTCGCCTTGGCGTTCTCGCTGAGGAAGCTCGCGAAGGCCTGGCCGTACTGGTCGGAATGGATCTGCGCGCGGAACACGTATTGGCGGTTCTGGTCCTTCAGCACCGAGGTCGCAACCGCGGTGGTGATCCAAAGAATCTTCTTCTGCGCCTCGACCTTGGCGGCGAGCGGCACCGCATGCGCGCTCGCATAGACGCCGAGCACGATCTCGACCTTCTCCTGGTTGATCAGCCGCTCGACCTCGTTGATGGCGGCATCCGCCTTGCTCTGCGAGTCGGCACTGATCGGCTGCACCTTGTATTTGCCGCCGGCGCCGCCGCGCTCGTTGATGAGGTCGATGGCGATCTGGGCGCCGATCGAACTCGCAACCGAGCCGGCCGCGGCAAACGGCCCGGACAGATCGTAGATCAGGCCGATCCGGATCGGCGGCTCCTGGGCGCGGACCAGCCCGGCGCCGAGGCTCACGCCCGCGACGGTAGCGGCCGCGTTCTTCAGCAGCGTTCTGCGCGACGTGGTCACTGTCATCGTTTCCTCCCGGGCCTTTCGTTGGGCTAGCGCCGTTTCGAGACCAGTATTTGGACAACGTCTCGGCAAGTCAACGCGGGACGGGAGCAGGAGCTCGCGTGTGACCAGACCGGCTTCTGGGAAAGCCGGACGGCGCAGCACCGGTTCGATTCTGCGGATGTTGGAGCGGGCGATGGGAAGCGAACCCACGACATACAGCTTGGGAAGCTAGAGATCCGTGGTGGCGAAATCGAAGAAGCGTTGAACGCCGCATTTCAGCGTGCTTTGAAACGCGGCGCGCGTGGCGCCGACGCGGAAACGGCCCCGGGGCGGCCAGTGGAAGCCTGAAAGCTCACCGTTTCACGCCGCATGCGAGGCGGCACCGGACGATTGTCTGTCCCGGGCTGTCGCGACATGACGCCGCGCCTTCTGCGCACTTGATTCATCGCAAAGCGCCGCGTGCTCGTGCGTGCTCTTTCGGCAGTGTGTCGTCTGACTGATGGTCGATCACAGGAGAGATGTTATGCGCAAACCAGTATGGCTCGTCGTCTTGCCGTGTCTCATGTCCCAGCCGGCCGTCGCCGGCCATGAGCGCGACCAAGTCGTCGGCATCTGGAAGCTCGTGTCGTACGTCGTCGAGATCCAATCAACCGGCCAAATCGAGCCGGTCATGGGCGAGTTCCCGACCGGATATGTCAACTTCGCGCCCGAAGGGCGCGTATGGTTCATGCTCACAGGAGAGGGGCGCAAGCCGGCGAAAACGGCCGAAGAGCGCGCCGAGCTCTTGAACACGTTGGTGGCCTACACGGGCACATACCGCGTCGAAGGTGACAAGTGGATCACCAAGGTCGATGTAGCCTGGAACCCGGAATGGGTCGGCAGCGAGCAGACCCGGTCATTCAAGATCGAAGGCAATCGTCTGCAGGTGCTCACCCCGTGGCGCATCATGCCCAATTGGCCCGATCGTGGTATGCAGCGCAGCATCGTCACGTTCGAACGCGTGACGTCGGACGCCGACGCTCCGACCAGGTAGCATCAAAGCGCGCGGACAGCCGGTGGGTGGCAGCCCGCGCGGGTAATGGCACGTCCGCCCGGCTCCTGAATTTCTCCGACTCCTGGCTCGGCTCAAGATCGGCCGCGCGAATGTCGGGCGCACGGCCGCCACCCGGCGATCATCCGGCAGATCAATGAGGCTAAGAGGCCAACGCAGCGTGCAAAACGAGCCACAAAACCGCTTACGACCGTCGCTGCTAAGTATTGGAGCGGGCGATGGGAATCGAACCCACGACATACAGCTTGGGAAGCTGTCGTTCTACCACTGAACTACGCCCGCGGCCGGGAAAGCATAGCGAAAGCGGTGGCGTGGCGGCAAGGCTGATCGCATGAGTCCGAAGATCCTCGAGCCGCCATTCGCACCGACGATTCGCCATCGACCCCAGGCGATCCTCGCCGCGCTCAAATCATTTACGTAGCCCTCGTTGCTTGCAGGAGAACAGCGTGAGCCCAAGATGTTGCGATGCGCTCAAGGCCCTGCCTTGAGGAAGGCCGGCACATGGTGCTGCACCCACGGGCTGTTTACTCGAATGAGCAAAGCCGCCGAGGCGCACATATCAATGAAGAAATGCACGAATATGTTCATTCCATAGCTTCTCAGGCCGCTCTCTCGCGTAAACGGTTGCCAAAATAGCGTCGCTTCTTTCATATCCTGGAGTGCTCCTTTCAATGCCGTCTCGTATTCATCCTGATTGTCCTGGCCGGTTTGATTGCTCTGCAAGACAACATCCATGATGACGTTCAACTTATTCAGCTCGGCAACGCAGCACAAAACCCAGGTGCCCAAATTGAAGGCCCAGACACCGAAAAGCACTGCCAAACCGAGTCCCAGTGACGGCGGAGCGCCCGAACCATAGTTTGCGGTGGCAAACTGCACGACCGTGTAAACGCCCCACAGCTATAGTATTGAGTCTGCTTGCTGATGGTCAGGTCCAAAATTTTGGACGGTTCTATGGTCGACACCAGTGTCGCCTTGCGGCCAGATGCAATGGTGGACTCGCTCTGCGTCTCGACATGCATATCGGCACTCCTCTGATAACGAGCGCACAGCGACCGCGCGAAAGTCCGCATGATAATTTTCCCCCACCTGTGAGCCACTTCACTCCCACGGTCCCGTCCGGTGCATAGGCTAAAGCCTTCGGGGCTGGGCCTTTGCACAAGGGTTCCCGGGCCTAGCCACATGATCGCCAGGGGTTGATCATGGCCGCCAAGTACCTGGTCCAGCTGACCACAGCCAACAAGGGCCTGCTGCGCAGCCTGCCGGCGCGCGGCTACGACGTATTCGCCTCGACGACACGGCAGGCCAACGGCAACAGGTTTTCCCTACGCGGTTTTCTCACCAGGGCGCAGATCGACGCCCTTCTGCCGCAGCGGATCGAGATCGACGTGCGCGGCCGCGCAGAAGCGCGCCTGCATGGCCACAAACACGTAGCGACCACGCACTTGGCCGACAACATGGCGAACGGCTACCTGGCGGTCGCGCAGATCGAGGCGGCGATCGCCCACACGGCAAAGAAGTATCGCGACATCGCCAGCGGGTTCACCCTGCCCCACCGCACGCATGAACGCCGGTCGTGTCACGGCTTGCGCATCGGGCGCAACCGCGGGCGCGGCACGAAGCCCGCCATCCTGTTCGTCGGCGGGCAGCACGCGCGCGAGCTGGTTCCCCCCGACGCGCTGGTGTTCCTGGCGCGCAGCCTGTGCCGCTCCTATCGCGAGGGCACCGATCTCGTGCTCGGCCAGAAACGCTACGACGCCGAGACGATCAGGGCCGTCGTCGACAACGTCGATCTCCACCTCTTTCCGCTGGCCAATCCCGACGGCCGCGCGCTGGTAATGAAAAAACGCGGTGGCGATCCCGACTGGCGCAAGAACCTCAGCCCCAACAACGGAAACGGCGACAAGGGCGTCGACCTCAACCGTAACTACGATTTCCTGTGGGACAGCGGCCTGGGCACCAGCTCGCTGTATGCCAACGAGACCTACAAGGGACCCGAACCGCTTTCCGAACCGGAGGCGCAGAACGTGGTGCATCTACTCAAGACCATCAAGCACCTGGTCTGCCTGGTCGACATCCATTCCTTCGGCGAGCTGGTGATGCACCCGTGGGGACACGACGAGAACCAATCCAAGTTCCCGGCCTTCAACTTCCGCGAGGAGGAGTTCGACAGTTACCGCGGCAAGAAGGACGACGCCTACAAGGAATTCATGCCCCATGCCGACCAGCACATCTACGCAGCCATCGGAAGCCGCATCCGCGATGGCATCGCGGCGGTGCGCGGCCGCCGATACACGCTGCAGCAGGGCATCGACCTTTACGCGACCACGGGCGGCCTCAGGGATTATGCCTATGCACGCCACCTCGCTGATGCGCGAGACAAGAAGATCTTCGCCTTCACCATCGAGGTGGGTCCGGAAGACGCGCGCGACGACGGCTTTCAACCGCCGTTCGCGGATGCCAAGGAGATCATCACCGAGGTGGCGGCCGGATTGCTGGAATGCTGCCTGGCGGTGATCAAGCTGCGGGCCGCACGCAAGCTGTGACGCACGGGGCAAGACGTGCGTCCGCCCTGTGAGGACGCCCGGTTCGCGCCGCACCTACACCCTGGCGTAACCTTTTTCCTTCAGCTCGGCCGCCGTGAAGGGACGCCGCTTGGCCGCCGAGAACCGGTGCGCCCGGCGATCATGCGGCGGTTTGGTTTCGAACTTGCACAACGGACATACCTTGGCTCGGAGCTTGCGCCCTCCTCGCCCCGACTTTGCCGGCCGGCCGCGTGCAACGCCATCGACCAAACGATATCCAAATCCCAACGCATTTAGCTCGGAGATGGCATGTTCGGCACGAGTAAGTGCCTCCCTCTTGGCCGTGTCCAACAGCTTGGCGCGTTCCTTGTCCAACTCCTTGATACGATTGATCGGGGTTTCGGCCACGTAATCCTCCTGTCATAATTGATGAGGTACTCCAAGCATAGCGCTGCATAAAAGGAAAGACTTGTGAGACATGAGGTGTATTAATCACGATTGTGTATTCTGGTTGCCACACACGAATAGGGAGTAGCCGTAAGTTGCTTCAGCCCTTGGTATGCCAGGGCTTGCAGCAGGGCAAGATAATCTTCGGATACCACAACAACAGGCAGGGCAAATCGGAGGTACAGGTATCACGCGGGTTATGACTTCGCGATCCTGGCCGTTACCCGCGAGTAATATGTCTGCAAGCAGACATTAAGGCGCGCAGCCCGATCGATCTGGCACAAGACCTGCAACAGTAGCCCGACCGATCGATCGATCCAGTGTGCAATGGGCCTGCCTGCGCCCAAAACCTGTTCCGGATGATTCCGTCGCAAGCCCATGGCGGCCCATGTTCCCGTAACGTTCGGGAGACGCTATCTATCTCGGGCGGCGCCAAGCCGCGACCAGGATGTTGGCATGCTGACCACCGACGAACTCGAGCGCTACGCCCGCCACATCGTGCTGCGCGAGGTCGGCGGGCCCGGGCAGCAGGCGCTCAAGCGCGCCCGCGTGCTCGTCGTCGGCGCCGGCGGACTGGGCGCGCCGGTGCTGCTCTATCTGGCGGCGGCAGGCATCGGTACCCTGGGCGTCATCGACGACGACAAGGTTTCGTTGTCCAACCTGCAGCGCCAGGTCATCCACCGCACCGAGGACGTCGGACAGCCGAAGGTGGAGAGTGCGGCGCGGGCGCTGAACCATCTCAATCCGCATGTGGCGGTGGAGACCCATCCGCTGCGGCTGACGGCGGACAACGCGCTCGCGCTGGTGCGCGGCTACGACCTCGTCGCTGACGGGTCCGACAATTTTTCCACGCGCTACCTCGTGTCCGACGCCTGCTTCCTGGCCCAGCGGCCGCTGGTGACGGCGGCGGTGGCCAGCTTCGATGGCACGCTCACCACGATCCGGGCGCATGAACGCGGCCCGGATGGGCGGCCCAACCCGACCTATCGCTGCATCTTTCCCGAGCCGCCGCCGGAAGGCTCGGTTCCGGCCTGCTCCGAGGCCGGCATCCTCGGCGCGCTGACCGGCGTGCTCGGCTCGCTGATGGCGCTCGAAGTCATCCGCGAGATCGTCGGCTTCGGCGACGGCCTGGTGGGAAAGCTCCTCATGGTCGACGCCCGCTCCATGCGGTTCGAGACCCTGAGCTACGGCTGGGATGCAAAGAATCCGCTCACCGGCGACAAACCGACGATCCGGGATCTGTCGGTGCACGCGGCGTAGCGTCCGCAGGCGGTGGCTCGTCCGATCCGTGCCGTCGTGACGCAGGCCTTGTCGCGACCAATCACCCTACGACCACCGCGGCGGGCGTTTCTCGCTGAACGCCGCAAGGCCTTCGCGCGCCTCGTCCGACCCGGCGGCGGCGCGAAACGCGTCCTCCAGGTCGTCCAGCAGCTTCGGCGTGATCGCCACGCCGGCGAGCCGCCGGGTCATGGCCTTGGTGGCGGCGGCGGCCTTGGGCGCCGCCTGCATCACCTCGCTGAGCGCGGCGCGCAAGGCCTCGTCGCCCTTGCCGGCGTCGCACAGGACATGCACCAGCCCGATGCGCGCCGCCTCCTCGGCCGAAAAGCGCTCGCCGGTCAGCAGCAGGCGCCGCGCCTGACGGTAGCCGATCGCCCTGAGCACGAACGGGATCAGCGGGCCGGGCGCGAAGCCGAGCCTGATCTCCGGCATGGCAAAGAAGGCAGCCTGCTCGGCGATGACGAGGTCGCAGCATGCGGCCAGCGCCAGGCCGCCGCCGATGCAGGCGCCCTGCACCACCGCGATCGTGGGCTTCGGCAGCGTGTCGAGCCGCCAGCACACGTCGGGAACCGCCGGTCCGCCCTCCTCGCCTGCCTTCGCGTCGCCGTTCGCACCGATGTCGGCGCCGCAGCAGAAATGTCGGCCTTCGCCGCGCAGCACGAAGGCGCGCACAGCGGCATCGTCGGCGGCGCGGGCGAGCGCCTCGAACAGGCTGCGCAGCATGGCGGCGTCGTAGGCGTTGCCCCTGTCGGCGCGCGCGAACGCCGCCGTGACAACGCCGTGCTCGACCGTGACCGACAGGAACGGGCTCATCGCAGCGTTGCCCGGCCGTTGGTGAGGACGACCTCGTCGCGTGCCGGCACCCGGCAACGGAATGAGATGTCTTCGCCGTTGCGCCACAGCTCGGTACGGATCGTATCGCCGGGGAACACCGGCCGCGAGAACCGGGCCTCGATGCTGAAAAGCCTGGCCGGATCGTAGCCCGCTGCCAGGCGCAGCACCGCGTGCGCCGCAATGCCGAAGGTGGCGGCGCCGTGCAGGATCGGCCGGTCGTAGCCGGACGATTTTGCGCTCGCCGGGTCGATGTGCAGCGGGTTCTCGTCACCCATGAGGCGGAAGATCAGTGCCAGGTTGGGTGGCGTCGGCAGATCGCAGGTCGCGTCCGGCGGCGTGTCGGGTGTCGGGTGGGGCTCGGGCGCAGCCGTGACCTTGCCGCCGAAACCGCCGTGACCGCGCGCCACCGAAGCGCTTTCGATCGTGGCGACGGAGGTCCCGTCGGCCGCATGCAGCGTGCGCGCCGACTGGAGGATGGCGTGCTTGCCGGCGCCCTTGTCGATGACCTCGACGATGCGCGGATCGCTGGTGAGCCGATCGCGCACCGCGAGCGGCCGGTGCAGCGTCACCTTGAGGCTCGCCGCCACCACCATCCTGGCATCGATGCCGAAGGCCGGGTCGGTGAGCCGGCCCGGCCAGCCGAGCACGGTGGCGAAGGTGGGAAAGGCCTTCAGCTCGCGCTCGTGCACGAACTTGATCTGCTCGCCATCGAGCGGGTCCATGCCGATGCCGATGCCGAGCGCATAGAGGATGCAGCGGTTGTCGTCATAGTTCGCATCCAGCGGCCCCGGGCGATGGGCCAAGATGCGCTCGTAGTTCAGCGGCATGTCGCTGCTCTTGTCATGCGCGCGAGGCGCGAATCCATCGGATGTAAATCCAACCAGTCGGCGGATTGCCGGGTCAAGCCTGCCCCGGACCTGATCCGGAACCCGGCAATGACGACTTCCTTCAGTTCAGGGGGGACCATTCGATCGTGTAGGCGAGGGGGTAGGATGCCATGAGGGCGCGGATGCGCTGTTCCATATCGGCGCTGGCGCGTTCCTTCAAGGTCAGCACGGCGCGGGTGCCGGCCGTCTCGTCCGCAACCACGTCGACATCGACGCCGGCGCCGACCGCATCGGCGAGGGCGCCGCGCAGCGCCCGCCGCGCGGCGTCGCGCCGCAACTGCGGCTTGGCCGGCTTGCCGACGTCGGTGAGCGGCATGCGGTCGAGGATCACGATCTCCTTCGGCGCCGCGGCACGCTCCGGAATGGCGTCGAGGACGAAACGGCTCAGCTCGTCCGGCGTCGCGGTCGCGTCCTTGACGAGCTGCACATAGGCCATGGGCAGCTCGCCGGCGTAGGCGTCGGGCTTGCCCACGGCGGCCGCGAGCAGCACGTCGGGGTGCTGCTGCAGCGTCTCCTCGATGACCAGGGGATCGATGTTGTGGCCGCCGCGGATGATCACGTCCTTGGCGCGGCCGGTGATCCAGAGGAACCCGTCGGCGTCGATGCGGCCGAGGTCGCCGTTCTTGATCCAACCGTCGCGCGTGAACAGGCCCTCGTCATAGCGGGCGTCGAGATAGCCGGGCGTGACACTCGGGCCCTTGACCACCACCGTGCCGATCTCATCGACATCGCAGTCGCGAAGAATCTCGCCCGCCGCATCGAGCCTGACCGCCTTGACCCGCGTATAGGGAAGCCGCAGGCCGGCAGAGCCGTATCTCGGATCGCCGTCGCGCGGCGCCTGGCTGACGTTCTGGGTGAACTCGGTGGCGCCGTAGCTCATGAGCACGCGCACGCCGATCATGTCCTCGATGGCGCGGCCGACGCCGGCCGGCATGGCGGTCGATCCGGTCGTCATGTAGGGGCGCA
>Ga0126380_10000159_pt1 | contig 18209 bp, 18 predicted proteins | sample PanSoiMetPlot_26_FD_92544 | JGI IMG/M metagenome (GOLD analysis project Ga0126380, IMG submission 92544) | Tropical forest soil microbial communities from Panama - MetaG Plot_26 | ecosystem: Environmental > Terrestrial > Soil > Tropical forest > Bulk soil | place: Panama | collected 2016-02-17
AAGATCGAAGGCAATCTCATTGCGATCATCACCACGATCCTGAGTCTGGTCGTGCTTATGTTTTTCTTCATCACCGCGGTGAACGCCGCCGGTATACCGCTTTCCTGGAATGCGCCGCTGCCGGCGTTGAACCTGAGTTTGTTTCAGATTGTCCTGCTGATCGCGCTTCTGATCGGCGTTTTTTGGTTTTCGTCGCGCACGAAACGTTTTCTGTTCAATCGCTTTCTCGCACAAAGCGGACTCGATCGCTCATTGCAGTACGCGATCGCGCAAATCGTCAGCAACATCGTCCTGATCGTCGGCATCTTCATTGTTCTCGATAATGCCGGCATTCATCTCGGTGCGCTCGCCGTTTTCGCCGGCGCGGTCGGCGTCGGTGTCGGTTTCGGTCTGCAAAATATCGCGAGCAATTTCATCAGTGGGCTCGTTATTCTGGCCGAACGGCCAATCACAATCGGCGACCGTGTGGAAGTGGCCGGCATTGTCGGACAGGTCCAGCACATCCGCGCGCGCAGCACGGTCATTGTCACCAACGACAACATCACGATGATCGTTCCCAATTCAAAATTCATCGATTCGCCGGTGACGAACTGGACCTATGGCGATCCGCGCGTGCGTTTTCGAATTCCGGTCGGCGTCGCTTATGGCAGCGACATCGAGAAGGTCCGCAACGCGCTGGTCGCGGCCGGAAAGGAAAATCCGCACACGTTGAGCGATCCAGAGCCGAGCGTGTTTCTGGAAAAGTTCGGCGAAAGTTCGATTGAGTTCGAGCTCGTAGTCTGGAGTAGCGAAATGAGTTACCGGCCGCGGCGTTACCGGAGCGAAATAAACTTTGCGATCGAAAAGAAACTTCGTGAAGCGGGAATCGAGCTCGCCTTCCCGCAGCGCGATCTCCACATTCGCAGCGGCGTGCTCCAAGTTCAGAACGTCGAACGAAATGCGCGATGACGCTGTCGTTCCTTTCGCTCAGGGAACGGCCAGATTTCTAAAATTGTCAGACGTCCGAAATCTCGACGCCTGGAAGCGCGCGTTTCAGGACAAGTGCAAAGACCATCGCTATTACGAACTGATCGAGCGAACGGTGGCGAACGATTTTGAATATCGTTACGTCGTTCTCGAAGACAGCTCGGGAAATGTTCGCGCGATCCAGCCGCTCCTTTTTGTCCGGCAAAATTTGATCGAAGGCGTGCGCGGATTTTTCCGGTCGATTGTCGATCTTGTTCGAAAAACATTCCCGCGTTTTCTGACGATGCGCGTCATGATGATTGGCTGCGCCGCCGGCGCGGGAGAGCTCGACGCGGCAAGTCCGGAAAACGAACGCTGGATCGCGGAGGCGCTGGGCTCGACGCTGCGCGATTACGCGCGAGCGAACAAAGCGTCCCTCGTGGTCTTCAAAGATTTTCTTTCTCATTACCGCGAACCCCTCGCGACTTTGCCCGATCACAAGTATGCACGGGTGCCGAGCATGCCGATGACGCGGCTCGCGATCTCATTCAAAAATATCGACGAGTATTTGGGAACGCTCGGTTACATCAGTCGGAAGAGTCTGCGCCGAAAATTCCGGAAGACCGAACGCGACGCGAAGATCGACATGGAAGTGGTGACGGATGTCTCGCCGTTCGTCGATGAGATTTATCCCCTTTACCTTCAGGTCCACGAACGTTCTCCGATGAAGTTTGAAAATCTCAGTAAAGAGTTTTTTGTCGGCATCGCGAAAGAAATGCCGGAAAGGGCGCGATTTTTCATCTGGCGAATCGAGGGCCGGATCGTCGCGTTCAGTCTTGCTCTTGTCTGCGGCGACACAATTTCCGACGAATGCATCGGTCTCGATTATGACGTCGCGCTCGACCTCCATCTTTATTTTTACACAATGCGCGACGTGATCCGCTGGGCGATCGATCAGAAACTCGGCTACTACATGAGCGGGCCGCTCAACTACGATCCGAAATTACATCTCGGGCACGAGCTGGCGCCGCTCGATCTCTATGTGCTTCACACGAGCGCGTGGCTGAATCCGATCTTCAAGTTCGCGTTGAAGTATCTCGAACCGACGCGGCACGATCCCATTTTGAAAAAATTTCCAAACGCGGCGGAGCTAACCACTTAGGATCGACATGCAAAATTGGCCGACCGGTTTCCGCAATCCCTGGTTTCAGTTTGTCCTGAACATCATCGGTGTTGTCGTTTACGAACTGCTCTTGAAAGCCGGCGCGTCGGCCACGGCCGATCCCGCGAGAGGCTGGTCGGGGTTCGGCGTCACCGCGCTAGCCTCGCCGCTCACATGGCTGGCGATTTGCGTGATCATCGTCGATCTCATCATCTGGCTTTACATTCTGCGTTACATTCCGCTTTCGATTGCATTTCCGTTGTCGCGCACCGTGGACGTGCTGGTGCCAATCAGCTGCTGGTTGATCCTCAAGGAGGCAATCACGCCGATGCGCTGGTTCGGCATTGCACTCGTCATTATCGGACTCGTCATCGTCGCAAAACCGGTGGCGCAGCTGGAGGAACGCTTATGAACTGGCTGCCGGTCGTTCTCATTTTGCTTTGGCTCGCAACTTTTGTTTCCGGGCAGCTCTTGTTTAAACGAGCGATGGAAACGTCACGCAAGGCCGGGTTCCGGAACCGCCGCACGATCACAACCCTCAGCATCGGCATCGCCGTGATGACATGTTCGTTCGTGCTCAACCTCGGTCTGCTTCAACATTTTGACCTCAGTTACCTTTATCCGTTCCAGGGTTCGAGCATCATCATCATCACGCTGCTCGCCGCGGTGATTTTGAAAGAACGACTCACGCCGCGGCTCATCATCGGCACACTGCTGATCACCGCCGGCGTGGTGTTCGTTTCAATGAGCTAACGCCGGCCACAAGCGTTCGAGTGAAGCGAAATTAGTTTTTCGAATCTCCTCCGCATCGGGCGGCTGGATCTTTGGATGGTCCCAGTTTGACGCGAACTCTTGCGTCCAGCGCGCGTACTTCGGCATGGAATAGGCGCCGCAAATATCGCCGCCAACGATTTGCGTTTGCGCGCGCAGCTGCGCCAGCGCCCATTCCAAATCCGCAACGCTGAATCGTCCATTCTCCCAGTTCGTCAGCGCCTCTTCGTTGCGAAGACAATCGAGATCGATCGTCACGTAAACATTCGCGTCGCCGAGATCCGCGACAAATTCTTCGAATAAGCCGCGCCAATTTTCCTGCAGGACTGCGCCGGGACGTTGTCGATCTTCGGGCGGGCGATCGTCGGCCCAGGGATGAACTTTGAGCCGGCCGCTGCGTTGCGCGCTGCGATTCGCGAAAATGTTGTGCGGCCACCAGCATTCAAAATTCCCGCAGCCCCAGATCGCAACATGCCGGACGTGCGAAAGGTCGAGCGCGCGATTAATCCAGCCGCCGCACGCCCACTTCGGCGGCGTGATTGCCCAATCAGGATGATTGTCGAACGAAACGAGAACAAGCGGCTCGTTGAACTGGCGCAACCAAAGCGCGCTCAAGTAATGGTAATCGCCCGAACCGTAAAGCGTGAACGGCCCGAGTTGCGATTCGAAGTCACGATAAAAATTTTCGACAATCTGCGGCGGTGCGCAGAAGCGAAGTCTGGGACCCCACACGCGCGCATCGAGCGCCGCAATTGCGCGGGAACATCTCGCCACGCGTCGTCGAGATTGAGATGAAGTGCGCGGCTCAGAATTTAGTGATTGGTCGAAAACCGATCGCGCGTTTTGACCGCGTTCAAATCTTCCTGCGCTTCGGCGAAATCCGGGTCCAGGCGCAGCGCCTCGGAAAACTCGACGATGGCCAACGAGGTATTGCGTTGCCCAAGGTACACTTTGCCCAACAAGTCGTGCGCTTCGGCGTTCTTGCCATCGATCTTGATCGCTTCGAGCAAGTTTGTCTTCGCTTCCTCCAGATCGCCTTTTTGCAGCAAAAGTTTCCCCAGACCTAAACGTGCTTTGAAAGAGGAGGGCGAAACCCGTAACGCTTCACGTCGTTGCGCGATTGCTTCTTCAAACTTTCCTTCGCTTTGCAAGAACGCGGCGTAACCATTGCGCACGCGTTCGGATTTCGGAGCCAGACGCACCGCCGCTTCATAATCGGGGCCGACCTCGGATTGACGGCCGAGCCGTTGCAGAACGTAAGCCCGGTCGACGTGCGTTTCGCCGTCGTTCGGATTGAGCTTCAACGCCTCGTCAAATTCAGCAAGTGCGGCGTCGATCTTCGATTCGGCGAGCAACGCTGTCGCGAGTTTATAATGATTGGTCGCTGAATTCGGATTGGTCTCGACCGCGGCACGATATTGTTCGGCCGCCTCGGCGCTACGGCCCGCTCGGTACAAAAGGTCGGCGTAACTGCGCTGTTGGTTCGGATCGCCGGGTAAATCCGCCATCACCCAGGCCCGTTGCACGACTTCGGGTGGCGTTCCGTGCAATTGCAGAAACCCGAAGATCGACAATGGAATAACGAATGCGCCGACCCATTTCGCGCCGTGCGTCGCCCAAGCCGGTAACCAACCGCCAAGAGAAATATCTTCGGTACCGCCAGCCAATCCGAGCGATTGGCGCGTTGACTTCTCGCGCACCTTCCAGATGAAACCGTCGTAATAAAAATGGAGCAAGCCCGAGGCGGCGACGAATCCCATCAGAGCGCGCTTCACCGCGCTCACGCTGAGAAATGAAGTCGCGTAACCAAACGACCCGTAAACCAGGACGAGCGCAACATAGAGACCGATCAACGCGCCGCTCCGTCGAAAGATGAAGCGCATGAAACCGCCGATGGTGGTGTCCTTCTCGACGCGGTTGCGATTATAAATCCAGACGAGGGAGAGATACTGGACGTCGTGATAAACCTCAAAGAGCGCGATGCCCGCGAGGATGTTGATGATCAAATCGTTACAGTACCACCAAAAGCTGATCGTCGTAATCAAAAGCGCGAGCTTCACCGGATTCGGGCTTTCGCCGCGGAGCCAGCCTTGAAGGAGATTGATCAGAAACAGGATGGTCGCGATTAGTGTGAGACCGAGAACGCCGTACTGCACGGCGACGATCATTGACCGCGGAATGAACGGGCCGCCGCTCGAATAAAAAATATTCAACGTGGTCGCCATTCTGGCCGGCGAAAAAAGAACGACTGTCGCAAACCAACCGGCGCAAACCGCAAAATCCAGACGGCGCGTCCGTGCCGCGAACGATCCGGCCTTGGCATCGTAAATCCGACAGAACCCGTAAGTCTGCATCATCCCGTGCCAGACGCCCCAAAAGAACACGACCAGAAAAATCGCGTTCAAGTCATAGACGTAAAACGCGATGCAGGTCGCGAGCAGGAAAATTGGCGCGAACAAAAACCGCCAACGAAAACGTTCGAACAAGGCGCGATCCCCGTAGGCGCGAATCATTCCGGGCAGGTGATGCCCCATCGATCCCATCGCGGCGACGAAAAGATAAATGTCCTGACCGCTCCACTGAGATTGCGCAATCGCAAACACCGGCGCGAGCAAAAGCGGCGTGCCGACGTACAACACGAGATCGCGCCAGCAATTCAAGATCCACAAATTACGCTTGGCCGGAATGCTCGCGCTGATTGGCGGTGTTACAGATGCGGTGATTGACGCCATTGCTTCGACAACTATCTATTGCCGCGCGTGCGATTGAAAGCGCGTGTCGCTTTGTTTCGCAATGCGAAGATTTTCCGCCGCTTCGGTCAAGTTCGGATCGATTCGCAGCGCTTCCTCATATTGCATGATCGCCTGCGACGTTTTGCCTTCGCGCAGGAGCAAGCTTCCGAGATTGCTATGAACGTCGGCCCGCTTCGGATCGAGGCGCGCCGCTTCGAGATAGTGAAACTCCGCTTTCGGCGAATCGCCTTTCGCGAATAATGCGGTCGCGATCTCCGAATGCGCGTCGGCAAAATTTGGATCGACCTCGAGCGCGCGCTGATATTCCGCGATGGCGGCATCGACCTCGCCGCGCTTGTCGAGAAACGCGCCGTAAGTGTAAAGCAGCCGCGCCGATTTCGGACTCAGGCGGATCGCGTTTTGATATTCAGCGCGCGCCTCGTCGGGCCGGCCAAGGCGCTCGAGCAAATAAGCGTAGCCCGAACGGATCTCGCCCGTGCGCGGCTCCAACTGGATCGCCTTCTCGTAAGATTTTTTCGCATCGTCGAGCCTGCCCTTTGAAATGTAGAGCTGGCCAAGGTTCATGTGAACCTTCACGTAGTCAGGATCGGCGCGAAGCGCGGCGATGTATTCCTTTTCCGCTTCGTCGAAGTGTCCCTGCTGTTGCAAGGCCGAGCCGTAATTGAAATGTGCGCGCGCGCTTTTTGGCAAATCCGCTGCCACGTAACCGTTGCGCTCGATCGGCGATGCGGCGCCATAAACTTTTCCAAACCACATCGCGCCGAGCGGGATCACAAACGCAACCGCCCATTTCGCTCCGTGAAGACTCCAACCTGGCAGGAAGCCGCCCAACTTTACATCGGCCGTTCCGCCATCCAGTCCGAGCGACGCGCGCGTGGATTTCTCGCGCACTTTCCAAATGAAACCGTCGTAATAAAAATGGAGCAAACCCGACGCGGCCACGATTCCAGTCAGAACACGCGTGATCGTGTCCATGCTCAGATACGAATTCAGATAACCGATCGAGCCATAGGCGAGCACCAGTCCCACGTACAAACCGATCAACGATCCGCTTCGGCGAAAAATGAACCGCATGAATCCGCCGATCGAGCTGTCCTTCTCGACACGGTTGCGATTGTAGATCCAAACGATCGAGAGGTATTGCACGTCGTGGAAAACTTCGAAGAGCGCGATGCCGGCGAGAATGTTCGCGACGCCGTTGTTGCAATACCACCAAAACGCGATGCTCGTGGCGAAGAGCGCGAGCTTTACCGGATTCTGGCGCGTTCCGGATGTCCACATCCAAATGTAATTACCAAGCCAAAGAATCGCGACACCGATCGATGCGACCAAAAAAGTCTGTTGCAATACATGAATCCCAGCCGGCGGAATGAACGGCAAACCGCAGCCGTACAATCCCTCCAGCGTGTCGGTCATTCGCGCTGGTGACAGAATGACGCCGGCCGCGAACCAGACCGCGCACATCGCGAAATCGAGCCGGCGCGTTACTGCGGCGAACGATCCAATCTTCGCGTCGTAGATCCGGCCGAACCCGTAGGTCTGCATCATTCCGTGCCAGATGCCCCACAGGAAAACGATCATAACGACCGGATTGGTCTTGATGTCCCAAAAATAAAATCCGACGCAAACGACAACGAGAAAGATGGGCGCGATGATGAAGCGCCACTTGAATCGCTCGAACAATGCGCGATCGCCGTAGGCGCGAATCATACCGGGCAAGTGATGACCGAGCGCGCCGAACGCGGCGACGAAGAGGTAAATTTCCTGCGCGCTCCAACGCGCTTGCGCGACGGTGAACAACGGAATGAGCAGTGCCGGCGTGCCGACGTAAAGGATCAGATCGCGCCAACTGTTCAGGATCCAAAGATTGCGTTTCGGCAGCACGGCCGGGACCGGTGGAACCGTTTGCGGGCGGGAAAATGCGGAGACGTGCTGCATGGCCGGCGGGGGCTCTATTTTCCTCAGATCGGCGGGAAAATCAATCTCGGGTCGCTCAGACGCCGCTAGGATCGACATCTTCCGTGCACGTGATGACAAGTTTCAAAGCGAAGATAAAGTGGGACTTGTGAATCAAACCCAAACCGGAGAATTAAAGAAACACGAAGAAGAACGGGATTTCTTTTGCGTGATCAGCGACGCGTTCCGCATCTTCGCGCGGCGTTGTTCGAGCATTCTCGGGAGTCCGTGGGCTTTCGCCGGCGCGCTGTTCATCATCGCGGTCTGGGCCATCACCGGGCCGACGTTTCATTTCTCCGACACCTGGCAGCTGATCATCAACACCGGAACCACGATCGTTACCTTCCTGATGGTGTTTTTGATTTAGAACACTCAGAACCGCGACGCGAAGGCGATGCACTTGAAGCTTGACGAGGTCATTCGCGCCTTGAAGCGGGCGAGAAACGAGATGGTCGACCTGGAAGATCTTTCAGACGAAGAATTGAACAAGCTCGAAGATCAATTCAGACGCTTACGCACGAAGGCCGAGCGGCACGGGCAGAACATGCGCCACGTCGAGCCTTCCGAACACGACGAACACGGTCGTTAGTTAGCTTTTGGGTTTCGCGGCCACGCCGGTCCGCAAGAAACCTTTGCCACTCGGGCAAAGCTTGAACACTTCGCAGTTGGCGCAATCGGGTTTGCGCGCATAACACCGGCGCCGTCCGTGCCAGATCAGCCAGTGGCTCCAGATCGCCCAATATTTTTGCGGCACGAGCTTCATCAGGTCTTGCTCGATCTTTTCCGGATCTTTCTGCTTTGTTAGGCCAAGCCGCTGCGACAAACGAATCACGTGCGTGTCGACCACGATCCCTTCGTTGATTCCGAACGCGTTTCCTAAAACAACGTTCGCGGTCTTGCGACCGACGCCCGACAGCTCACGCAAATTCTCCATCGAGTTTGGAACTTTCCCGCCAAACTTCTCCGCGATTGTCGCCGTCGCGCCGCGAATGCTCTTCGCTTTGCTGTTGAAGAAACCCGTCGGTTTAATCGCGTTCTCCAATTCTCCCGGCGGCGCTTTGGCGTAATCTTTCGCGCTCCGGTATTTCTTGAACAGCGCCGGCGTGACCATGTTCACGCGTTTGTCGGTGCACTGCGCGGAAAGAATCGTCGCGATCAGCAACTCGAGCGGCGTTTTGAAATCCAACTCGGTGTGCGCGTCCGGATAAACCTTCGGCCAAACCTGGATCAACTTCGTAACGCGCTCGCGAGCAGTCATCGTTTTTGCTCCGGAGTTAAGTTTTCAGCGCGTTTGCCGCTCACTTTGGCGAGCATTCCTTTTGCGCGACGCACAAGCCAGCGCGCCCATGCGAATTCACTTCCCAGAATCACGAGGCCGAGCGGAATCACAATAAACGCCGGGCCCGGCAAAACGATAAACGCGATACCAACCAACAGGATCGTTCCGCCGATTATGCCAACGATGATGCGTCGCAGGGTTTGCGGCAATAAATCCCAGCCGAGGCGAGAGCGAAGATTCTTCGTCCACTTCACACCTGCGCTCTACCGCAGGCGAGCGATGTTGCAACTACACTGCGAAGTTCGCCAATTTTTGGCCGAGCTCGGGCGGAACATGCGCGACGATGATCGCGTCGTTGCCTTCGTATTTTAGTTCGAGCACGTGACCGACACGATGGATCTCGGCGATGAGCGCGGATTCGCTCGCGGGGATCTTGAAATGCGAACGCAAACGCCACGCGCTCAGCGCGTCCTGTAACGCGAGCACGAGTTTGTTTACGCCTTCTCCCGTCTTCGCTGAAATCGCAACGCTTCCCGGGAATCTTCGTCCATATGTTTCAATCAAGTCGCGGTTCTGAAGATTGTCGATCTTATTGAACACGATCAGCGTTTGTTTGCCGTGCGCATCGAGCTCCTTTATCACGCTCTCGACCGCTTCGATCTGATCGTCCACCCGCGCGTGTGAAAGATCGACAACGTGGATGAGCAAGTCGGCTTCGCTCACTTCTTCGAGCGTCGCCTTAAACGACTCGATCAGCGTGTGCGGAAGCTTCCGCAAGAATCCGACGGTGTCGGTGAGTAGGACCCGCTGTTTGTTCGGCAACATGAAGCTGCGCGTCGTCGGGTCGAGCGTGGCGAACAATTTGTTTTCCGCAACGACGTCCGCGCCGGTCAGCAAATTCAACAAGGTCGATTTACCAGCATTTGTGTAACCAACGACTGCCGCGACCGGCCATTGATGACGTTTGCGACCCTGGCGTTGAACCGCGCGCGTCTTGCGAACGGACTCCAATTCGCGCTCGAGTCTTGAAATCCGTTCCTGCACGCGACGACGATCGACTTCCAGCTGTGTTTCGCCCGGGCCGCGTGTTCCGATTCCGCCGGTTTGTCGCGACAAGTGATGCCACATGCGCGTCAATCGCGGCAGCAGATATTGCAGCTGCGCGAGCTCGATCTGCAATCGCCCTTCGCGGCTCCGCGCGCGTTGCGCAAAAATGTCGAGAATCAGCTGTGTGCGATCTAGAACCTTGCGCGACAGTAGATTTTCGAGATTGCGCCCCTGCGCCGGCGAAAGCTCGTCGTCGAAAATCACCGACGTGACTTGTCGATCTTGCAACGCCGGCTTGAGCGATTCCGCTTTCCCTTTGCCGATATAATATGGCGCGGTTGGGCGATCCAGTTTCTGCGTGACGGTGTCCACGACTTCCGCCCCGGCCGAATTGGCGAGCTCGGCCAATTCCTCGAGCGAATCGCGCAGGTCCCATTTCGAGACACCTTGCTTTTCGAGGCCAATCAAAAGTGCGCGCTCGTGGTTTTTTTTCGGACGAGTTTCAATCATTCCCCTGCGTCACTCCCGGCGCCCTCGCGAATTGCGAAATGCGTTCTACAACTTCGACGTGATTTAACACGGATGAATTCAGCGGTTGAAAATTAGTTTGCCGCCGAAACCAGGTCAACTGCCTTTTGGCATAATGGCGACTCGCTTGTTGAATCGCCGCCACGCATTGCAAGATCGAGATCTTCCCGTCGATCAACTCACGGATCTCGCGCAAACCGATCATCTTTGAAGCCGTGTCGCTCATCGCGCCGGAGGCGCGCACGTCTTCGATCACGCCGGCGTCGAACATCTTCTCCACCCTTTGATTGATTCGTTGATAAAGATCCTCGCGATTTCGAAAGACGAAAACACCGCGCACGCTGGCGCCGGCACTCCAATTAGTGCGTTGTTGCGACGCCGGTTTGCCGGTCAGCAAACAAATCTCCAACGCGCGCTGCACTCGCCGCCGATTTTTCATGTCGATCTTCTGCGCGCGTTCGGGATCTGCCTTGTTTAGTCGGCGTTGCAGCTGCTCTAAGCTCAGCTTCTCCAACTTTGCGCGCGTTTTTGGATCCGATCCCGACGCGACCGACAAGCCGTGCGTGAGCGCTTTCACATACAGTCCGCTTCCGCCAACAACGATCGCCAACTTTCCGCGCGAATGAATGTCACTAATTGCTTGCAACGCCAGCTTCCGGAATTTGTCCGCGTTCATCTCTTCCAAGATCGACAGCGAGCCGATGAGATGATGCGGCACTCTCGCGAGCGTCGCTGCGTCCGGTTTCGCGCTTAGCAAATCGAGGCCGCGATAAATTTGAAATGCGTCCGCGCTGACAATTTCGGCGTTCAGCTCGCGCGCGACGTCGGCCGCGAGCTCCGATTTACCGGTCGCAGTCGGCCCGACGATGAAGAAGACGTCGCGCATAAAAAAATCGGGAGACGAGCGCTTCGTCTCCCGACTAAAATCACGTCTGCGTTTAACCGTGCGAATGTTCGCCCGATTTCGCGCCGCTGACCACGAGCTTGCGCCCGAGGAATTCCTTATCGTGCAATTCCTCCACCGCGCGCTTCGCTTCGTCGATCGTTTGCATTTGGACGAAGGCGAAACCTTTGGAGCGCTGGTTGTGGCGATAGCTCACGACCTCGGCGTTTTGCACATGGCCGACGCCGTTGAAGAGCTCGAAGAGATCACTCTCGGTCGCATCGAAGGACAAATTGCCGACGTAAAGACGTGGCGAAGTGACTTCGATCGACTCCGGTTTGCGCTGCGGCCGCGGTTCGCGTTGTTCGCGCTGCTCCCGCGGTTCGCGTTGCTGTTGTTGATGCTGCTGGCCGTTACGCGATTGCGGCGCTGCTGGTTTTCTTTGGCCGCCGCCGTTGCCACCGAAAAATTCGACGATGCGTTGCCAAAATGTCTTCTGCTTCGGAGCGTGCTGACGTTCGCGTTGATCTTGAAAACGTCCGCGCCCGCCCCGACGACGAGACCGGCCGCGTCCGTGACGCTGGCGTCTCCCGTATGAATGCGAGTTCATGTTGATCCTTAGTTGTTAAGTTGTTCAAAGGGCGGAGCGCATCCGTTGATGCACAGTCCGCGGCGCGCGAATCCCGAAAGGTCCTCAAATTGCAATCAGTCTGCGACGCCGTTGGAAACTCCACCTCGTCATGCCGGAAATACAATGGTCTCTGGATGCAGCCCGTTTTGCTCAGCCAATCAGATCGCGGGGATGAAGAACCTCGCCTCATACTCATAGCTTCTATGGAAACGGATGCCCGGAATCAGATTTCCGACATCTACGGGCCGATTATCGCCCGCTCCCGAGGGGTTTGCAAGGGGGCAAAATGTCGATCTTACCGAGGGCTAAAGGCGTCCCGAATGGAGTAGGCCCGCGATTTCAAGTATTCCCGCGGCCGTTCACCCCGAATCGGTTTCCAAAAACTGCCCACCCTGCGCGATTTGAGCCGCGGCTCATATCCGAACTCCGGCATCAGGTCGCGACAATGCCGTTCCACCCATCCGATCTCGTCCTCGGATAATTCCTTTTGCCAACGCGAAGCGGGCTCGGCGCTCACTTTCGAGAACGCAATCTGCGCCGCCGAATTTCCACCCCACGGCTCGCCGATTTTTGTCGGCGTCAGAACAACTTCGGGATCGAATTGGACTTCGAGATAATCACAAACGCTTTTCATGATGCTCGCCGGTTCGCTGACCAGTTGCTCGAACGGAACGAACAATCCCGGGACGTCGCCGGCACGAACTCGCCGCGCTAACTTCGCAGCCACTCGCCAGTGCGCGATCACATAATAAACCGAGAAGCGTTTCGTCTGCCGCGTTTTCTCGAGTGCGATTTGTGTCGCGAGAATCGCGCGCGGGTCACGCAAGGTAACAAGCAACTTCGCCTGCGGAAAGCGCGTGAAGATTTCGTCGACGTGATTCCGGTTCGCCGGTGTCTTCTCGATCCAACGTTTAATGCGATCGAGCGGCGCCCCGATTGTTTCCGCGTACGCTTCCGCCATCAGGGCAAGCAAATCGCTCTGCACATTTGCCCGCTCGAATGCAATCCGCTCGAAAGTTTCGTGGAATTCTTGCTGCGGAAAATCTTTGTATTCGTGTTCGCGCCATTTCGGTTCGCCGCCAAACAACACGCGCGAGAAAGATTCTTTAGTCAGATAATCGAACTGCGCGCGGCGACCTGCGTCGCCGTATTTTCGAAGAACGGTTGGGAAATAAGCCGTCTCCTGCGGCAGAACGAGAAGCTCCGGATGATTGTCGAGTAACGCGGCGACGAGCGTCGTTCCCGATTTCGCCTGGCCGGCGATGAAACAAGCTCGCTGATCAAATGGGAGCATTATTTCCCTGAACGCGATTTCAAAAACCAATCAACGAATTTCGGCAAACCGTCTTCGAATTTCGTTTTCGGATTGTAGCCGAGAAGCTTGCGCGCTTTGGAAATGTCGGCGCAGGTCAGCGGCATGTCGCCTGGTTGCTCCGGCAAACGATTGATCTTCGCCTTCTTGCCGAGCGTCTTCTCGATCGCCGCGATCAAATCCTTCAACTGAATTGTGTCGCTCTCGCCGAGATTGAAAACATCGAAAGGCGGACCGCCATACTTCAGGGCGGCCAACGTTCCCTGAAGAATGTCGTCGATGTAGGTGTAATCGCGACGCGTGGTGCCGTCGCCAAACTGGTCGATCGGTTCGCCAGCGTTGATCTTTCGGGTGAACTGATGAATCGCGAGATCCGGCCGTTGCCGCGCGCCATAAACGGTAAAGTAACGTAGCGCGACGATCCGCATTTTGTAGAGATGCGAATAGGTCGAACACAGAAACTCACCCGCGATCTTCGTTGCGGCATATGGACTTAAAGTTTGAGTCAGATGTTCCTCTTCCGAAAACGGGACTGTCTTCGCCGCGCCGTAAACCGACGAGCTCGACGCGAAAATGAATCGCTCAACTCCACTCGTCCGCGCGCCTTCGAGCAAATGCAATGTGCCGGCGACATTCGTATCGTAATAAAGCTGCGGTTGTTGGATTGAAGGTCGAACGCCAGCGCGCGCCGCGAGATGAAAAATTGCGTCGAACTTTTCGTTTCGAAAGACGCTTGCGACCTTTTGAGCATCGCGAAGATCGACATCGTGCACGCGAACATCTTTCGAGACGGCGGCAATGTTCGCGCGCTTGATCTTCGGATCGTAATAATCGTTAAAGTCGTCGAGGATTACGACGTTGTGCCCATCAGCGAGCAATCGTTCGACAAGATGCGAGCCGATAAACCCCGCGCCGCCCGCGACCAAAATCCTCATGGCCGCTAAGGTTAGCCACAGATGAACACAGATCGACACAGATTTTAGAATTGCTGCTTATCTGTGTTTCATCCGTGTTAATCTGGGGCTTCGAATGAAAGTTGTCCTCTTGGCCGCGGTCGCATTCGTCCTCGCGTTCGCTGGGACGCTTGCCTGGAAGCTTTGGCCGGAATTGACGCGATCGAAACAGGTCGATCCAGCGTTTCGGATCCCCTCGCCGCTTGAGCTCGAATCAGTTCCGACCGCGTTGCATTTTGATTTCCCGCTCGGCAACGAAAACGGCGCGATGGCTTACAACGCGCAACATTTCACCGACAACAAACATCTCGGTGACGATCTGAACGGCATCGGTGGCGAGAACAGCGACCTCGGCGATCCGATTTATGCGATCGCGGACGGTCGCGTGTTGCTCGCGCGCGATGGCGGCCCCGGTTGGGGCAATGTTGTTATCGTGTTGCACGCGTATCTCGAAAACGGCGAGCGCAAATATGTGGAATCGTATTACGGCCACGTTCAAGACATGCTTGTTCATCCGGGCGAAACGGTGAAACGCGGCCAACAAATCGCGACCGTCGGCACCGCGAACGGACGCTACTTTGCGCATCTTCATCTCGAGATGCGCGAATTCCTCACGCCCTTCATCGGTCCCGGCTACCGCGAAGACACACGCGGCTGGATGAATCCGACGAAGTTCATCGAGGCGCATCGATGAAGCGCGGAACGCTCCTGCTGATCGTTGCGCTTTCGTTCGGTTTCGGAATCGAGCTCGCGACGAACAGTATTGGAAACGACGAAGCGTTGCTAAAACTCGGCGCGCTGCCGGACAATGGTCAGCTCCATGGCGGGTTTTGGCGGGTTGCGACGTATTCGTTTCTACATTTCGATTGGCTGCACCTGTTCCTGAACGTCGCGTTGATTTTTTTCATTGGTCGCGTGGTCGAAGCCCAGGTCGGAATCGGGCGTGGCGCGCTGATTTATTTTGTAAGCGTGATTATTTCCGCGGTGGTGATTCTTTTCTGGCACAATTTGTATCCGAAAGACGGCGCGACAGTTGGCGCGTCCGGCGGCGGTTTCGGTTTATTGGGTGCAGCGGTGATCCTGGCTTATCGCCGGGATGACAACATCCGGCTGCGAACGAGGCTGTGGATCGTTCTGCTGATTGCCTTTGGAATCTCGTTTCTTCCAAACATCAGCATGGCCGGTCACATCGGCGGAATCGTTGGCGGTGACGTGACTGCGCTACTAATTAAGAAGTGATGAAGATCGACGGCTGCACGGCATTGATTACCGGCGCATCGGCGGGAATTGGTCGCGAGCTCGCGCGACAGCTCGCACCTCGCGCCCGAGCACTCGTCCTGGTTGCGCGTCGCGCACAACGATTGAATGAACTTCGCGATGAACTGCGCGATCGCAACGCCCAATTGATTGTTCATACCCGCGTTGTCGATCTTTGTGATAAATCGCAGATCGATGAGCTCGTTCGCTGGCTCGAGCAAAACAAGATCGAGATCGATTTCCTGATCAACAACGCCGGCCTCGGCGATTACGGAACAGTCGCGACCAGCGACCCCGAACGCGACGACCGAATCATTCAAGTCAACATCGCTGCGCTGACATTTCTTACGCGTCAGTTGCTTCCGCAGATGATTGAAAGAAGGCGCGGAGCAATCTTGAACGTCAGCTCGTCGGCGGGATTTCTGCCGATTCCGGGCATGGCTGTTTATGCGGCGAGCAAGGCCTTCGTAAACAGTTTCACGGAAGCGTTGCGCGCAGAACTCGCAAACGGCCGCGTGAGCGTGACCGCGCTTTGCCCTGGACCGGTTCACACCGAATTCGGCGATGTCGCTGCGCGGCCAGGATACGAACCGGAACGTGGTCCGGAATTCACTTATGTTTCGGTCGCACAAATCGCGCGCGATGCGCTGGCAGCGATCGAATCGGACAAGCCAGTCATCATTCCCGGCGCAGTGATGAAATTCGCGATGTTCCTTGTCCGAATTACACCGATGCCGATTATGCGATTCGCAGCGCGATTCAGAGCACCACGCTATTAAACCAAAGCGGCGGTCGAATGACCGCCGCTTCGAGAATTAATTTTGTGGTAACGTTACGAGGATTTGTATTTAACCGAGCAACCGTACGGTTTGGTCTGCGCGTTGGAGACCGGTTTGCCGGACAGTGATTCGTCGAGCGCGTTCTTCACGTAATTGGTCGAGCTCGGAATGTCGGCCGGGTTCGGCGTGGCTTTGCTGTCGATCGCGCCTTCGTAAACAATTTTACCTTCCGGATTGATGATCACCATGTTCGGGGTGTTCTTCGAGCCGTAGGCCTTGCCGGCGGTGCCTTCAGGATCGAGCAGGAGCGCGGTCATGTGCGTTTTCCATTGGCCCATGACTTTTTCGGCCGCGTCGGCGGTCAGGTAACCTTCGGCACCTTCAGACGAGGAATCGATCGTCAACCAGACGACGCCTTTGTCGGTAAATTGCTTTTGCAGCTTTTGCATGTTGTCGCTGCCGTAATGTTTTTTCACGAACGGGCACTCCGGGTTAAACCATTCGAGCACGACAGTTTTGCCCTTGTACTGGCTCAACGAATGGCTCTGGCCCTTCGTGTCCCTGAGCGAGAAGTCCGGCGCGGCGCTGCCGACCGGTGGAATGTCCGCGGCGTAAAGCGCGCCGGCGGCGACAGTGGTGATTGCGGTGAGGATTAGTTTTGTTTTCATAAATTAACGTGAAGCGACTGCCATAGTGTTCAGTTTATCGAGAAGGATATTCTTAGTGAGCAATTCCGGAAAGACAATCGGCTCTCCCGATTTTCCCGGATAAAGCACGTATAATGGGACACCCGGACGGCCGAATTGTTGAAGCAATTTCGTGATCGCGGGATCGCCGTTGGTCCAATCGGCCTTAATTTTCACCACGTTGTGACGCTGGAATGCGTCCCGGACTTCCGAATTTTCAAGCACGGCTTTCTCATTGAACTTGCAGGTTAAACACCAGGCCGCAGTGAAATCGACGAAGACCGCATGGCCGGCATCGCGCTCGGATTGTAAACGCTCGGGCGTGAATGGTTGCCAGTCACCTTGTTGAATTTGAACAAGATCGATTTTTGCGGCGCTGAACTTTTCGCCGATGAAATAAACGCCGCTCCAAATCAGCAGCGCGAGCATGATCACGATCGTAACAATCCGTTTGGCTGCGGAAGCGGTCGGAACGATGAACGCGCCCTTCATCCAACACGCGATCGCGATGACCAACAAAAAGCAGCTCGCCCAAATTGCGCCTTCGAGTCCGCGTTGCGCGCCGAGCACGTAGATCAGGAAGAGCAATGTCGCTATCAGCAGGAAGCCCATGAATTGTTTCACGTGGACCATCCATGGGCCGGGCTGCGGCAGGAATTTCATCCAGGCCGGTTGCGCGCTGAGCAGGAAGTAGGGCGCGCTCATGCCGGCAGCGACGGCAACAAACATCGACAGGATGACCGCGGATGATTGCGTGAACGCGAAGCCGATGGCGGTTCCGAGAAACGGCGCGGTGCACGGAGTCGCGAGCGCGGTCGCAAACAATCCTTGAAAAAATGATCCTGCTTCACCTTCGCGCGTGGCGGAATGGAGCATCCGATGCATCAAGGCTTGGGGCAGCGCGATTTCAAAGACGCCGAACAAATCGAGCGCGAACACAAGGACGATCACGCTCAGGACAAGAACGAAATATGGATTCGTAAATTGCGCGGCCCAGGTAACTTGGTGGCCCGCGTTTTTGAGTACGATCAACAAAAGAGCGAGTCCGATGAACCACACAAAAATTCCGATGATGAACGCGACGCCGTTACGAAATACTCCGCTTCGATCCTTGTCGGCGTGTTTAATGAAGCCGAAAATTTTTAGCGAGATCACCGGCAGGACGCACGGCATCAGATTCAGGATGAAACCGCCGATGAATCCAAAAAGCAGAAAGGTAGCGAGCCCGCGTGAAGATTGAGGAATATTCGTTGTCGCGGATGCAATC